>JAESGN010000431.1_pt1 | contig 38691 bp, 31 predicted proteins | sample 9269731 | NCBI WGS metagenome assembly JAESGN01 (sample SAMN15720683, study PRJNA650826) | algae metagenome | isolation source: Mojavia pulchra JT2-VF2 and co-occurring heterotrophs from desert soil | place: USA: Cadiz Valley, Joshua Tree National Park, CA | collected 1998-06-08
CACTGATGTGAGACAGTATTGATTTGAGGTTGTTCATCATAAGTTTGGTCTAATCCTAATCGCATCTCAGCTATGTTAGCGTAAGATGCTCGCTAACTACTCTCCCACACCTTTTTTCGTTCACCCTGCTTCAACTTGCGAATGCTGATACTCCACCGCTACGGTTGCCTCTCGGTACAGATACCCTGCGAGCCATTGCTGAGAAAAACGCTTACGTCGAGCAAGAAACGGCACAATGGCGCACTCTGGCTGAATCTACTGATTATACCGATTAACTTTAAGTTTGATACAGAAATAGGACTTGGCAGGAGGAAAGAATAAAAAACCAATAAGCAAGCGCTCTAAGGCTTGATAAAAACAGTGGGTGTAACATAACGTGCAATACTAAGCGTTTTTACCCCGATGTCGTTTAACCTATGTATAACGACATCACAGAACAATCATCTTCGTGTGCTAACCATCTTTGTACTGTACCTTGATGTTTGCCTAGAATTTTGGCGATCGCACTTAAGTTGGTGCTTAACTCATGGATCTTGCGTGGTGTCATTTGAAGAAAGTTGCCAAACTGGTTTATTGAAGTTTGAATCTTTGAGCATAAGATTTGTCAGCTATGAACCTGTTGCAGTCACTCCGTCACTCTGGACAATCCATTTGGCTTGATGGGTTTGAGCGAAGTTGGGTGAGCAGTGGTCAGCTGCAACAATCCATTGAAGATGATGGGTTAAGGGGTATACGATCAAACTTTGAAGCGTTGAACCTTGCCATCCAGGGACATGCTTACGATCGCGACTTCAACACGCTGGTACAACAAGGGATGAGCCGGAGCGCTCGATCAGATTATGAATATTTGCTTGTGCGAGACCTGCAATTAGCGGCTGATCGGTTGAAACCAGTTCATGCTCATACACAAGGACAAGATGGCTATGTTCAAGTCGATCTGCCACCTGACACGTTATTTGAAGCTGAAACTGCGATCGCTGCCGCTCAAAGAATCTGGCGAACTGTGGGGTGGAGTAATTTGTTACTCAGAATCCCCGCGACTCGATTAATGATGCCAGTGATTGAACAACTACTGAAGGAAGGCATGAACGTGAATGCTACGTTAGTGTTTTCTCTAAACGTATACAACCAAGTTTTTGACCATTATCTCAGAGGATTAGAGAAGCAGATTCAACTAAAAAAGTCCGTAAGTAAGGGCGTTTGCTTTGCCAGTTTTGCCATTTATCGGTTGGATGCGGCGATTAATCCACTAATTGCTCACTCAGAAACATCTTTTGGTATGATGCAATCCAGGCTGCTCTATGAACACTATCAAAGTCAACGCCAGCGATCGCTCCCTCAAGGGGCAAAACCACTGCGGTTGGTTTGGGATTGCACAGATATTCCGCTTGAATCTGCATGGCAATATTTTCAGATAGCAACTCCTGAAACCGTGATGATGCTGGAACCGTCAACGCTCTTAAGGTATCGTAAGGTTTCTCTGCTGCCTACAAGGCTGATTGACGGTGAAAGCGATGAACAAATTATAACAAGCGAAACGGAAACACTTTCGGATGAACAGATTGACCAACTCGTGGACAAGGAAATGGCGCGATCGCTCAACGCCTTTCAACAGTTGCTAGACACCATTGAACACAAGCGAAGGCACTGAATTTGGATGTATGTCGCTTCAATGTTCAATTGCCCCTAACGCTTTAAGAGTCGTTCTTTGAGCCACTGTCAACCCAGTTGCGCCTTGAATGTTCATACCTTCATACAGGCGATTGACCATTAACGTTTCGATACAGCATCCTGTTTGCACGTCCCAAAGCTTGATTGTGCGATCATCGCTTCCACTGAATAGGATTTGACCGTTAGAGCTAAAGACAACTGACCGAACCCAACCGCTATGGTCATCCAGGATATGGAGACAATGCCCCGTTTGCAGATCCCACAGTCGAATCGTTTGATCGTCACCGCCACTTGCTAAAAATCGACCGTTGGGACTGATGGCAACCGTCCAGACGGCTCCTGTATGCCCCTCTAAAACCTTCAGTCCTGCTCCAGTTTGCACATCCCACAATCGAACCGTGTGATCCTGACTGCCGCTTGCCAGCCTGTGACCACCCGAATCAAACCCTAGTGCGAAAATTGTACCTATATGTCCCTGCAAAACCTTCAGACATGCTCCAGTTTGCACATCCCACAAGCGAATGGTGCGATCAAAACTACCACTCGCCAATATTTGACCGCTCTTGTCGAACGCGATCGCGGGAATCCCGTTCTGGTGTCCGCGTAACACATGCAAACAGTGATGTGTTTGCATATCCCAAAGTCGCACGGTGCAATCATAACTACTGCTTGCCAGAATTTGTCTTGTTGGGCTGAACAACACTGTCCACAGGGCCGCATTGTGCGCTGACCATCGTTCAAGGTGTCCAGTTTGAATATTCCATAAAGCGATCAACTCATCGTGTCGATTAATTGCGAGCGTTTGATTGTCGGGACTAAAGCTGACGTTGCTGAATGAGGACGTTTGACGGGTCGGGCTGAGAAACGTTTTGTAAGGGTGATACGATGACGGATTGCCATGTGGTTGCAAATGCCACACGTAAATCATTTCATTCTGACCACTACTGGCGAGTATCTGGTCATCCGAACTGAGGCTCAGGGAATGAATCCCACCCGTATATCCACGTAACGTTTTTAGGTTTCGTCCGCTATATAAATGCCACAGCCGCACCGTTTGGTCTTCTCCTGTACTGACCAACAATTGGCTATCAGCACTAATGGCAAGGCCAAAAACATCGTGGGTATGGCCCTCAAGGACATGAATGGGTTGCCCGTCTTGAATATCCCAAAGGCGTAGCGTACCGTCAAGACTGGCACTGGCTAACCAATGACCATCTGGGCTAAAGGCAATGTTCCAAACCCAATCAGTGTGTCCTTGTAGTACCTTGACACTGGAATTTATGACATGGGGTTTTCGATGTTGATCGTGTGACAGATGAGTGCTCCACAGTCGAATAGATCCATTCCGACAGCCGCTAGCAAGCAGTTGACCATCCGGGCTGTAGCGCACACACTGAACCCCACTGGTATGCTCTTGTAAGACACTCAAACAGTGACCATTGCTCACATCCCAAATGCGAACGGTTGTATCATTACTGCTACTGGCTAAGGTTTGCCCATCCGGCGCGAAATGGACAGAATAAACACTCTGGGTGTGTCCTTTCAAAATATGGAGACACTGCCCTTGCAAATTCCATAGGCGCACCGTTTTATCTTCACTGCCGCTTGCTAACTGCTGACCATCGGCACTAAAACTCACTGAGCGAACGCCACCTTTATGTTCTGTCAGCACCTGCAAGCAGCTTCCACTCTGGACATCCCACAAGCGCACCGAACTATCACTACTGCTGCTGGCTAACGTTTTGCCATCGGGACTAAAGGCAACCGACCAAACCCAACCTTTGTGTCCTGAAAAGGTGGCTAGGAGTTGGGTTGTGCTAATGTTCCACAGATAGATGTTGCCAATGGAATCACCCACAGCAATGGTCTGTCTATCTGGGTTCAGGTCTACCGACATGGCAATACTGAGTGTTTCTGAAAAGATGGACTTGGCGAAAGTGGCATTCTGAAAATTGACTCCGGCTAAATCGACCTGCCGTAAGTCGGCTTGCTGCACCACAAGACCAGAAAAATCCCAGCCGCGTAAGTCCACTTGAAGCTGCACCAGCAGGTTAATCAAGTTGCCTGCGGTGTATCCTGCTTTCTTCCCCTGTTGCGTTAATAAGTGCCTTGCTTGCGCCTCAATCGCCGCCACGCTGCCAAAGCGAGACAGCAACTGTTCTATCACAGGTTGCACAATTAAGCGCGTCTGAATCTCTCGAATGTAATCTTTTGCTTGTACTTGCACTAAGGGATGCGTTTGCCAAACGTTAAGCTTCTGCGTCTCAAATTCGATGCAAATTTGTTGCACGAATCGTTCTGTGATATATTCCATTACCATAGGTTGCAAGAAGAATAACCCATCGTTTTTTTCAATTAGAGATCGCCTTAGTAGTGAGTTGATTAAATTAGGTACACTTTGTTGAGCAGCAGGATCAACCACGTTCTCTCGAATATCTGCAATCGAGACTGGCTCCCGATGAATTGCAAACCAGAACAGTGTTTTCTGTTCTGCTTCGGATAGGCGAGCGAACTGACGCTCTAGCAAATCGCGGATGTCTTCAAAAACAGCCAATCCCTGACTCAGATACGGTAATACTTCTGTAATGCTGCCGTTAAATAAATCACCAATTGCGGCTGCCAACAGTTTCAATGCCAGAGGATTGCCACCGTAGTGGTGGATTAAAGTCTCCCATTCGGCTTCTGAACCTGTAAACGCTCCTTTTTGCCGAAAGATAGCGCGTCCATCAGCAGGGGTTAGTCCACTTAAGGTTAGCGATCGCACTTGCGCCTGTGCGCCTTCCATTAGTACCATTTCCCGTGGCTTTTCTCGACTAGTGAGCAACAAACAGCTTTGGTGGGACGCTTCGCCAATGGCTCTGAGCAATTGTCCGTAACCTTCGTAGCCCGATTGCCATTGTCCTACTGGCTCACGCTGCAAAATGGTCTCAGCATTATCCAGCAGCAGTAAACACCGACGCGATCGCAGATATTGCATCAGTTTAGATATCTGTTGATCTAGCGTGGTAGGAAGAATAGGATCTTCCCCAAAAAGCGGCATGAGAAACTTCAGCAGGCTCGACAGGAGTTCATCTAGTGGTGGTGCATTAGCCAGGGAGCGCCAGACAACAATCTCAAATTCTGCTTGCATTTGCAGCGCAGCTTTGACGGCGATTGTACTTTTGCCAATGCCGCCAATGCCCAATAGTCCGACTATGCGGCAGCGCTCAGATACAATCCACTGCCAAAGTTGTGTCAGTTCTGCCTCACGCCCATAAAACACTGAGGCATCGACTGCCGTATCCCAGTCCTGTTGGGGATTTGTCCATCGGCTCTCTGTCTCTTGGGATGAAGTGGGGGATGTCAAGTCTGCCTGCGTTAATTCCAGCCCAAACGCCCGAAAGAGATATTCCAATGACTGGCGATCAACCCCCAGTTCGCGCTTGAAAATGCGAGCCAGGGTATTTAGGGACAGTCCGGTGCGATCGCTGAGATCCTCATGGCTGAAGCGCTTACCCCAGGTTTCATCGGATTCCGCCTGCTGTTTTGCCGTCTGAAACTTTTGCCACCCTTGAGGCGATAGGATGGCTCCTCGCACTCGAGAAGAAGTGGAGCGACCTCGTCTAGTTTTTGATGAGTTGGAATCCATTAGATCAGCCGATGGTGCAAAGGAATTAGCGAATCTTTTCTTAAGATATCGGGCGTTTTGTTAATTAAGGACTGACGGTAAGTTTCAGCAACACAGATTGCAGGCAAATGATTCCGTTTTGGTTAGAGTATACCAGATTTAATTGCTCCTGGCTTATTTTCTGCGGTCTTCTTCCATCACAGAACAATTAAATCGCGTTTTAACTGGGAGAACTTGAGTGGTGTGTATTGGGCGATCGCTCAATAATGAAGTTCATCGGGGCGGACATTGAGCTTGATCAATCTAAAAAAGAACAAGATGAGTGCTGATTCTATGAATGAATTGGACATCGAATGGATTAGAGGTATCAGTTCAATTCATCCCACCCCTTGGTACACCAAAGCTAAATTCAGTTGAATGCTGAAAATAACTCACGCATTAATCGGAGCAATCTCATGACCCAATCTTTCTGGCTGTTTGGCTCTCGCCTGGATATCATTGCAGACCACACTACAACCGAAGGTAAATACGATCTGATCGAAGGTTATTTTCCACCTGGCTCACAAACTCCTCTCCATCGCCACACACGTTATTCTGAACAACTCTATGTCTTAGAAGGAGAGTTCACAGTTTGGGCAGGTGAAAACAAGGCTGTGCTGAAAGCTGGCGAAACCTTCTTGATTCCTCCTGGTACAGCCCATGCGATCGGTGTTTTGAGCGACAAACCTGCTCGTGGGTTGATGGTTGCTTCTCCTAGTGCCTTTGCACGACTAATTGCAGAGGTAGGAACGCAGAACGAAAACGAAATACCAGATATGGAGTTAGCTCAACGTATTTCTGCTGAAATTGGCGACGAAATTTTGGGATCGCCTGATAATCTACCAAGCAAATGAGGCAGCGAGAAAAATAAAGTTTCCCAGGAGAACTAAATATGATGCAATTATTAGAAACAACAAAACCGCTTAATTTTCTCGCTATTGGTCATCAACTTGCCCAGGAACTTGCCAAAACAGCCGCAGAACGCGATCGCACCGGTGGCAGTCGTCCTATTCATGAGATTGAGCAGTTACGTCAAAGCGGTCTACTCAATCTGGTGATTCCTACAATTTATGGGGGATTAGGAGAAACTTCCTGGGTCAACATCTTTGGGTTGATCCGCGAGTTCGCCAAAGCTGATGGCTCTATCGGTCAGCTGTTTGGCAATCACACCACGATTGTCAGCTCGCTCTCAACCAGCAATCCAACACAAGTAGAACAACTCTACTTAGATACAGTGCAGCACAACTGGTTTTGGGCAAATGCAGCCAATGCGCTTGATCCAAGATTGGTGGCAACTCCGACTAAGCATGGCTGGCAGTTCGATGGCATCAAGCGATTTGCCACTGGAGCAAGCTTATCAGACAGGATGATTGTCAGTGCCTTAAGTGCTGATTCTAAACAGCCAGTAATTGCAGTTGTTCCTAGCGATCGCCCCGGCATTCGCTTTAATGAAGATTGGGACAACATGGGACAACGCCAAACTGACTCAGGTAGCGTCACGTTTGAGCAAGTTTTGGTGACACCAGATGAAATTCTAACTTCTATTTATCCAAGTGACAGCCCGATCGCCACCTTACTCAATGTCTCCAAACAACTCAACCAAGTCAACATTTATCTAGGCATTGTTCAAGGTGCGTTTGCAACTGCACGAGAATACACTACAACTAGAACTCGCCCTTGGATTACATCAGGGGTAGAACAGGCGATTCTAGACCCTTACATCCTGCATCACTATGGTGAATTTTGGATGGAGTTAGAAGCAGCAACCTTACTTACAGATCGAGCAGCCCAAGTACTGCAAGCCGCCATCGAAAAGGGCATTAATTTAACAGCCCAACAAAGAGGAGAAACGGCGATCGCTGTTTACACAGCAAAAGCATTCGTCACCAAAATTGGTTTAGCAATTACAACGCAAATGTTTGATGTGATGGGTGCAAGCGCCACAGCACGGAGTTATGACTTTGATCGCTACTGGCGAAACCTCCGTACAGCAACGCTTCACGATCCTGTGGACTACAAAATTCGGGAAGTCGGCAACTGGGCATTGACAGGCACAATGCCAAATATCACACCTTACTCTTGATGAAATGATCTTTGCTTTTCTGCACAGCGAGTGCTTTTTGCGTTGCGATGAACTTTATCGTACATTCAAGGGTTTAAGACCCCTCCGTCTAAACGTAGCAGATTTTCAGTGGGGGTTTAAATCCCCGACTGAAAATGTCTTTAATGAGCGAATGCGTGAATTTTGAATTGTTAAAACTTTTTTTACCCTTAATAAATTGTTTAATTCCCCCCTTCTCCCCTATCTTGATAAAATTTCAGAAGATGAAAAATGTGATAGCTGGATTGCTGTATAGTTTGAGTTATGCCAGATTATCCTTTCAAGAGTTGCTCTATGATTGCTCTACCTGGTATTGCCATCCAAGACAAAATATACGAAAGTTCTAATTCTCTGGTTTATCGGGGCATTAGAGAGGATGGAGTAGCGATCGTAGTAAAAATACTCAAGCAAGATTATCCCTCACCTCAAGAACTAACCCGCTACAGACAGGAATATAAAATTACCCGTTCCCTGAATCTGGAAGGAGTTGTCAAGGCATACAGCCAGCAGGATTATCAACGTACTCTGGTGATTCTCTTAGAAGATTTTGGGGGAGAGTCCCTAGAAAAATGGATGCACAAGCGCCCAGATATCTTCTGTCCTATGCCTTTATCGACTTTTCTTGATTTGGCGATCGCCCTTTGCGACATTCTAGGCAGAATCCATGCAGCCAATGTCATTCATAAAGATATCAACCCTGGAAACATCGTCCTCAATCTGCATACTGGCGTTGTCAAAATTATTGACTTTGGGATTGCCACCCAATTTAACCGCACGAATCCGACTTTTAAAAGTCCCCATGTGTTAGAAGGCACGCTTGCCTATTTGTCGCCAGAGCAAACCGGGCGGATGAACCGGATGCTCGACTATCGCACCGATTTATACTCCCTTGGCGTGACGTTCTACGAACTGCTCACTGGACGGTTGCCGTTTCCCACAACAGACATCCTTGAGCTAGTCCATTGTCATATTGCTAAACAGCCACTTCCACCTCACGAACTGAATGCAGCGATCCCTAAAGCCGTTTCCGATATCGTTTTGAAATTGATGGCGAAAAACGCAGAGGATCGTTATCAGAGTGCCTGGGGGATCAAAGCAGATTTAGAAATCGGTCTACACCAGTTTGTACAAACCGATAAAATCGATGGCATTCAACTGGGTATTCAAGACGTTTCGGATCGGTTTCAAATTCCTCAAAAATTGTATGGACGCGAAGCAGAGATTGAAGCATTATTGGCGGCGTTTGACAGAGTAGCACAAACGCGGAATGAAGAATTGAGAGTGAAGAATCAAGAAAATTCTCAATTCCAAGTCGAGATGATGTTGGTATCTGGCTACGCTGGGGTTGGCAAATCTGCGTTAGTACAAGAACTCTACAAGCCCATCACTGCAAAACGCGGCTATTTTGTCTCAGGTAAGTTTGACCAATTTGGGCGCAATATTCCCTACAGCGCGATCGCTCATGCCCTGCAAAAATTGGTACAACAATTGCTCGGTGAACCAGCCGAGCAATTGCAACAATGGCGATCGCGCTTGCTAACGGCTTTGGGAACCAACGGACAAATTATCATTGATATCATCCCGGAAGTTGAATTAATTATCGGCAAGCAGCCGCCTGTATCAGAAGTTGGAGCAACTGAAGCTCAAAATCGCTTCAATCTAATTTTTCAGAAGTTTGTGCGGGTGTTTTGTTCAGAGTCACACCCGCTTGTGATTTTTTTAGATGATTTGCAATGGATAGACTCAGCAACGCTGAAGTTAATCGAGCTGATGTTGCTTGATGAACAAACCCAATTCCTATTTTTAATTGGAGCCTATCGAGATAATGAGGTAAATCCAACTCATCCGTTGATGTTAACGCTAGAAAGAATGCGAAAACAAGGGGCAGTGCTTCAGGAAATAATCCTAACACCATTAACGCTTGAGCCACTGAGTCAATTAATTGCCGAGACGCTACATCAGAATGCAGACACCGTTCGTTCCTTAGCTGGGTTAGTACTGCGTAAAACCGCGGGCAATCCTTTCTTTGTCGGTGAATTTTTGAGAATGCTGCATAGCGAAAATCTGCTGACCTTTGATACTGAACACTTATGCTGGCAATGGAACATTGCTGATATTCAAGCCCAGGAAATTACTAATAATGTGGTGGAGTTGCTACTTATCCAGTTAGATAAATTACCAGAAAACACACAGCAAATTCTCCAGTTAGCAGCTTGTATCGGTGCTGAATTTAATTTAAATACATTAGCGATCGTTTGCGAACAATCTCCTAACGCAATTTCTCTAGATTTACTAGTAGCCATTCAAGCTGGATTAATTCAACCTATATCTGAATTAGATGAAAACCTATTAGTTCAAGAATATAAGTTTTTGCACGATCGCGTACAGCAAGCTGCTTATGCTCTAATCGATGAATCGCAAAAACTTGGGGTACATCTGCAAATCGGTCGCAATTTACTCCAAAAGACTTCGCCAGAGCAGCGAGCAGAGCGGTTGTTTGAAATCGTTGACCATCTAAATTATGGAAGCGAGTTAATCACTGAGCAACCTGAACGGAATGAGATTGCCAAACTGAATTTGCAAGCAGGTCAGAAAGCAGTAGCAGCAACGGCTTATGAAGCAGCTTTCAAGTATTTCAATACAGGTCTTAAACTCCTTGATGTGGAAAGTTGGCAGCATGAGTATGACCTAACTTTGGCGTTGCATTCAGAGGCAACAGAGGCAGCATACCTCAGTGGTCACTTTGATGAAATGGAGCGGCTTGTAGAAGAAGTGCTCAACCGTGCGAAGACAGTGCTTGATAAAGTGAAAGCTTACGATAGCAGAATTCAAGCATGGCTGGCGCGAAACCCTAAAGAAGCACTAAAAGCTGGTTTGGAAGTGCTGCAACTCTTGGGAATTAGTTTAGTAGAAGCCCCAAGTCAGTTAGACGTTCAAGCAGGATTAGCGGAAACAGCTTCACGATTGGCTGGGCAAGAAATCGAAAATTTGATTGATCTGCCAGAGATGACTGAAACTGTGCCACTGGCAGCAATCTACATTTTAGTCAGCACAGTGGGAGCGGCTTTTAATGTGTCACCCCCTCTGATGGTGCTGATTGTCTGCAAGATGGTGAATTTATCGATCGCTCATGGAAACGCTATCTGGTCGCTTCTCGGTTATGCTGCCTATGGCATGATGCTATGTGGAGTTGTACAAGACCTTGAACTAGGCTATCAATTTGGCAAACTATCCTTAAATTTAGCGAAAAGATTAAATAACAAGAGAGGTAACTGCAAAGCATTGCTGATGGTGAATTTCCATATCATTCACTGGAAAGCCCACCTGAAAGAGACGTTCCCCGCTTTAGCGGATGCTTATCAAAGCGGAATAGAAAGTGGAGAGTTTGAATTTGCAGGTTATTGTGCATTTAGCCTATGTTATTGCCCCTTTTTTGCAGGACAAGAACTGACAGAACTGGAACAACAAACAGCGATTTATCGTAAAGCCACCAGTCAAATTAGACGAGAGACTGTTTCCACTTGGCTGGCAATGTTGCAGCAAACGATCCTTAACCTGCGAGGTCAATCTGAAAATCCAAGTCGCTTAGTGGGTTGTCTCTATGACGAAGAGCAGGCATTATCACAGGCGATCGCTGTCAAGGATGGAACTAGCCTTCACTACTTTTACTTAAATAAGCTGATTTTATGTTATCTGTTCGGGGATTATGAGCAAGCTGCAAAAACGGCTACTTTGTCAGAACAATATTTAAGCGCAGCCACGGCATTAGTCTCTGTACCTCCATTTCATTTCTATGACTCCCTCATATTTTTGAGCTTGTTTGCAGATGCTTCAAACTCTGAAAAAGAAACTTGGTTGAATCGCGTTAACGCCAACCAAGAGAAGATGCAGAAATGGGCAAACCACGCCCCCATGAATTTTTTGCATAAATTTCAGTTAGTTGAGGCAGAGAAAGCACGAGTTTTGGGTCAGTTTTTTGAAGCAGAGGAGTTTTACGAACAAGCAATTCAAGGTGCTAAACAAAACGAGTACCTTCAAGAAGAAGCCTTAGGCTATGAGTTAGCTGCCAAACATTACTTGGCTCGTGGTCGAGAAAGGTTTGCTCAACTTTATATGAAGGAAGCCCATTACTGCTATGAGCGGTGGGGAGCAACCGCAAAAGCCAAAGATTTAGAGACTCGCTATCCACAATTTTTTCCTCAGTCACTAAATGTGTCTCCCACACCAGTTCACACCACTGCTGGAACTACTTCTAACACCTCACATATTGCTTTCGACTTAGCAACAGTGATCAGAGCATTCCAAGCCATCTCTCGCGAAATTGAACTGGATCAGTTACTCAATTCTTTGATGCAGATATTAATTGAAAATGCGGGCGCACAAACTGGGTGCTTGATTTTGGAAAACGCAGGAGAATGGGCGATTGAGGCTGCTTGTGAACTGGCTGATGGGGCAAATGTTTGTACTACACAAGTACTGCAATCGATTACAGTGGTAAATCGCTTACCCGAATCCATCATTCATTATGTGATTCGGACTCATGAATCTATCATCTTAAATGATGCAACTCGTGAAGGTAATTTCATCAATGAGCCATATATTCAGCAGAACCAAACGAAATCACTTCTTTGTTTGCCTCTGTTGAATCAAAGTAAACTTGTTGGTGTGCTGTATCTGGAAAATCGATTAGTAACTGGGGCATTCACAGCAGAGCGCTCCCAACTTCTAAATCTACTATCTACTCAAGCAGCAATTGCGATCGAAAATGCCAAACTCTATTCAAAGCTACGCACTAGCGAAAGTCAGATGGCTCAATTTCTAGAAGCGGTTCCGGTAGGAATTGGAATAGTGGATGCGACTGGTCGCCCCTACTACGCTAATCAACGGGGAATTCAGTTAATGGGTAGAGCGATTGATCCTTCCGTAGCACTTAATCAAATCGCTGAGGTTTATCAGTTTTATGTGACCGGAACGAATCAAATCTATCCAACAGAGAGACTGCCAGCCATCCGGGCGTTAAGCGGCGAACGTACCAAGATTGATGATATAGATATCCGGCAGAACAATGCAACCATTCCAATTGAGGTATGGGGCACTCCTGTCTTTGATGAACAGGGCAATGTAGTTTATGGAATCGTTGCTTTTCAAGATATTACCGAACGCAAGAAAGCTGAGCAACTACTTGCTGATTACAATCGCACCTTAGAGCAACAGGTTGCTGAACGAACTGTGCTGCTCTCTGAGGAGATTGAAGAGCGCCAGCGAATTGAGACTGCCCTACGACAGAGTGAAGAACAACGCAGGTTGACAATGGACTTCACCCACATTGGCAGTTGGAACTGGAATATTATTGAGAACACAGTGGATTGGAACGACAATCATGCGCGATTGCTGGGATTAGTCCCCAGTGAAGTTGAGAGCAGTTATCAGGCATGGCGAGATCGCGTTCATCCAGAAGATATCGATTGGGTTGAGCAAGCCGTTGAAACAGCCCTAGAAACCCATACCGATTTTGAAGCGGAATATCGAGTGATTCATCCAGATGGCAGTATTCGTTGGTTAGTTGGCAGAGGTCGAGGCATTTACAACACAACCGGACAGCCTGTGCAAATGTTAGGAGTAATTCTTGACATTAGTGACCGCAAACGTGCTGAGGAAGCTTCTATTTTAGAAGAACGCAACCGTATGGCACGAGAAATTCACGATACGTTAGCGCAGGCTTTTACAGGCGTTTTGCTTCATGTAGGCTCTGTAACACAAATGCTGGTAGATGATTCGGGATCTGCACAGATATATCTGGAAAGGCTGGAAAAGATTGATGAATTAGCTCGAACTGGACTTGCTGAAGCTCGTCGCTCAGTGGTAGCGCTCCGTCCCCAGTTGTTAGAAGAGAATACTTTACAGAATGCTCTACATCGCCTTGTAACTCAAATGCGGTCAACTACCAAGACCACTTTAATCTACGAAAGCAAGGGTATAATTTACTCTCTTCCAACTGAAGTAGAAAATCACTTACTACGGATTGGACAGGAAGCTTTAACAAACGCCATCAAGTACGCCAATGCTAGTAGAATTCTGGTTGAGCTAGTGTATAACGATGCTCAATGTCTTCTGCGCATTAAAGATGATGGACAAGGCTTTGGGGTTGGGAGCCTTTCATCACTTGTTGGCTTTGGTTTGTTGGGAATGAGCGAGCGAGCAGAACGGATTGGCGCACATCTAACAATTCAAAGCCAGCCTGGGCAAGGAACAGAAATTATTGTCACTGTCAATCGGGAGCGAGAATCACCATGAGTCAATCCACTAAAATTCGGGTTCTGATTGTTGACGATCACTCCCTCGTTACAGAAGGATTGGCAAACATCATTAACTATGATCCAGAAATGACAGTGGTTGCTCAAGCAGAGGACGGACAACAGGCGATCGACCGTTATCGTGAACATCAGCCTGATGTCACTCTCATGGATTTACGAATGCCGAAAATGGCAGGGGTTGAAGCCATTACTGCGATTTGTGCCGAATTTAAGTCAGCGCGAATTATTGTGCTAACAACCTATGATGGCGATGAAGATATTTATCGAGGATTGCGAGCAGGCGCTCAGGGCTATCTGCTTAAAGATGCAAAACCAAATGAACTTTTGAATGCGATTCGCATCGTTCATAATGGTCAGCAGTATGTTTCTCCGACCGTGGGAAGAAAATTGGTAGAACGGATGAACAACCCTGTACTCAGTGAACGAGAGTTAGAAGTGCTCCGTTTAATGGCGCAGGGATTGAGTAACCAAGACATTGGAACTGCTCTAAATATTGGTGAAAGCACTGTGAAATCGCACGTGACTCGTATTTTAAGCAAGCTGGGAGTTAGCGATCGCATCCAAGCCGTCATTGTTGCTGTTAAACGTGGGCTTGTTAGTTTATAGGCTTCACGTTAGTTGAGGCTTGGATTCCGACTTTAGTCGGAGTCAAGCTACTGCTTTTGATGGATTACTTCGTCCATCCTTATGTTGTGCAAAATTATGGACTTTCAGGGGATGACATGTAGGAGTCAATTACCTATATTTAGTTCATGCAAACGCTAACAGCAATTTAGTTGCAGGGTTTAAGTTTGCTTGACAGGTCTGAAAGATGGCTGACGATCGCGAGCATCATTCCTTGTTTGTCCCGCCTTTAATTCAAGATCACATTCAAGGTGTGCTAAGTGCCAATGTTGTACTTATCATGTATGGAGATTATGAATGTTTTCAAAGTGCAAACGCCTATCGGTTGATTAAAGCCGCTCAACAGCAGTTAAGTCTTTCTTTCGCAAAGAAGGATGTATGTTTTATCTTTCGTCATTTTCCCCAGAAACAGATTCATCCTCATGCTCAACGGGCAGCAGAAGCAGCGGAAGCAGCAGCAATGCAAGGTCAATTTTGGCAGATGCATGAGATGCTCTTTATCCATCAACAAGCGTTAGAGAACGGATACCTTGTGGAATATGCGAATCGTCTGGGACTTGACATTCCTCGATTTTTGCAAGACTTATCCAAAGGAGTTTATGTCGATCGCATCATTGCAGACATTCAAGGTGGATATCGAAGTGGGGTAAAAGCTGCACCAGCTTTGTTTGTTAATGAGATTCGTTATCGCGAGCGTTGGACTATTGAGCAATTGATAGTAACCATTGTGGCGGCAATTAACTAACGTTCTTGATGTTTATCCCAACAAAGGTTTTCCTACTGCTTTCTTCCAATGCCGAACGATTAAATCACGTTTTAACTGGGAGAACTTGAGTAGTCTAAATTGAGCGATGGTCGGATTGCGCTCGACTCACTTCGTGAGTCCCTCCAATCGAAGATTGGAGGTAGCCCAAACGAAGTTTGGGCTGGAGCGCCCGACCCGCCAAAGGCGATCGCCCAAGAATAAAAAGTAACCAATCTGAATATCAAACCCACCAACCTAAAGGAGAACAAAATGACCAGCAATCAAGTAACCAGTCAAACCATGAAACTCGAACTTGTGGTATTACCCGTTGCCGATGTCGATCGATCCAAGGACTTCTATAAAACGTTGGGATGGCGGCTGGATGCCGACTTTGTCACCGATGAAAACTTCCGGGTGGTGCAATTGACTCCTCCTGGATCGGAAGCCTCGATCATTTTCGGTAAAGGAATTTCGTCAGCCGCACCGGGTTCAGTTCAAGGTCTGTACCTCATCGTTTACGACATTGAAGCAGCCCGCGCCGAACTGGTTGATCGGGGGGTCGAGGTGAGTGAGATATTCCACGACATCGGCGGGATCTTCCCCCATGCCGGAACCGAGGGACGGCTACCAGGCCCCGATCCGGAACGTCGCGACTATGCCTCCTATGCCTCGTTCAGCGATCCAGACGGCAACGGTTGGGTGCTTCAAGAGATCAGGGTGCGGAAGCCCGGACGGTAACAGGACATCGATTGCTTAAGGACAGAAACGAAGTTCACGACAGAGATTATGACAGGGAAATGGGTGGAGAAGTAGAGGAGCTAGTATTATCCCCTCCTCCTCTATCAACGCAATGTAGTGCCGTACTAGCCAACAAGTTTTGGAGGAGTCACAAATGAAGATTTTTGTTGCCGGAGCAACAGGAGCGATCGGTCGCCCGCTACTCGACCAATTACTTGCTAGAGGACACAACGTAGTAGCGATGACCCGCTCTCCAGAAAGAGCACAGTCATTAGCGGCACAGGGAATCGAACCTGCGATCGCAGATGTATTCGACGCAGATGCAGTTAAAGCAGCGATCGCCCACGCTCAACCGGAAGTCGTGATTGAACAACTCACCGCTCTACCCAAAACTTACACTCGCGAATCCATGAATGCGACAGAGGCTCTAAATATGCAGATTCGGTCGGAAGGCGGTGGCAATGTGCTGGCGGCAGCAAAGGCAGCAGGGGTGCGCCGTTTCCTGAAACAGTCGATGGCTTTCTGGGGAATCCCTGGTGCTGGATTGGCAGATGAGGAAACACCGTTATCAGTTGATGCTTCTCCCGCCGTTGCCACAGATGCTCGCCTCGTCATTGAGACTGAACGTCGGTTACTCCAAACGCCTGATCTGGAAGGAATCGCTTTACGCTATGGTTTCTTCTACGGCCCCGGCACTTGGTTCAACCCGGATGGTGATGTAGCGCAACAGGTGCGGCAGCAACAATTTCCCATTGTGGGCAATGGTGATGGTATCTGGTCGTGGATACATATTGAGGACGCAGCGATCGCCACCGTTGCAGCAGTAGAGCAGGGTAATCCAGGGGTTTATCTGATTGTTGATGATCAGCCTTTAGCAGTGCGCGACTGGCTCCCTGCGTTTGCGCGCTCGCTGAATGCTCCCCCACCGCCACGAGTATCGGTTGAGGATGCTTTGAAAATGGAGGGTGGTGCAGACATTGTTTACTACCAAATTCAGATGCGAGGTGCATCGAATGCCAAAGCCAAACGCGAACTGAATTTTCAGCCCCGACCTTTGGAATGGGTGGTTGACACCACCGTGGCTCTTAGTTAAAAGTCAAACTGCCACCTGCCTGAGCAGCAAGGTTTCATCGCAAATTGTCTGCCTCTGGGTATGAAAAAGTTTCACCAGTAATTTCAACAATATTGGAGAACAAACATTATGACTCAAGTAGCGAATCCAGCCGATCCAACTCCTCCAACCCTGGAAGGAAAACTAGCTCTATTACGGAAATTAAGAGATGAATTGGGCAGTGGTGATACCATTCGTCGTCTCTTTTTTGGCGACCTGGAACCAATTGGTCTTCAACCCGGAGGAGCGAATACCGTGGTTCATCTTTACAACAAAGCCAATGATGTCACGATCGCCTATTGTACTTCCTACGATGTCTTTCTGGCTGCCCGTCCGGGAAGAGTCACCGAATTTGACCCCGCCGAAATCAAATAGAGATATGGTTAACGCCTTATCTAAGGGAGCGTGGCATTATGTCGTCAATTGAGGAAGTGACAAAGACAATTGACCTGATCATTGCGCCTGTCGTCACGATTACGACTTGTGCCATCGTGGTAAATGGCTTGATTATCCGGTACGGTTCCCTCGGCGATCGCCTACGTACCGTCAACCAAGAACTGAGCGACTTGCAGGAGTCCGATCTGGCTCACAATCGGGACAAAGCTCAGAGGGTACAAGAACTTGAATCCCTGCTAAGGGATCTTTTGAGGCGCCATCATTTCGTGCATGATGCCCTAGTTCTTACTTATACTTCCATCCTAGTCTTTATGCTAGATATGCTGGTCATTGCCATAGCAGTCGCCACTAATATCAGTTGGCTATCACAAATGGCACTGATAGTCTTTCTTGGTGGAGTTGCCGTTTTATTTGGGGGAATGGTTTTGATTGCCTACGAGCTTCGCACATCTCACTATTCTATTCAATTAGAGGTGCATCGTACTTGTCGCCTGTGCCGCCACCAACACACCAAACTGGCAGGAAATTGAGCTAGGAGCAAAATATTCGCAAAGACCTACGCATTCAATCGAGGGTAAGTTCTCGTGTTTTCACAACTCACTGCGGATGGCTCAAAACTCAACAACCCTGTTCTTTAAATTATCAGGGCAACTCGCGCATTGGTTCGACCCGTTTCAAGGACTGGCTCAGTTCCTGGTAATTTCCGCCAACCCGAATAATTAAGTCGCGTTTTAACTCAACTAACTTGAGTGGTCTAAATTAAGCGATCGCAGAACAATGAAGTTAATCGAGGTGGGCAGCAAGCTTCACCAATCTAAAGGAGAACAAGATGAAAACGCAGAAAGTATGGTTTATTACCGGAGCCTCCAGAGGCTTTGGGTTAGAAATTGCCAGAGCAGCCCTAGCAGCAGGCGACCAAGTAGTAGCAACGGTTCGCCAAGAGCCTGCACAACTCACCGCTACCCTGGACAACCACCCAGATCTGTACGTTGTGCAGATGGATGTCACCCAGGAAAATCAGGTACAAGCGGCTGTCACGCAAGGCATTGCCCGTTTCGGTCGGCTCGATGTCTTAGTCAATAATGCCGGGTTTGGCATGGTCGGTGCGATCGAAGAAATCACGGATGCCGAAGTTCGCAAACAGTATGACACCAACGTATTTGGTTTACTCAACGTCACTCGTGCCGTGTTGCCCTACCTGCGCCAGCAAAAGTCCGGGCGGGTGATCAATATCTCGTCTTTGTTTGGCTACGATGCAATTCCAGGCTGGGGATTATATGGATCTACTAAGTTTGCAGTCGAAGGTCTGTCGAAAGGGTTAGCGGTCGAACTGGCACCGCTCGGCATCCACGTCACAGTAGTGGCTCCCGGTCTTTTTAGTACCGACTTTCTAAGCACTGAATCATATACCGCCGCTAAAACCATCATCGCCGATTACCAGGCAACAGTAGGGCCGATGCGGAGTGGAGCCGATGCGCTACACGGGAACCAGCCCGGCGATCCGAAAAAATTTGCCCAGGTGATTCTTCAATTAGCCAATACAGAACATCCGCCAGTGCATTTGCCTGTTGGCAAGGACACAATCGCAATGTACCAGAACAACACCGCGAAAATGGCACAGGAAATCGAAGCATGGTTGCCAGTCGCTACCAGTACCGACCATGACCAACGCATCGCAGCTTAGACCATTGCCTGACTTGTAAAATTCATACATTCATACAGTATTTCCAAAGGAGTTTTATCATGGCTACTGAACAGAAAGTCGCTATTATTACCGGTGCATCGCAGGGCATCGGCGCAGCTCTTGTTAAGGCGTACCGCGATCGCAACTACCGGGTCATTGCAACCTCGCGCTCAATTGAGCCATCGAATGATGATGCAATTCTCACAGTGCCAGGTGACATCGCGGATCGAAAAACTGCTGAGTTTGTAGTCTCCAAAGGTATGTCCCACTTCGATCGCATCGACACCCTCATCAACAACGCTGGTATCTTCATCGCCAAGCCGTTCACCGAGTACACCGAGGCTGACTACGAGGTATATTTGGGTACTAACGTGACTGGCTTCTTTCACATGACGCAACTCGCGATCGCCCAGATGGAGAAGCAGGGCAGTGGTCATGTTGTGCAGATTTCGACGAGCCTGGTTGACAACCCGATCGCTGGCGTACCCTCTGTACTCGCGTCGCTGACAAAGGGCGGACTAAATGCTGCAACTAAATCGCTGGCGATCGAGTATGCCAAGCGCGGTATCCGGGTGAATGCCGTTGCGCTGGGTACCATCAAGACACCAATGCATCCCCCTGAGACCCATGCACAACTCGATGCCCTGCACCCGATCGGCCATATGGGCGAGATATCCGATGTCGTCGATGCGGTTCTTTACCTCGAATCAGCCAACTTTGTGACGGGCGAAATCCTTCACGTCGATGGTGGTCAGAGTGCGGGGCATTGATCCCGCCTTGCGCCCAGGAAATGACTCTGACCCTCCCACACAAGATTGCGTGATCGCACACCCTTCTGACAAAGGAACACAGGCATGATTTACGAATTACGCATTTATCACGCCATGCCCGGACGACTACCCGCGCTGCTCGCGCGTTTCGAGAACCACACGCTGCGGATTTGGGAGAAGCATGGCATCCGCCAGGCTGGATTCTGGACAACGCTAATTGGCGAGAGCGAGAGTAACCAGCTCACCTACCTGCTGGCCTGGGACAGCCTAGCTGAACGTGAGGAGTACTGGAGTGCATTCCTCGCCGATCCTGAATGGATCGCGACTAAGGCCGAAACTGAGAAGGACGGCCCACTTGTGCAGAACATCCGCAACGAGTTGCTGGCACCGACCGCCTTTTCCTCGGTGAAATGAGCGGTGGGGTGAGTTACGGAACTTGATTGACTACTTCGACGACCTCAGTACAAGTTGCGGTAATCGAGCGAAGTCGAGATTCACCAACCAGGGAGCAGAGGGGAAGGTTTGAGTCTTTTATTCACAATTTCAATAGTGCAATTTGTAGGCGTAATAGCCTATCTTGCTTCTATTAGCAAGCGTGGGAGATATTTATGTGGCCTAAAACAGAACTGATAGATTTGCTCAAGATCATGCATCCGATAATTCAGGCTCCGATGGTTGGTGCTTCCACACCTGAGTTAGTTGCGGCTGTTTCTAATGCAGGAGGCCTTGGCTCGTATGGTGGTGCGGCCACCCCACCAGCCAAACTTCGCTCCGTTATCAGGCAAATTCGAGAGCTGACAGACCAACCCTTTGGAGTTAATTTGTTTGCACCAGCAGTTGAAGCGTATCAACTTACGCCTGAGCAGCAAGCAGCAATGTCCGAGTTATTAACAATATGGCATAACGAACTTGATGCAGGGCCTGTTCCCGAACCAATATCAATACTAGGGCCATTCCAGGAGCAATTTACTGTCCTGCTTGAGGAGAAAGTACCTGTTTTTAGTTTCCACTTTGGGCCTGCGCCAATTGAGGCAATTCGGGAGATACACGCTATAGGCTCAGTTGTATTAGCAACCGCGACGACCGTCGGTGAAGCAAAAGCTCTCGTCGAAGCAGGAGTGGATGTCATCATCGCCCAGGGCTTTGAAGCCGGAGGTCATCGTGGTACTTTTGCTGTGCCTTATGAACACGGATTGATTGGAACAGCAGCGTTAGTGCCGCAAATAGCTGATGCGGTATCGGTTCCGGTCGTTGCGGCGGGCGGAATCATGGACGCTCGTGGAATTGTTGCTGCATTTGCACTTGGGGCAAGCGGGGTACAGATGGGAACCGCCTTTCTCGCTTGCCCTGAGAACAATATCCCAGAAGTTTATCGGCAGGCGGTACTCAAGTCTAAGGACGAAGACACGGCGATTACTGAAGTATTTTCCGGCAAACCCGCAAGAGCAATCCGAAATAGATTTATCCGTGAAATGGAAAATAACAGGGATAAGGTGCTACCCTTCCCGGCTCAGATATCTATAGGACGGGTTTTGTATCAGACTTCTGCTCAACAATCAAATCCAGATTTTGTCAGTATGTGGGCAGGGCAGGGAGCAGCATTAACCGAAGCTCTCCCGGCAGGTGAGCTGATCGAAAAGATGATAAAAGAATTTATTGCCGTAACTGCTTCTTTACAACTCAAGTAAAAAGTTAAGAGTTCAAACCAAACTCTATCTCTGAATAACCGCTTGCAAATGAAGACAACTGGTTTAAAGCTATATGACTCATTTTGCTATTATCTGTCCGGCGGTAACGGGTCACCTCAACCCAATGTTTGCATTAGGCCGTGAACTGCAACGGCGTGGTCATCGCATCACCTTTATCGGAGTTCTCGATGCCCAAGCTATGACACTAGCAGCAGGATTGGAATTTCGGGCAATCGCCGAATCTGAGTATCCTTTGGGGGCAATACCAAGATTGATTGCACAACTGGGGGAACTGAGCGGACTTGCCGCATTACGTTACGCCTTTCGTCATTTTCAGCAACAGTTGAATGCTGCATTACTTCGGGATGCCCCATCAGTGATTAAGGAGGCTGGTGTAGAAGCAATACTGGTAGATCAAGTCATACCAGTGAGAGGGACTCTTGCAGAATTTCTGAACATACCGTGGATTGAGGTATGCAATGCTTTGATCGATAATCCAGACGACACCATCCCACCTTTTTTTACAACCTGGAGCTATAACCCAGCCTGGTGGGCGCGTTTACGCAATCGAGCGACTAACCTTGTATTTAGTCGCATCGTAGAACCGATCGAGGAAGTGAATGAACAGTATCGCCGACAGTGGAAGTTACCTCTGCACTCTAGCAGTAACGAGCGATTTTCCCCACTGGCGACTATCAGTCAACAGCCTGCTGAGTTTGAATTCCCGCGCCAAACCTTGCCCGATTACTTCCATTTCACAGGGCCGTACCATGACTCAAGCGGGCGGGGACCTGTCGAATTTCCCTATGAAAAGTTGACTGGGCAACCGCTAATTTACGCTTCTATGGGAACCCTGCAAAATCGTCAGCAAAAAGTTTTCCAGTCTATCGCAGAGGCATGTGTTGGGTTAGATGCTCAGTTGGTGATTTCTCTGGGAGGTTCCAGTAGCCCAGAATCCTTGCAAGGGCTGCCGGGAAATCCCTTGGTTGTCGGCTATGCACCTCAACTAGATCTGCTCGAAAAAGCAACGCTTACCATCACTCATGCAGGCATGAATACCGCTCTAGAATGCCTAACTAATGGGGTGCCGATGGTAGCGATTCCCATTGCCAATGACCAACTTGGAATTGCAGCACGTATCTCTTGGACAGGAGCAGGAGAATTCGTTCCCCTATCGCGTTTGAGTGTTCCTAGTCTGCGAAGTGCCATACAACGGGTGCTGACCCAAGAGTCTTACAAACAGAATGCAATTAGGCTACAAAAAGCCATTCGCCAAGCTGGTGGGGTTAATCGAGCCGCTGATATTATCGAACAGGCTGTATCCATAGGGAAGCCTATCTTGGCTCAAGCACGATCATAAACAAATTCTTCTACGTTAGGGTTAAGTCAACTTTTCCTTTTTTTTTGATTGGCTTCACGCGACGTTTGTAGAAGGTGATTCAGCTTCTTATAGGCAGCAAACGAGCTCTTCCCAATCGGAGTTTTTCTTACAAGCGATTAATCTTCGCTTAATTCAGTAACTTTAAGAGGCATCAGTGAATTACTAGGAATTACTAGCGGCTAGCTAACTAATTCCAGGAAGGAATTGGAATTAGATGGATGAGAGGTAACAGTTCAATTCATCCTACCTCTTGGTACACGGAAGTTAAATTCACTTGAATGCTGAAAGTCCAGAAAGACAGACATCTAAGTTGCGGTTTAACTCAACGAACTTGAGTGGTGTGGATGGGGCGATCGCAGAAGAAAAGTAACCAATCTGAACAGCAAACCCATCAACCAAAAGAAGATTACCCTCCACATGATTCTACGGTGCAGGTATAACTTCAAGTTCCCCTAAAGCGGGGGAAACGGACAAGAAGCAACCTGAGTTAATTCAATTTTGAAAGCGAGGTAGACACAATGAAGACCAATTTTGAGAACGAGTCCTTTGAGGATGAACATGACAACTATCAACGTGGCAATGATAGCCACGACATTTTCGTCGAGCGTGTCCGCAGTAACCAGAGCCAGCTCACCTCCCAGCTAAGGCACCAGTACGATTTTATTGTTTGCGGATCTGGATCTTCTGGCTCGGTGGTTGCTCGCAGACTGGCAGAAAATCCGGATGTCAGCGTTCTGCTGATTGAAGCTGGAGGCAGTGATGATGTGCCAAGTGTCATAGAAGCGAATCAATGGCCGATGAACCTGGGAAGCGAGCGGGACTGGAGCTTCCAGGGTCAGCCGAATCCACATGTGAACGGTCGTTCGATTCCGTTCTCTATGGGCAAGGTACTGGGCGGCGGATCGAGCATCAACATCATGGTTTGGGCCCGTGGACACCAGCAGGATTGGGATTTTTTCGCATCCGTTGCCAACGATCCTGCCTGGAGTTATGAATCCATCTTGCAGATTTATCGCCGCCTGGAAGATTGGCATGGTGTGCCAGACCCAATGTATCGCGGAACGGGAGGGCCTGTATTTGTCCAACCCGCGCCAAATCCAAACCCGATCGCACCTGCAACGGTCGAAGCAGCGCGGGTGGTGGGTATTCCTACTTTTGAAAATCCGAATGGACGCATGATGGAAGCGGCAAAGGGTGCTGCTATCAGCGATGTGCGAGTCCGCAATGGCAAGCGCCAATCGATATTCCGCTCCTACGTCTACCCTTATATGGATCGGCCAAACCTGACGGTTCTCAGTCAGGCACTGGTTACACGGCTAACGTTCCAGGGCAAGCGAGTCACTGGCGTGGAGATTGCTTATCGTGACGCGATCTACCGCATCGGTGCGGCAGTCGAAGTCGTGCTGTCGCTTGGTGCAATCCATACGCCGAAAGTGCTGATGCAGTCCGGTATCGGTGATGAGGCTGAGTTGCAGCGCTTGGGAATTCCGGTCGTGCAGCACCTTCCTGGTGTGGGGCAAAATTTTCAAGACCACGTTGCCTTTGATTGTGTCTGGGAATATGAAACCGCTCTCGAACCCAGAAACAACTTCTCCGAGGCCATCTTTTTCGCCACCAGCCAGTCTGGGTTGAACAGTCCAGATTTATTTATCTGTCAGGCCGAGGTGCCAAAAACCACTGCTGAGAATGCCATCCGGTTTGGGCTGCCTGGTGCAGGCTGGACGTTATTTGGGGCACTCTCGCACCCCAAAAGCCGAGGCCGTCTGCGCCTGACGGGAGCCGATCCATCCGACCCAATTCTGATTGATGCAAACACGCTGTCTGATCCGGACGATCTCAAAACCGCGATCGCCTGCGTAGAACTCTGCCGCGAAATAGGTAACTCCGCTCCACTTCGTCCGTTCGCCAAGCGCGAAGTGATGCCAGGTAATTTGAAAGGGGCCGAACTCGAACGCTTTATTCGAGATGCGGCGACAAGTTTCTGGCACGAAACCTGCACCGCGAAGATGGGCCGAGATTCTATGTCGGTGGTGGATAGCAACCTGAGAGTGTATGGTATCGACAATCTCCGGATTGCTGATGGCTCGATTATGCCGCGAATAACGACCGCTAACACGATGGCTCCCTGCGTGATCATCGGGGAGCGGGCAGCAGAAATTTTACATCTCGAACACCAACTGCAAACCAGTGTAAAAACAGTCTCAGGCGCGCTATAAAATCACTGCTCTTTTGATTGGCAGACACATCTAAGTCGCGTGTTAACTGGGAGAACTTGAGTGGTGTGAATGGGGCAATTGCAGAAGAATGAAATTAATCGAGGTGAGCAGCAAGCTCACAATTCAAAGGAGAAAAAATATGAGTAGCAATCACGTAAACCGTCCAAACATGAAGCTCGAAGTTGTGGTGTTCACCGTTTCCGACGTTGAGCGCACGAAAGCATTCTACCAGAATCTCGGCTGGCGACTCGATATTGACATCGCGGAGGGCGGCTACCGCAACGTGCATGTGACACCACCCAACTCGGATGCCTCGATCATCTTCGGCAAGGGAGTCACTCCAGCCAATTCTGGCTCGGTGCAAAACCTAGTCCTTGCCGTTGACGACCTCGACGCTGCCCGCGAAGACTTGCTCGCTCGTGGTGTCAACGTCAGCGAGATATTCCACTACGCTGGTGGGCCCTTCAACAACGCCGTGGAGAACCCGCGCGTCAGCGGACGCGACCCGGAAGGTCGTTCCTACTTCTCATTTGCCTCGTTTGAGGATCCGGACGGAAACATTTGGCTGCTCCAGGAAATCACAACGCGGTTTCCTGGTCGCCTGTGGGATTCTCCACAAGCAGACATTGCAAAGGTTGCAACCCTTCTCCACGAGACGGCAGAGCGCCACGACCATTACGAGAAGACTCACGGCGAGCATAACTGGTGGGACTGGTACGCGCCCTACCTGAGTGCGCGTCAAAATGGCAGTAGCCCAGAAGAGGCCGCCGCCGCTGCTGACCGTTACATGGATGAGGTCTTGCAAGTTCTTTCCAAATAATTGATCGCCTTTTCCTCGCTGCATTGAGCGATGGGGCGAGCGACGGAACTCAAACCCACAACTCGCCCCACCATTACAACTGAGTCATGTGGACAGACAATCCGTAACCTCAGTTAAACCCAATTGGAGCAAGATCAATGTCTGAAAAAATCAATCCACTACGCCGCCGTTTTTTGGGCATTGCAGCCATGAGCATTGCTGCTACACAGCTAGGTCGATTCGGTTCTGCGATCGCCCAATCGAGCCAAACACAACCAAAGGAAACTGCCACAACTCAACCCGGAACCGTACAGTCCACTGACCCAAACGCAACCCGCCCCTTTACCCGGAGTGCGAGGGACATTCGCGGTGCTTCACCGTATCTCCCGATCAAGAACGAACCCGCACCTAAGCTGATCGTAGATCCCCCGATCCCTGAGGGGTTGGCCCAGGGGATCTTCTGGGCCCAGTACCGAGTAGAGAACTTGCGCATCGTACCCGTGTTTGGGGCCGGTGCCATCCAGATATCTCCACGGGTCGGGCATCTGCACATAACCGTCGATGACCTGCCCTGGTGGTGGGCGGATGCGAGTGACACCAACACAATCGACATAGCCGGACTGCCGCCCGGTCAACACAAGGTGAAGATCGAGTTGGTTGACCCTAATCACAAAGTCTTCCCCGGACAGGTGGTGACGCTGACGTTCACTGTACCTAACTACAAGCGCGCGCACGCGCACTAATGGAGCTTCTATGGCCCGACGGAGCAGAAGAGCATCCAAGACTGCTTCGAGCTTCGGCGCAACAGGCAATTGAACCCCAAGCACTGGTGGGAGAGACCGTTGCTGCCAGCGTAGATCGAGTCGCCCGCCAGAGGTATTGGTACCGATGAAACTAGTCTCAGCATGAGAGAGGAAGACACCGTGAGTACGATCGTTAAAGCTGCTGCCGTGCAGATCAGCCCCGTGCTGTACAGTCGGCAAGGTACCGTGGAAAAGGTCGTGAAGAAGATTCGTGAGCTGGGTCAACAAAGCGTCCAGTTCGCCACTTTCCCCGAAACCATCATTCCCTATTACCCCTACTTCTCCTATGTGCTAGCCCCGTTCGCGTTGGCAAAGGAACATCTGCGGTTGCTTGAAGAGTCGGTTACGGTGCCGTCTGCTGAAACCCAGGCGATCGCTGAAGCCGCGAAGAAAGCAAACATGGTCGTTTCGCTCGGCGTTAATGAGCGCGACGGCGGCTCGATCTACAATACGCAACTTCTCTTCGACGCAGACGGTACGCTGATCCAGCGCCGCCGCAAGCTTACGCCGACTTATAACGAGCGGATACTCTGGGGCCAGGGTGACGGGTCGGGTCTGCGTGCCATCAATAGTGCCGTTGGGCGCATCGGACAACTTGCCTGCTGGGAGCATAACAATCCTTTGGCGCGTTACGCCCTGATCGCCGATGGTGAGCAAATCCACTCGGCGATGTATCCGGGATCATTCGCCGGCCAGATGTTCGCAGAGCAAGCGGAAATTAACGTCCGCCAGCACGCCCTTGAATCCGCTTGCTTTGTCGTCTGTGCGACCGCGTGGCTGGATGCCGATCAGCAAGCTCAGATTATGCAGGATACGGGTTGTGCGATCGAGCCGATTTCGGGTGGCTGCTTCACGGCCATCGTGAGTCCCGACGGCCGGATCATCGGTGAGCCGCTCAAAGCGGGCGAAGGCGAAGTGATTGCCGAGCTTGACTTTGCCCAGATCGATGCCCGCAAGCGGCTCATGGACGCACGGGGTCATTACAGCCGCCCTGAACTGCTCAGTTTGCTGATCGATCGGACGCCCACATCGCCTGCCCATGAGCGCATCGCACACCCCAAGTCTGATGTCTCGCGCGCGGTCGTTGATGAGGAGAGAACCGTCGAAGTTCTCTAATGCCACCGTACCTATCGGAACGCAACTACAGGAAGGTCAGCATATGTCCAAAAAAATCAATCATAATCGCCGCTACTTCCTAACAACCATGCTTACAACTATTGCTGCCACTCAGCTTGGCATAATCGGCTGCACTACACAACATGCTACATCAGCAATGACTAAGTTACCGATTGAAGGCGAACTGCCTTCTCTTGTCGGCGCGATCGCGTGGCTTAATTCAAAGCCATTAACGGTTGACGGACTGCGTGGAAAAGTCGTGCTGATCAACTTCTGGACTTATACCTGCATCAATTGGCTGCGCCAACTTCCTTATGTTCGCGCGTGGGCCGAGAAGTATAAGGATCAGGGCCTAGTAGTAATTGGTATACATACGCCGGAGTTTGAATTCGAGAAGAATATCGATAATGTCCGCCGAGCCTCAACAGAAATGAAAATTGACTATCCGATCGCCGTAGATAACGATTATGCGGTGTGGCGTGCTTTCGGAAACCGTTATTGGCCGGCCCTTTATTTTGTAGACACGCAAGGACGCATTCGTCATCACCAATTCGGCGAGGGCGAGTATGAGCAATCGGAAAAGGTAATTCAACAACTACTGTCTGAGTCTGGAACTGGCCGTGTCGGTCAGGAAATAGTCGAAGTCGATGCTCGCGGTTTTGAGGCTGCTGCCGATTGGAACAGCCTGAGATCGCCTGAAAACTACCTTGGCTACGAAAGAACGGAGAATTTTGCGTCTCCTGGGGGCGCGGTGTTAAACAAGCCTCATTTATATACCACCCCCACGCAATTGAAACTTAATCAATGGGTGCTTTCGGGCGATTGGACAATCGGAAGACAAGCCATTGTACTGAACAAGTCCGGCGGGCGGATCGCGTACCGCTTCCACGCCCGCGACCTTCATCTCGTCATGGGGCCGGTCGAGCCAGGAACGTCCGTGCGGTTTCGCGTACTTGTAGACGGGCAGCCAGCAGTTGCGGTTCGTGGGCTTGACGTTGATGGGCAAGGCGAAGGCACAGCTACCGAACAGCGGTTATACCAACTGATCCGACAGCCGAAGCCCATCAGCGATCGACAGTTCGAGATCGAGTTTCTAGATTCCGGGGTGGAAGCTTTCGCGTTCACGTTCGGTTGATAACGCAAACAGATACGTCTTCGCAACGAGCGACAAGAAGGTAAATGATATGACGATAAAATCTTCACATGACAGCCCAATTCTCGTGACCGGAGCGGCAGGTGATCTCGGTGCGATCGGCCGCAACCTCACCGCAATGCTGCTCACCAAGGGGCATAAGGTGCGCGCCTTAGTTAGGCGAGAGGATGAACGCGCTGAGAGCCTACGCCAGCTTGGAGCCGAGGTTGTGCAGGGCGATCTGACCGACCTTGCCTCAATGCACCGCGCGATCGCAGGGGTTGCGCGCATCTATTTTGGAATGTCGGTCTCGGCGGCTTATCTCGAAGCCACAGTTAACACTGCTGCGGTGGCGCGCCACCACGGGGTTGAAGCCTTCGTGAATATGTCGCAGATGACAGTGACGCAGATGAGCATCACCGAAACTACCCCGAGTCCACAGCACAAGCTGCACTGGCTTGCAGAACAGGCATTAGCGTGGTCGGGTCTGCCTGTCGTCACAGTGCGGCCAACAGTCTTCCTTGAGGGCTTCTTCCTGCGTCTGGCTGCTGCTGGCATCCGGGACAGCGATGAACTGGCACTGCCGCTAGGTAACGGCAAGACCTCGCCTATTTCGGCTGTGGATGTGGCGCACGCTGTTTCCGCGCTCCTCGACGACCCTACCTCGCACATTGGTCATGTTTACAATCTCACCGGATTTGAGTCAGCCGATTTGGAACACTACGCCCGCGTCTTTTCCGAGGCACTCGGTCGAAAGATCCGCTATCGTAATGTGCCGCTCTCCGAGTGGGTTGATACGCTTCGTAAGTTTGGGGTGCCGACGCACCTCGTCAACCACGTCGCGGTGATGGCTGAACTTCACGCGCAGGGGCGGTATGACCGCATGACGGATGACCTGTACAAGCTCACCGGCAAGACACCAATGAGCTTGTACGACTTTGTAAAATTGCACGCTGATGAATTCACACGCAGTAAAGCCACGCTTTGAGGCTTTGTCGGTTCCTCATGCTGGGGTTGTCAATTTCAACAAGAAAGGAGTTTTCAAATGCGATCTGACATTGTTCCAGGGGCGGTCTTCCCCGACTACGAACTGCCCGACCACACCGCGAAACGCCGGAAGCTCTCCGATCTGCAAGGTCAACATCCGATGATTCTCGTCCTCAGCCGTGGAGGGTACTGCCCCAAGGATCGCCGACAGGCTGAGGGGCTGGTTCAACTCCATCGTGAGCTTGAGGTTGCATATTGCCGACTGGTCACAATTAGCACCGACAACATCACCGAGACGAATGAATATCGCAGTGGTGTCGGTGCCCACTGGCCCTTCCTCTCCGACGCGGGACGCAAAATCCAAAAAGACCTCGACATTGCCGAATACACAGACCCGCTCCACAATCCCATGATCCCCTACACGATCGTCCTCGAAACGGGTCTGGTCATTTATAAAATCTACATGGGCTACTGGTTTTTCGGGCGACCCACTCTCGAAGAACTCCGCCAGGATCTGCGCGCCATTCTCAGGAAATGCCGACCGGACTGGGACATCACAACGCCCGAATTGAAAGCGGCGTGGCAGGAAGGCCACAAAGGCCTCTTCTACCCATACGGCAAAACCTACGCCCAAACGATCGGTGAACAGGACTAGGCGCAAAGCTATCACACTCAAGGAGGCATACCAGTTAATCTCACACTGGAAGCCATCAGTGTCTTCTCAAAAGAGGCAGAGAATATGTCCGAAGAAATCAACCATGCCCGCCGCCGCTTCATTGGCACTGCGGCCATGACCGTTGCTGCTACACAGCTAGGCCAATTTGGTTCTGCGATCGCCCAATCAAGCCAAACAAAACCAGCCGTTCTGTCCAGGATGAAGTCGGGGACAAACACATCATTTGGCTCACTCAAGCAGATCGATGCTGGTGTGCTGAATGTTGGATACGCTGAAGCGGGTTCTGCGAATGGCCGTCCAGTAATCCTCCTACACGGCTGGCCCTACGACATTTACAGCTATGTTAATGTTGCCCCTTTGTTGGCATCGGCGGGGTATCGCGCGATCATTCCGTATCTGCGCGGCTATGGCACAACGCGCTTTCTTTCAAGCGAGACATTCCGGAATGGGCAGCAGTCAGCGATCGCAGTCGATATCATCGCGTTAATGGATGCGCTCAGGATCGAGAAGGCGATCATCGGCGGGTTTGATTGGGGAGCGCGAACAGCCAACATTATCGCGGCACTCTGGCCTGAACGGTGCAAGGCACTTGTCTCGGTGAGCGGCTATCTGATCGGCAGCCCTGAAGCCAACAAGACACCACTACCGCCGCAGGCCGAACTCGAATGGTGGTATCAATTTTATTTTGCGACGGAGCGCGGGCGCGCGGGCTACGAAAAATATCGGCATGACTTTAACAAGCTCATCTGGCAGCTTGCTTCGCCGCAATGGCACTTCAATGATGCGACGTTTGAGCGTAGTGCCGCATCCTTTAAAAATCCAGATCACGTCCAAATTGTCATCCATAACTATCGCTGGCGGCTGGGACTCGCCAAAGGTGAGTCGAAGTATGACGAGATTGAGAAGCGGCTCGCCGCAGCCCCTGAAATCGCCGTACCCACCATCACTCTTGAAGGTGATGCCAACGGTGCGCCGCATCCAGATGCCAGTACCTACGCAAGGAAATTCTCAGGCAAATACGCACACCGGGTCATCAACGGCGGCATCGGACACAACCTACCTCAGGAAGCACCGCGAGAGTTTGCCAAAGCTGTCGTCGAAGTTGACGGTTACTGACTGGGTTTAGCCTAAGTTGTGAAACCGACAATTTGCAGCAAAGAGAAAACACCATGACCAAACTGAAAAAAGTACATTACAAAACCAAAGCCCACACCGCGGGTACCTTCGTCCTGTCACGACTCCTCGCCGCGCTCTTGGCGGCAACGGTGTTTCTGGCACTGCCCGCTCGCTTGCTTGCACAGCAATTCGGCCAGACCGGCGCACAAACCCAGGTTACGGGCAAGGCGATCTCGACCGAAGACAAAGCCATCCGTCCCTTCCGCGTCCACTTCCCGCAAGAGGTGATCGTCGATCTCCGCAAACGCATTGCAGCGACCCGGTGGCCTGACAAGGAGACTGTTGCTGACCAGTCGCAGGGCGTGCAACTGGCGACAATGGAGGAACTTGTCCGTTACTGGGGAACGAAGTACGACTGGCGCAAAGCCGAGGCGAAGCTGAATGCTTTACCGCAGTTTGTAACGAACATCGACGGATTGGACATTCACTTTATCCACGTCCGCTCCAAAAATCCTAACGCTTTGCCGTTGCTCGTCACGCACGGATGGCCTGGCTCGGTATTTGAACAGCTAAAGATTATCAGCCCACTGACCGACCCGACGGCCTACGGGGGTCGCCCAGAGGATGCCTTCGACCTAGTTATCCCGTCGATTCCTGGCTACGGCTTCTCCGGCAAGCCGACGGACACCGGTTGGGACTCCGACCGCATCGCGCGAGCCTGGGCGGAGCTGATGAAGCGCCTTGACTACACCCGCTACGTTGCCCAGGGCGGCGATTGGGGGTCTCCCATCTCTAGTGCGATGGCGCGCCAGGCACCAACAGGATTACTCGGCATCCACATCAACTTGCCGGCGACGATACCGCCAGAGGTGGCCACGGTACTCGCCGGCGGCGGGCCTGCGCCGACGGGACTCTCCGAGAAGGAACGCGCGGCATTCAACTCACTAGACGCGTTAAAGAACAAACGGGCTTACGCTGCGGTGATGGGTACGCGACCGCAGACAGTCGGGTATGGACTGACGGACTCGCCGATCGGACTCGCTGCGTGGATGCTCGGGCATCCAGGCTTCGCGCAGTGGACGTACAGCGAAAAGTCCCCGACGAAAGATGAGGTGCTGGACAACATCACACTGTACTGGCTGACGAACAGCGCGGTCTCGTCAGCTCGGCTGTACTGGGAGAACAACACCAACATCTTGAACGCGGCCGCGCAAAAGACCACCGATATCTCGCTCCCGGTGGCCATCACGGTATTTCCCGAGGAGGTATATCGAACTCCACAAACTTGGGCCCAGCGTGCCTATCGTCATCTAATCTATTTCCATGAGGCTGACAAGGGCGGACACTTCGCAGGGTGGGAACAGCCTCAGCTCTTCTCTGAGTAGATCCGCGCAGCGTTCAGGTCACTACGTTAGTTCAAGACTAATTGATTTACACGACAAATAGTAGATAAGGAGAATTAAGTAACAATGGAAACAGCAGATGTAATTGTGATTGGAAGCGGTCAGGGCGGAGTTCCACTTGCGGCTGACTTTGCCAAAGCAGGTCGAAAAGTCGTTCTATTTGAGCGTGATGCGTTGGGTGGCAGTTGCGTAAACTATGGCTGTACTCCTTCTAAAGCCTTTTTAGCTGCTGCCCATGCCGCAGGTCGCGCTCGACAAGCTGCAAAGCTAGGCATACACGCGCTCCTTGAAGTTGATTTTTCTGCGGTGATGGAGCGTGTACGTGGCATTCGCAGCCAGTTTAATCAGGGTACTAAGCGGCGATTAGAGAGTGCAGGGGTTAGAGTTGTCCACGCTGAGGCAACTTTCATCGGAGAGCGAACTGTAAGCGGAGGCGGTGTGACGGTGCAGGCTCCGCTCATTGTGATCAACACAGGAACATCCTCTAACATTCCTGAGATTCCTGGTTTAGCTGGAACCCCTTATCTCACTAACCGAAATTTCTTTGATTTGCAGCAAATTCCCCCCCGGTTGCTCGTGGTCGGTGGAGGCTATGTTGCCTTGGAGTTAGGGCAAGGAATGGCGCGTTTAGGGAGTCAGACCGAATTAATTGTACGGGGCGATCGCTTGCTGGCTCACGAAGAATCTGATGTTAGTGCTGTGCTTGGTGATGCCTTTGAGCAAGACGGAATTGGACTGCATTTCAACGTGACTGTTCAGCAGGTTGCTTATACTAACGGTGTGTTTAGCTTAATGCTGAATAATGGTGAAGTACTGGATGGAGAAGCATTGCTGATTGCGACTGGCCGCAAACCGAATACTGGGGCATTAAATTCTGCGGTGACAGGCGTTGAATTAGATGCACAGGGTTTTATTAAAATCGACGATCAGTTTCAAACAACTTGCCCTGGAATTTATGCGATCGGAGACGCTGCCAAGCAGCCTGCTTTTACCCATGTTTCTTGGGAAGACTATCGTCGCTTGAAAGCTATTTTGTGTGGCGAACACCGGACACGAAATGATCGGGTGTTAGGCTATGCCGTCTACACTGAGCCGCAAGTGGGTCGGGTAGGGATGACGCTAGAGCAGGCTCACAAACAGGGCATTACTGCCCGCGAAGTCACTCTGCCGATGGCTCATATCGCTCGTAGCATTGAGTGGGGACACGATCTAGGCTTCTACCGCATGGTCATCGACACCGACACAAATTTAATTTTAGGAGCAACGCTGGTTGGGTACGAAACGGCTGAACTCGTGCATGTCTTTTTGTCACTTATAGAAGCTAAAGCAACATGGCAGGTACTCGAACAATCGGTTCACATTCACCCAACTTACGGTGAGGCATTGCCCAGCCTCGCCAGGCTACTCGTTGGAGATGATATGCCAACCTGTCCCAATATGTAAGAAATATCTGAATCGAAAGCTTAAAACAATAAACCAATTTACAACAAAAGAGACTCTAATGCCTTACGTTAGTGTCGGTAAACAAAACTCTGGAAACATCGATAATTTATTACGAAGATTTCGGTCATACCGATCAAGTTAATCCTGTGCTGCTGGACTTTCTTGAAGGAAAATAATCAGCATTCCAAAGCCTACCCAAAATCAATGGTATCTGTTGCGATTAAACGGTGATCTAAACTGAATGGCACGCTTGAAAAGCGCTAACCTTTGATATTACTGGTTTTTGGGTGTAGGGAATTAAGAAGAGTAGAGCTATGTTTCACACTCGTCCGTTGAATGTTGCTTAACACTACAGTGTACCCCACACCTTACCCCCAACACCAGGGATCTTTTTGGTCATCTACGCCCAGGTTTCTCTTAAAGTTTTATTTCTGGGTTTGGCGATACAATGCTTTTGTCGATATCGCTCTTTATTAGTTATTAAAACAGTGACAATTGCGACATCTTAGTATTACTTTCAGTTGAATTTGCTGTAACAGGGTATTTGTTGTTATTTGAAGACTTCTTACCCCATCCCTCCTTCGCCGCGTGTTTGACTACACGAGAACGGATATCAGCAGCCAGGGTTTCATAATCAGAGCGAATTTTGTCATACGAAGCCGGAGTTGTACCAATCTTCTCCCACAGGTTTTCGTAGTTGAAATTCTTGAAAGGTCTGTGCCTAACGAGGGCATCATAACTTGCCCAGAGATAAACATCTGCCCATTGGGATGATAGCGGCACTTCAAAAGCAATTGGCATCATCAGTGCAACAACTTCGCTACTAGAGGCGAGTTTACCTACTTCTCCCTTGTCTATCTCTTGTAAAGCTGCATCTAATCTATCAACTGCGATCGCTTTTCCTACCCAAGTGGGAATTGACTGTTGCCAGCCGTTCTGGTGAGTGACAATTGGCCCGGCGATTATTGAACAATTTCACGACTTGCTCCTGCTAGATCGAGTAGGCTGGCTGTTACAGCTTTGTTAATCCCTTGGCTGGTTAGTAACTGAAGTATCTTTCTAGTGCTAGGGTTTAATATTTCGCTGGTTTTTTGGTTTTTACTGTTGCGGATGGTTTCTTCGACATCGAATAAACTGTGTTGCTGGTTCATATCTTTTATGTGTAAACAAATACTGCCAGCTAGAAATACTTCTAACTGGCAGTGCTTTTTGATAATGAGTGGGTTTTGTTATGGCAGAAGTAGGCTATCCCAAACGCTTCTGGGCGTAACGTGATGCAGCAATTGCTGTCTTGCTTGAGTGAATTTAGCTAGTAGCTTAGTGCTTTTTAATTTCTGCCACCAGTTGTATTGCAGGTAGGTAAGCAACCATAACTGCGTCTGGTGATTCCAGCTTGAGATGGAGTTACTCAAACTGAGTGCCCTGAGGATATCGTCAGGAGGTACTTCCAGTTGACTTGTGATTTCTTGTGAGATGGAAGCTAACATTTTAATATTGGCGATCGCTTGACCAGGACTGCCCGAACTGATAGCTAGTATTTTTTCTGTTGCCTCAATCTGTTGGTTTTTAAGAACAGAAATAACCTCCTCATCAGTTAACCTTTGGAAAGGTATGATTTGACACCTACTCTTGATAGTTGGTAATAGCTTTTGAGGATAGGATGATATCAGAATAAACGTTCCAGTTTTAGGTTCTTCCAGCGTCTTGAGAAGTTTGTTAGCGGCGGTAGGGTTGAGCATATCTGCTTCGTGGATAATCACAACCTTTTGCTTGCCCTCGACTGCACTAGTTGAGAGAAATTCAATTACCTGGCGCACCTGTTCTACTCGGATAGCAGGGACACTTTTCTGCTGGGAGGTGTTTTCGGTATAGGTCAATACGGTTCAGTTAAGGCTGAAAATCATGTAAATTAAGCATTGTTCCCAAAGCTTAAAATTGTGTGTGGTGCATCTTAAGGATTTCTCGTTGGTGTGTCCTGATATACAAAGTGCTGACCTACTTAAAGCAATCGAGACGGCGATTCCAGCTTTTGTCATTGAACAGGCGATCGCTAATACCCAAACTCAAGAGGAGCGCAAGCGATTGCTACCAGCGCAATTAGTGGTAAGTCTGGTAATAGCAATGAGTTTTTGGTCTAAAGACTCAATGCGGGATGTGCTAAAAAACCTAATAGATGGGATGTCAGAGGCGTGGGTAAAAGTTGGTAAATACTGGCGTGTGCCGTGTAAATCAGCTATTACACAAGCTCGGCAGCGATTAGGGGCAAGAGTGATGAGCGATTTATTTCATCAGTTGGTAAGACCAATGGCCACAACTGAAACCATGTTCGCCTTTTTAAATGAGCTACGAATTGTAGTCATTGATGGTACTTGTTTTGATGTCCCAGACAGTGATGAAAATGCCAGAGTTTTTGGTCGTCCTGGTAGTCGTCCTGGGACAAAAGCCGCGTTCCCTAAAGTTAGACTAGTAATATTAGTAGAAGCAGGAACACATATAATATTTGATGCACTGATGTGTCCGTATCGCATTGGAGAGCGAGTACGAGCATTAAGATTATTACGTTCGGTCACACCAGGAATGTTGTTGATGTGGGATAGAGGATTACATTCCTACGCAATGGTACAAGCAACAGTAACCAAGGGGTGCGATTATTTAGGCAGAATACCAGCCAATGTCAAATTCCTTGCCGAAAAAAACTTAGAAGACGGCTCTTATTTGTCATCGATTTATCCATCAGGAAAGCTACGAAAAAAAGGTAGTCAGCCAATACTTGTACGTATCATTGAGTATACAATTGAGCATCCTGACAATCCTACTGAACAACTGACATATCGCTTGATTACTAGTTTATTAGATGAGAAATTTCCTGCCGAGTTGTTGGCGAGGGAATACCATCAGCGATGGGAAGTAGAAAACACCATTGATGAGTTGAAAATACATCTTCTGGGGCGAAAAACTCATGTCCGTTCCCAAAAACCACGAGAGGTTGTGCAAGAGGTATATGCTTGGTTGCTGGGACATTGGACAGTACGAGTATTAATGTTTCAAGCTGCAACCAGTGCTGGAGTTACTCCATTACGTCTTAGTTTTACAGGAACTTTACGAGTTATCCGTCGTGCTGTACCTAAGTTTCAACGTCTTAACTCTCAAGATTTGCCCCTTTTTTCGAGTGGTTGACCATAGAGATTCTGGATACATTGTTACCTGAGCGGGTTCATCGGTGTAACCCCAGGGTTGTGAAAAAACCTGTATCAAAGTTTCGCTCAAAAAAACCAAGCCACAGAGGTACTGGACAGCGAGTTGAGCCTCCCAATTTCCATATCATCAATAATGCTTTCAGCTTTAACTGAACCGTATTGCGACAAGGAGCTAATAAAGATGTATTTCCATGATTCAAAATCTTTTTAATTATTCATTGCCAGCAACACCATAAAATTGTAAACGAGCTGTCCCGATGATTGGGTTGTATGTTGACTGACCTGTTGAGATAGTCTGTACTTGGAATTGGTACACACCATCATAAAGAGGATTACGATGGGGTTTCAAGCCAATAGTGATTGTTTGACCGGGTGCGACTGGTTTATCAAAGGTGACAATGACAGATCGTGATTTATTTTCGCTATTTGCCAGGGTAATACCTAACTTTTGCCCCCGACGGGATAAATTAGCAGTATCAATATTCCCTTCAAAGGCGAAACTTTCTTGAGGATTGAAGCTAATAGCTTCTAAACCTTGTATTTGAGTCAAAGCTACTTGTTGCAATGAATCAGTAGCAGATGCTGGTACTGTTAGGGTGAAATAATAAGTTGCTTCCCAAGCACTTACTTCATTGTAATTGGTGATTGCAGACAACAAACGCGCTGGCTGTGCTGAGACGACTGCATAAGTTCCGGGAACGGACAATAAACACAGCCCTGTGCTAACAAGTAAAGTTTGACACAAAGTCTTAATGCTATTCATGATTAGTTGAGAATGGATATTTTCGCTCTTGCTTTTATGTTGGTCAGTTCAAGGGGCGACAATCGCCTGTAAACCAAGCCAGCTAAAGGTTTTGGGCTTACAGACCCCTTAAAAAATTTGGGTGTTTATTGAGAATGAACTGTATAGGGATAGTAGACTTTTCTGTGGAGA
>JAESGN010000438.1_pt1 | contig 38068 bp, 25 predicted proteins | sample 9269731 | NCBI WGS metagenome assembly JAESGN01 (sample SAMN15720683, study PRJNA650826) | algae metagenome | isolation source: Mojavia pulchra JT2-VF2 and co-occurring heterotrophs from desert soil | place: USA: Cadiz Valley, Joshua Tree National Park, CA | collected 1998-06-08
TATTCTGTCACCTCAAGAACTGGCGACGCATCGCTACCAGATACGACCGGCATGCCACAAACTACCTCGCTGCCATCGCTCTCGTAGCCCTTATCACCGCGTGGCTTAAATGAGTCCTCAACCTAGGTCGTGAACCCATAAACCGCCCGGACGGCCATTGCGGTCGCTGGTACGCGAATGTAACGCGATATGGTCCAGACGGGCGCTGCGAGCGGCGGTGCGTGAACAATTCTGGAGGGGAATAGCGGCTCACTGGGTGGTCGCGCGCGTCCTTGCGACCGAAGGTAATAAGTCCTCCAGGAACCGCTCATCACGTTAAAGGCGGGCCGCTCTTTCGCGTTGCACTTCCATGACCAGAGCGGCTTGTACGTCGAGGTCCGGCCGGTGACTGCCGCGGACCTGGTGCTCGCCCGGCCGGCCGAGGGCTCGGCGGCAGTGGCGGAGCGGGGGGCGGGCACGGGCGATGCTGTCGGTGCGCTGCCGCGTGCGCCCGTGCGCACCGATGCCGAGGCGGACGGCGATCTGCTCGCCGGCCATGCGACGCCCGACGAGGCCGGGCGCACGCTGCTGGCGCAGGCGGCCGAGGCGATGCGGCTCTCGGCGCGGGGCTATATCCGGGTGCTTCGGGTGGCCCGCACGATCGCGGACCTGGCGGGGCCCGAAGGGGTGGAGCGCCTGCATGTCGCCGAGGCGCTGCGCTATCGGCGTCCTTCGCCGCGCAACTGATCCGATTGTATCCCGGCCGATCTTGTGCCCAGATGCCGGCGTCCCGTCCGGGATGCTTTCAGAGGGGAAATGCATGCGTTGGATGATTATGCCGCTCAGGCGCTATTTCGATTTCTCGGGCCGTTCGCGGCGGCTCGAATACTGGATGTTCGCGCTGTTCGTGACGCTGGTGATGATCGCCTGGGCGCTCGCATTCGTCGTGCTCGGCAAGGCGACCGGAGGCGGTGCCTATACGACAGGTGAGATGAACGGCGCGGAGACGGCCTGGGTGGTGGTGGGGATTCTCCTTTATCTCGCCATCCTGATCCCCGCCGTGGCCGTGCAGGTGCGCCGCTTCCACGACCAGGACAAGACGGGCTGGCTGTGCCTGCTGAACTTCATTCCCTATATCGGCGGGCTGATCGTGCTGGTCTTCATGGTGCTGCCGGGGACGAAGGGAGAGAACCGCTTCGGCGACGATCCCAAGGATCCGTTCGGCGTCGAGCAGGCAGCCGACGTCTTCAGCTAGGGCATTTGCGCATGGCGGGCGCCCGGCGGGGCGCTCGCCATATCGCATCTTAGCATCTGGAAATCCCGCAAGCGCCTTTCTATAGGGTCCGAAGTCGATCCATGGCCCCGTGCCAATCGGCATGCGGGTGTGGCGGAATGGTAGACGCAGCGGACTCAAAATCCGCCGTTGGCAACAACATGTCGGTTCGAGTCCGACCACCCGTACCATCGAAATGCCGGAATGGCCCCGAAGGGGCGGCCGAGGTGCCGTGCCTGGATTGAGCACCCAAGCAAATATCTGATCTTTCACCGTCACCCCGGCCTTGCGCCGGGATCCCGCTGCTTCCCGCGCTGGCGAGATAGCGGGACCCCGGGCGCAAGGCCGGGGTGACGATGGAAGGATATGCGCCGAACCTAGCGCGTATAGGCCTTGCGCAGCTGGGCCAGCCTGGCCGGGCTGAGGCCGAGCGCGTCGTTCAGATAGCCGGCGACGCCGCCGCGATGCTTGTCCATCACCGCGAACACCGCTTCGATATAGTCGCGATCGGCCGCCATATAGGCCTTGAGCACGTCCGCCGGGAGCTTGCGCCAGGCCTGCGAGGCCTGGTCGTCCGCTCGCACCACCTTGCGCGGATCGAAATATCTGTTGGTGAGCAGATAGTCCTGGATCACCGTCTCGCGCGGCACGTCGAGCGCGGTGAGGACCAGCGCGGCCGCCACGCCGGTGCGGTCCTTGCCCGCGGTGCAGTTGAACGCCAGCGGCACCCGCCCGGCCAGGAGCTCGCCGAACATGCGGCGGTACTGGCCGTTGAACTGCTTCAGCAGCTGCGGATAGGTCGCGGTCATCGTCGCCCGGGCCTCGGCGGCGGTGGGCAGGTGATCGGCCCGGGGCGCGAGCGCGCGGGTGTCCATCACATAGTCGTCGGCGAGCACGCGCGGCGCCTTGCCGGACGGCCAGACCACCGGCTCGGTGCTGCGCTCGCCGGTGCTGCGGAAGTCGCATACGGTGCGGATCCCGCGCCCGGCGAGATAGTCGAAATCGGCGCGCGTCAGGAAATGCATCGAGCCCGAGCGATAGAGCACGCCCCAGCGCACCGTGCGGCCGGTGCGGGTGCGATAGCCGCCGAGATCGCGGAAATTCTGCCCGCCCTGGAGCGGGAGCAGCCGCGCATTCTCGCCCTGCGCCGCCGGGGCCTGTTGCTGGAGGGCGTTGGCCGCGAGCGGCACCGCGGCGGCGGCGAGCGCCGCAAGGCCGATCACGCGGACGGAAGTGGGGATACGCATGTCGGTTCTCCTTAGAAGCGGACGGTGCCGGTGAGGCCGTAGGTGCGCGGATCGTTGAAGATCCCATAGGTGCCGAGCGCCGCGCTGGTGTTGCGCAGGTACAGATACTGCTTGTCGAGCAGGTTGCGGGCCCAGAGCGAGAGCTCGAGGCGCGCGGCGCCCTCGTCCAGCGCGATGTCCGTCAGCGCCAGGCGGCCGTTGACGATGAACGAGGGGTCGCTCTTCGTCGGATCGCTGGTCGAGCTGTACTGGCTCGAGGCATAGTTGCCGTCGAGATGCGCGACGAGCGTCGCCGCGCCCATCGGCACGCGATAGTCGATCGATCCGCTCGCCGAATTCTTCGGCGCGAAGATCGGATAGACCGGCACCAGCGGATTGCCGGTGACGAACGGGTTCGGCGCTTCGGGCAGGCGGATGTGCTGGCGGGTATAGGTGCCCGACAAAGTGAGGTTGGTGACCGGCATCACCGTCAGTTCCGCCTCGAAGCCGGAGATCCGGCCCTTGCCGGCGGTGTTCGTCGTCTCCAGCGTGCCGCGGTTCGAGCCGGGGATCACGGCGTTGAAATCGATCTGCACGTCCTTGTAGGTGCCGGTATAGGCGGCGAGGTTCAGCCGGGCGTGATTGTCGAGGAAGCTGGCCTTCACGCCGCCCTCGAACTCCGAGACCGCTTCCGGGCCGAAGCCGCGATAGGTGAGCGAGCGCGAATTGGCGCCGGCCGATTTATAGCCCGTGCTCCATTTGCCGTAGAGCATCACGCCGTCGGCGACGTCGAGCGACAGGTTGACCAGCGGATCGACGCGATCCGAGGTGACGCGCATCGGCACCACCGCGCTGACTCCGTTCACCACCGGCAGCGCGCCGTTGACCTTGTCGAGCTCGCCGGTCTTCTTGTCGTGCGAATAGCGGCCGCCGAGCGTGAGGTGCAGCCGGTCGCCGAGCAATGCCGGGGTGTAGGTGAACTGGCCGAACACCGCCGCGCTGTTCGTCCGGGCGATGCTGGCGCGATCGGGGAAGCGCGTGGCCGAGACCGGCGCGGGCAGCACGCTATAGTCGGTGCCGTCCGCATTGAACTTGAGCGTGTTGGGCGCGAAGGCGTTATCGCCGACATGCTCGCTGTAATAGAAGGCGCCGGCCACGAAGCTGAGGCGCGGCAGCTCGCCGAGCAGCTGCACCTCCTGGCTGAACTGGCGCTGCCCGAAATTGGCGATGCTGTAGCGCGCGAAATTGCCGTTGGGCGCGAAGACCGAGAGGATCGCGGAGCCGTTGTCATACTGGCTCTGGGTCAGCGTGCGATAGCTGGTGATGGAGCGGGCGCGGATGCCGTCGCCCAGCTTCCAGTCGAGATGGAGCGACATGCCGGTGGTGTCGCCGACGCTGGGCTGGAGCGGCACGCCGACATTGCCGGCCTTGGCGCGCTCGGGCTGGAGCTTGACGATCGGCGCGAGCGGCAGGCTGCCCTTGCGGAGCAGCTGGAGATAATAAGGCGAGCTCTCGTCGTGCGAGACGTCGAACTGCCAGAGCGCGCTGAACTTGTCGCTCGGCTCCCACAGCGCGGCGACATGCGCGCCGCGGCGATCATGGCTGTTGAAGTCGAGCTGGCCCGCCATCGGGTTGTCGATCGTGCCGCCGCGCTTCTGGATCACGCCGTCGAACTTCAGGCTGATATTGCCCGCGCGCGGCAGGTCGAGGTGCAGCGCGGTCTCGTAGCCGCCGAAATTGGCGATGCCGGCCGAGGCATTGAGATGGAACTCGCCGCTCGGCTTCTTCGTGACGATGCTGATCGCGCCGCCTTCGGTGTTGCGGCCGAACAGCGTGCCCTGCGGGCCCTTGAGCACTTCGATGCGCTCGATGTCGTACAGGGCGGTGCCCAGGCCCTGGGCGCGACCGAGATAGATGCCGTCGATATAGACGCCGACGCCCTGCTCGCGGGCCGGCTGGTTGGCGTCGCCCAGGAAGCCCACGCCGCGAATGCCGATGACCAGCGCCGAGGTGCGCGAGAAGAAGGGGGCGACGCGCAGGCCCGGGACCGAGCCGTCGGCCAGGTCGGCAAGGGTCTGGACGTGCCGGTTCTCCAGCGCCGCGCTGTTCAGCACCGCGATCGAGATCGGAGTCTTCTGGAGATTGGTCTCGCGGCGCTGGGCAGTGACGACGATCTCGCCAAGGCCGCCGCTCTGATCCTGTTCGTCCGCCGCGACGATGCTGGTCGTATCGGCCTGCTGGGCGAAGGCGGGCGGGGCGAGGAGCAGCGCCGACGCGGCGGCTCCCGACAGGGCTGACAGGCGCAACCGGTGCTTGACGTTCAGTTCCATGATGACCCCCAAAAGCTGATGACGAGCGGTCAACTAGAACGATTGTATGTATCTTCTGTGACGCTTGTATGGAGCTGTGCATTCCGGCATTGGCATGGGCGCGAGAAGGGGGAGAAGCGGATGTCCGGTCGGGGGATCGCAGCTGCCGGCAAGGCGAGTGGAAGTGCCGAGAAATGGATCGCCGCAGTGCTAAGTGCCTGGGAAGTGAGTGGTCAGGCTGCGGTGTCCGCGCGCGGCCTGGCGCAGGTGACGGGGTTGCCGGCCTCGTCCATTTATCACCATTTTGGTGATCTCGAACGTTTGTATGTGAGTGCGCACGAACATGCCCAGGCACTGGCGGCGGAATGGTGCGGCGCGCGGCTGGACCAGCTTGCCGACGTGCCGGCGGGCGCCGAGTCGCTGCCGGCCCTGCTCGCCGTGCTGATCGACGACTGGTGCGAGGGGCAGCGCGGGCTGGCCTTTGCGTGGCGCGAATGCCAGCTGCTGGTCGCGCGCGATCCGCGGTACGGCCCGGCCGCGCAGCGCTGGCGGACGCTCTGGGCGGGGTTCTGGCGCCATGTCTGCGACCGGCTGGGCATCCCCGGCACCGCGACGATCACCGAACGGCTGTTCGACGGCGAGAGCTTCCTGCACATGATGCGCTGGCGCCGCTCGGTGGATCGCGCCGCGCTGGACGAGTTGTGCCGCGGCTGGGGCAATTGGCTGGGCGGCAGCCTGGCCGGGCCGGGGCCCTGGCGCGACATGGCGCGCGGCTGCGCCCAGCGTTCCGCACGGTTGCCCGAGGCGCGCGACGAGACTGCCGAACGCATTGCCGAGGCGGCGGCGGCGATCGTCGCGCGGGGCGGCGTGGCCGGGGTGACGCATCGCGCGGTGGCGGCGGAGGCGGGGCTGACGCTCGGCGTGGTCTCGCACAAGTTCCGCACGAGCGCCGAACTGCTCGGATCGGCCTTCGAAGCGATCTATCGCCGCAACGTGCCGGCCGGCGAACTCGAGGCCGAGCTTGCGGCGGCGGCCGATGGCAACGGCCGGGCCATGCTCGACCGGCTTGGCGAGCGGCCGGGCGCGGAGGAGTTCCGCCTGGCCACTTCCGAGCTGATGATGGCGGCGATGCGGGATCCGGCGCTGGCGCCCTTCGCCGCGCAGCTGCGCTATCTGCGCGGGCGCACCTCGCGATTGTTCCTGCAGGCGATGATCGGCCGCGACCGGCCGATCGGCCCGCTCGACGCGGCGATCTTCTCGAGCTTCGCGATCGGCCAGGGCAATGCGCATCGGGGACTGTCCGATGGCGAGCGCCAGGCGGCGGGCCTGGCCGAGACCGAAGCGCTGCTGGCCTTCCTGCGCGGCGGCTGACGGTCGCATATTTGTCATCCCCCTCGGCCAGAGGGGGTGGGTGAGCGGGGATATCGGAGCGAGTCGAACCGAGCGGCTGAGCCGGGTGGACCTGTTCGTCTTCTCTTCCCCGGTCATCCTGTTCCAGGCGATCGAACTGGCCTGGCGGACCTATCTTCCCGCCTTCTTCGCCACGACGCTGGCGCTGCCGATCGCGGCGGTGGGCATGCTGCTGCTCGCCGCGCGGCTGTTCGACGGGCTGATCGATCCGTGCATCGGCTGGGCGAGCGACCGGTTTCCGACGCGCTTCGGCCTGCGCCGGCCATGGATGGCGCTGGGGGCGCCGCTGGTCGGCCTGGGCGCGCTCGGGCTGTTCTGGGCGGTGCCCGGCACCGGCATCGCGACGCTCGCGGCCTGGAGCCTGGTCTTCCATCTCGGCTACACGCTGATCGCCACGCCCCATGGCGGCTGGGGGCTGGAGCTGTCGCGCGACGCGCATGAGCGCGTGCGGGTGATGGGGGCCAAGGTCTGGGTGGCGATGGCGGGGATGATCGTCACCCTGGTGCTGCCGAGCCTGCTCGAGCGCGGCTTCGGGCTGGGGCGGGCGGCGCAGGTGGGGGCGCTGGGCGCGGCGATCGTGCTGCTCGCGCCGATCACGGTGGCGCTGGTCCTCCGGCGGATCCGCGAGCCGGACGCGCCCGCGATCGCGCGCGTCGCCAGCCCCTTCGCGCTGTTCGCCGGCATGCTGCGCACGCGCGAGATGCGGCGCATCCTGATGCTCTACGGGCTGGTCGGAATGGCCGACGCCGCCGCGGCCGGCACTTTCCTGTTCTTCGTCGAGCAGGCGCTGGCGCTGCCCGGCTGGGGAAGCACGCTGATGCTCGTCCAGGGCGTGGTGCCGCTCGTCCTGCTGCCCTTCTGGGCGCGGATGAGCCGGCGTTTCGGCAAGCGGCGGGTGCTGCTCGCCGGCTATGGCTGGCAGGCGCTGGTGGCCCCGCTGGCGCTGCTGCTGCCCATGGGCGGGCTGGCAGCGCTCGTCCTCTGGCTGATCGCGCGGAGCCTGGTCTTCGGGGTCGACTATATGTTGCTGCGCGCGATGGTGGGCGACATCACCCGGCGCGAAGTGGAGCAGGGGCAGCGCTGGGCGTCGAGCCGCTATGCGCTCTTCAACGTCACGCTCCGGCTGGCCATGGGGCTGGGCGTGGCCGCGGCGCTGGGGGCGCTCGGCTGGGCCGGCTTCGCGCCGGGCGAGCCCGGGCAGGCCGATGCCCTGCTGGCGGTGCGCGCCGCCTATGCGCTGCCGCCAACGGTCGCGGCGCTGGCCGCCTGCATCCTGCTGTTCCGCGGCGGCGAAGCGCGTGCGGTGGAGCGGCGCGACGCAGCGCTGGCGGCCTGATCCCCGACAAGAAAGGGCCGCCGCATCGGACGATGCGACGGCCCCGCAGTGGTCGCGGAGGCGATCAGAGTTTCAGGCGCGCGCCGAACAGGATGGTGCGGCCGAAATGATTATACTCGTAGTTCCGGTTCGCGGCGGTGTCGGTGTAGCGGTCGCGATAGGCATCGGTGAGGTTGGTGCCCTCGACCGACAGCTCGATCCAGTCGGTGAGCTTGTAGCGAACCGAGGCGTCGACATTGGTGATCGCGTTATAGCCTTCGAACACATTGCCCGTGCCCGAGCCCGCATCGACATAGGGCCCGCGATAGCTGACCGAGGCGCGCGCGCTGAACTTCTTGTCCTCATAATAGAGCGTCGCGTTGAACGCCCGCTTCGACACGCCGTAGAGCGTCGACTTGAAGGGCAGGTTCGGCAGCGCGATCGTGCCGGTGGCGCTGACCGCGGTTCCCGGTGCGGACTGCATATAGGTCGCGGTCGAATCGATGAAGGTCGCGTTCGCGATGCCGCCGAAGTTCTTGAGGAAGCCCGGCAGGAAGCGGAACGGCGCCTGGATCGCGATTTCGGCGCCCTTGAGCGAAGCGCCGGTGCCGTTGATCGTGGTCACCACGGTCCAGATCGGCATGGCGAGCCTGGCCGGATCCAGGAACGCCGGCGAGGATGCCGCGAGCACATTGGCGGGAAGGCCGGTCGACAGGAAGGTCTGCTCGGTCAGGGTCCGGCTGACCGGGAAGCTCTTCACGTCCTTCTTGAACAGCGCGACCGAGAAGATCGACTGTGGCGCGAAATACCATTCGGCCGCAAGATCGTAGGATGTGGCGCGATAGGGATCGAGGTTCGGGTTGCCGAAATTGACCCGATAGTTGAAACCATCGGCCGAACCGCCCGGCGTCAGGCTGCCCAGCGTCGGGCGCGTCATCACATCGGCGATGGCGGCGCGCAGGATGAGCTTCTCCGTCGGGAACAGGGCGAGGTTGGCCGCGGGCAGCCAGTCGCCATAGGTCCGCTTCAGCGTGACCGGCGTGGTGCCGTTGATGCCGGTCGCGGTCTGCGAGGTGGAGGCATAGCGGATGCCGGCGTTGAGCGCGTAGCGCAGCCCGAGCAGCTCTCCCTTGGCGTCGAACTGGAGATAGCCGCCCTTCACTTCCTCGATGACGGAGCGGTTGTTGCCGACGTCGAGCGCCAGCGGGCGATTGTAGAGGCCGGTATATCTGGCGGCCGCATCGATGTTCGCGACCACCCAGCTGGTGGTGGTGCCCGCCGGCTGGCCGGCATTGCCGAGATTGACCAGCTCGGTCAGCGCCGGGGTGGCCTGGAAGCCATAGACCGCGCTCGGCCCGAAGGCGGAGCTGGGCGAGCAGGTGATCGTGCGGAGCACGAGATCGAGGCCGCCATTGCCGCAAACCGCAGTATCGCGCTGGAACGCCTTCACTGCGTAATCGAAGCGGCGATACATCGCGCCCGACTTGATCTGGAAGCCTTCGGTCACGTCCCATTCGGTGCGCAGCTGCGCGGTGCGGAACTTGTTGGTGACGTTCGACGGGCGGTCGCGGATCTCGGCGAGCTGGAAGTTCGCGGGATCGGTGACGCTGGTGCCGAAGGTGAGCACCGGGCGCTTCATGTCCGTATAGTCGTAGCGATAGTTCTGCGCGTCGCGATCGTCGAGGATCAGCGTGGTCTCGACCGGGATGTCGGCGTTCGACCTGGAGAAGCCGCCGAGCAGGGTGAAGCGGAAGCTGTCGCCGAGATCCTGATCCCAGGTGCCGCCCAGCTGGTAGAATTCGGTATCGGACTTGCGCAGATAATGTTCGGTGCGAACCCAGGCGTCGTTGATCGTCGCCGAGATCATGTTGTTGTTGGAATCATAGACCGGGTTCACGATGTCCATCGCGCGCTCGTTCGAGCGGGCCAGCACTTCCAGCCACTTCTCCTCGCGGGTTTCCTTGAACCGCGAATAGAGGCCGTCGATCGAGATCTTGGTGGCGTCGCTCGGCGCCCATTGGACGCTGCCGGTCACGCCGAGCCGCTCGCGATCATGCCCGACGATGCCGTAGCGCGGGATGCGCGGATGGAAGGCGAGGGCGGCCTTGGTGCAGGCGGCATTGCCCAGCCAGCCATTGCCGGAATTGGGCGTGGCGAAGCACGACGTGCCGTTGACCGAGTCGAACGCGGCCTGGGCCCAGCGCACCGAATTGTTGCCAAGCTCGACATTGTCGGTCTTCGAATAGGCAGCCGAGACCGAGGCGCCGAGCGTGCCGTCGGGCGACTTCCACGAGAGCAGGCCGGCCGCGCGCGGCCCCCAGTTCTTGGACAGGTCGTTATAGCTGCCCTGGATCGATCCGACGAAGGTGAAGCCGGCCTTGCCGGCAAGCGGGTTGCCGGTGTTCAGATCGACGACCGCGCCCAGCGAGCCTTCGTCGAGCGATGCCTCGGCGGTCTTGTGCACGACCAGCGAAGTGAACAGCTCGGAAGCGAAGACATTGAAATCGAATGCCCGGTCGCGATTGGCCGAAGCGCCGTCGGTCGAAGTGGCGACCGTCTCGAGCCCGTTGAGGCGGACGCGGGTGAATTGCGCGCTGAGACCGCGAACGGTGATCGCGCGGCCCTCGCCGGCGTCGCGCTGGATCGAGATGCCCGGAATGCGCTGGAGCGACTCCGCGAGATTCTGGTCGGGGAACTTGGCGATGTCCTCGGCGACGACCGCGTCGACCGACGATACCGACTCGCGCTTCAGGTTGAGCGCCTTTTGGAGCGACTGGCGGAAACCGGTGACAACAATGGCGCCGTCAGTGCCCTGGTCCTGCTCCTGCACGCCGGTGGCGGCGGGCGCCGCCTGCGTGTCCTGCGCCTCCTGCGCCAGCGCCGGGGTCACGATGCCGGCACCGGCGATCACGGCCAGCGAGGCGCCGGCGCACCACAGATTCCGCCTCAAAATCCCTTTACGCATCCCAATTCTCCCATGATCAGTGTCTCCGGGTCGCGCCGCCGCTGCGGCTTGCCCGGCATTCCGGCCGGCTTGCGCCAGCTCTCTATGGTTTCTCGGCCGGCTCTCGCCCGCCGTTATGCGATCATCGCGAAGCGCCTGCGCCCGTCGGCGAGCAGCTTACGATGAAATTTCCTGAGCGATTCCGGTCCGTTGCGCTGCGCGACGGAGCCCAGACGGGCCAGCCCGAGCCAAGTGAGCGCCTCCGCGGCGCGCATGGCGGGTTCAATGCAGATTCGCTCGATATCCTGCGCCATCGGCGCGAAATAAGCCGCCTCTCCCTGCAGTGTCGCGAGCTTGCTGCTCGTCTGTGCCAGCGTTTCTTGTCCGATATGGACACCGGTGTCAACCAGCCCGCGGCCGATCCGGAACAGCAGCCAGTGCAAATGGCCGAGCAGCGCATGGTCGTTGCCGGCAAAGGCGCCCTGATCCGCCATCAGCTGTTCGGCATAGATCGCCCAGCCCTCGGCGAAGGCGGGGACATATTCGATGCGCAGCGGATGCGGGTTCGCGGCCGCCTCGATGGGCAGCTGGATCATGTGCCCGGGCAGCAGCTCGTGATGGACGACGGCGGGCAACGTCCAGGACGGGCGGTCGCGGATGCGCGCGAGGTCGGGGAAATAGGCGCCGGCCACGCCGGGGGCGGGGATGGTGCGATAGCCCTGCTTGCCCTCGGCCTCTTCCTGCGGCGTCATCCTCAGCGCCGACACGTTCAGGCATTCGGGCGGCAACGGCCCGAACAGCGCGGGCAGGCGCGCGGGGACGGTGGCGAGCGCGGCGTTCATATCGGCCACCGCACGATTCCTGCCGGCATCGTCGTCGCCGTAGAGGAAGCGGGGATCCTTGAACGCGGCGCTGATCCGGGCGCCGACCGAACCCTGGGAATAGCCCAGGCGCCTGAGCACGGCATCGGCGCGGGCCGTGAGCGCTTCGGCCATGGCAAGCATCCGGCGATGCGCCTCGGCCGGGTCGATGGCGGCGCCATAGTGCCGCTCGAGCAGCAGCGCGAAATAGCGGGCGCCGCCGGGGAAGCGGCTGGTGCCGGGCTCCTGCGGGGCGCGGGGGGCGAGTTCCCCGAGCAGCCGGGCCTGGCCGGCGAGCGCCGCCGCGACGGGACCCGTCGCCCTGCCGGCGGCCGCGATGACGCCGGAGCGGGTCTTTTCGAGCAGCGGCGCCGGCAGGATCACGCCGCGCCGGGCGTCCGCCGCGATCTGCGCATTCTCGGCTTCGATAGGATGGGGATCGGGTGCCTTATCGCGCCAGGCGCCGGCATTGGGGGCGACGGCATAGGGCGAGCGGCCCAGCCGGCCCACGGGCAGGCTGCGGAGCAGCGCGGCGTCGACGGCGAGACCGGCGCGCACCGTCTCCAGGTCGAGCCGGGCCGAGGGCGAGAGGGACAGGGGATCGAAGCCCCGCAGCCGCGCGAGCTTCGCGGCGGGCGTGTCGAGCATCGCCAGGCCGTCGAGCGCGGCACGCAGGTCGGCGTCGCGGTTCGGCGCGGCAAGGGCAGCGCGGGGAAGCGCGGCGACGCCGGCGGCGGCGAGGAACTGGCGGCGATGCATCGCGGTCCTCCGGTTCAGCGGGGCAGGGGCACCAGGTTGTTCCGCAGCGTCACTTCCGGGGCATCGCCCGGCAGCGCGACGCGGACGCGGGCGGCGCCCGGGGGCAGTGCGAGGCGCAGCGTGGCGGTCCTGGGCACGAGATCGGTCGGCGCGGCGAGGGCGGGTATGGCGGCGGTCGCCAATGCCTTGCCCGCTTCGTCCTCGATCACGAGCGTGCCGCCCGGCACATCCCTGGCGCCCAGGCTATGCACCGTGACCGCGATCCGGCGGCCTTTCACCACCAGGTCATCGCTGCCGATGCCCAGGTCCGGCCGCGCGGCGACGTCCTCGCCCGCCGTCTTCAGCATGAACTCGATCTCGGTCGTCGCATGCGGCGCGAAGGTGACGCGGGTCGCGGCGCTGCGTTCGAGGCGGAGCGGCGTGGTGGTGCCGTTCGTCACCATCTCCCATTCGCCGGCAGTCACGTTCCAGGTCGACATCTCGGCCGATTGCGGCGTGCCGCCGGTATTGTAGGCGATCACCTTGAAGTGCGTGGGCGTTGCGCCGGGCATCAGGATCGCGGTCTTGAGCGCGCCTTCCGGGTCGTCGAAGCGCCAGCTCACCGTATTGCCCGGCCAGGTCTGGTTGCGGCGCAGCGCAATTCCGCCCAGCCGCTCGCGCTGGAGGATCTCGTTGGGCTGGTCGACCCGGTCGGACCACCAATGGCCCTCGGTATACATGTACTGGCGCTGCGACTTGTCCGCGATCGCCGCGGCGTGGAGCGATTCCAGATATCGCGTGTCGCCGCTCGCGTCCCAGGCGGCCCATTGCTCGAAGGCCCCGCCCTTCCCGGCCTTGCCGGCGAGCGTCTTCGCCCAGTCCGTGCCGGTGCCGAGCAGCTTGATCACATTCTCGTTGATGTCCTGTACCGAGGCGGGGCCGCTCTTGCCCACCCGGGCGAGGATCGGGGCCAGATATTTCCCGTCGCCGGTGAAGCGATATGCCGCCCAGGCCGCCTGGAGCGGCGTGGAGGCGCCGCCGCCATCGCCGGCGCGCTCGGCATCGGTGCGCCAGTTGATTTCGTTGGGCCAGCTCCAGTTCCCCCTGGCGTCCTGCCTGCCATGGGCGAGCAGGCCGTCGACGGTGCCGGTGATCAGGCCGCGCGCGTCGGGATTGCCGTTGTAGAGCCCGATCAGCGTCGGTGCGTGGAGGACGACCCAGCTATAGGGCTTCTGCCACTCGAACGGTCCCTCGCGGTACATCTTCCGCGCGCCGTACCAGTTGCTCGCGAAGTGCAGATGGCCGGCGGGGTTGGGGAGGATGACGGTCTTGAGCGCCTTTGCCGTCGCCATCAGCCGCTCGACCGCGCGCGGTTCGCCCCAGTTGAGATAGAGCCGCTCGGCGTCCGAGTTCATGCCCTCCTCATACGCGTGCAGCTCGTCGGTGGTGATATGGCCAAGGCCGTTCACCATCATGCCGTTCCGATAGACCGCGTCCGAGAGCGCGCGGAGCGATGCGTTGATCTTGTCCGGATCGACGCCCATCAGCGCCAGGCCCGGCCATTGCTGGGTCAGGTCGGTATCGTCGGAGATGCCGCCGCCGAAATCGCCATAGGGAACCTGGCGATTGTCGATCCACCAGTTCACGAACTGGCGGGTGATCTTCAGATCCTCGAGCTGGCGGAAGGCCCAGAGCGGCACGCCGGCGGGCGCTTCGGGCTGCTTGAACGCGGGCAGGTTCTGGGCGCCGTAGCTGATATCGGCCCAGTAGCGGCGGCCCTCGACATGGTCGGGATCGACGCGGAGCAGGTCGCCGATATCGGCGAAGACCCGGGCATACATGGCGGCACGCTTCGAGGCGGTGTGCTCCTCGACGAGGAAGCCCCAATTGTCCTTAACCTGGTTGAACCGGTCGGCGACGTGCTCGGGGAGCGCGGCGGCGCGGTCCTTGAACACCAGGCGGACGTTCATGCCGTCGAGCGATGCCGGGCCGAAATCGGCGGCGGCCGAGGCGATGGCGAGATAGAGGCTGTCATTGGTGAGGATGCGGTCGCGCAGGTCGAGCCAGAGCGTGCGCGCCTCGCCCGGGCGGACCGAGACCGACAGGTCGATCATGTCGCGGCCCGGCCAGATCGGGTCCTTCACCCTGATGTTGAGCGGGATCAGCCCGTCCTTGCCGGGCGCGACCTTGAGTGCGGGAAGGTCGATCGCGATGCCGTCGAGCCCGTCGCGGCTGTTCTCCCAGCCATAGTTCCAGGCGCGGGCGAGGGCGCGGCCCGGAAAGGCGTCGCCAAAGCCCGAGGGGATCAGGACATGGACGATCGGCATGGCGCCTTCGACATGCGCGGCTGCGCCGGTCGAGGCGGCGCTGCCCGCGCCGGCGGCGGCCGAACCGGCGCCGGGGGGCAGGGCGAGCACGGTGTTGCGCTCGTCGGCGGGATAGCGGCCGCGGATGAACTTGTTCAGCGGGGCGAGCGCGGCGAGATCGGCGGAGACCTGCGCGTTCACCGTGTAGCTGAGCTTGAAGCTGCCCTCGGGCTCGCTCGCGGCACCGACGTCATAGGCCCAGATCTCCTGGATCGGCTGCTCCTGCATCCCATTGGTGAAACGGAGCGTGCCGCCCTGCGCGGTGCCGAGGGACGTGACGCTGCGGACCACGCCCTGGGGGCGTTTCGCCAGGTTGCGGAAGCTGGCGCCGTCCGCGCCATAGTCGAGCGCGCCATAGGCGGCGCCGCGGATCTCGACGCGGTTGAACTTCTCGGCGGCGGGGACGGTCAGCGTATAGGTCTTGCCGCCTTCGACATAGACGTTCCAGTCGGGCAGCTCGAAATAATCGTCGCGGCCGGGGAGCTTGGAGCGATTATAGACACCGGGCCAGGTCGTCTCGGCGATGCCGTCCACGCCCTTCCACATCCATTCCTTCAGGTCCTTCGCATCGGCGAACTCGACCTTGCGCACGCGGGTTACCTTGTCGGCGAGCACCGGCGGCGAGGCGGCATCCCAGCCGAAGCGGTGGAGCCAGGCGGCCCGCTTGCCCGCTTCGTCGGCGGCCGGGGCGGGGGCGGGCTCGGCCTTGGCGGCAAGCGCGGCCACGCCGGCGGCGTCGAGCATGCGGTCATAGACGCGGATCTCGTCGAGATCGCTGCCGCGCATGAAATTGTAGCGGCTCTGCACCTGGTGCGGCGCCATCACGCGGCCGGCCATGCCGAACTGGTCGAGCCCGGTATCGAGATCGGCCTTCTGGTCCTTGCGGGCGACTTCCCTGCCGTCGACGAAGAGCCGCACGCCGACGCTCTCGTCCCAGGCAAAGGCGATGTGCTGCCAGGCATCGGGGGCGGGATTGGCGGGCAGCTTGAACGAGACCCGGACGCGCGACAGGTTGGCATCGGTCACGAAGGCGTCGAAGCCATGGCCGTTCCAGTCGATGCGCAGGAACGCCATGTCCCAGCTCGAATGATCGGCATAGCCGGCGCGGAAGATCACGAAGGGCGCCTCGCCCACCGGCTCGCGCGAGCGCCAGAAGAAGGAGAGGGTGCCGCGCTGCGCCTGGATGTTGCCCGGCGCGTTCCAGGCGATGTAGCCGTCGTCCGCCCAGCGAAAGGCGCCGCCGATCGCGCCGTCGGGCACGCTGGTCACCCTGGTCTGGAAATTGGGGACCGCATCGCCGCCGGCCTTTTCCGCCGTCCCGTCCCTGTCGCCCGAGGCGCGGAAGAGCAGGCGATCGTCCGTGTTCTGGGCTGCGGCGGGGTTCGCGGCGAGCGCGAGCGCCCATGCCAGGGCGATGCTGGTGGAGGTGCGGATCATGACTTGCCTCTCTGAACGAACGGGACGGTCTGCGCCGTCTCTCCCGTCCAGCATGGCGGCGCTTGACACCGGTGACAATATCTTTCTGGTTTCGGCGGCATGTCCGCTTGACGCGAAGGCGGGTGCGCGACAGCTTCCTGGTGACCGGTGTCAGAAAATGCCGATGCGAAAACCGGGATACGAACTGGGGAGAGGGCGATGATCGCACGCCGCGACATATTGCACAATTTCGGCGCGGGGGCAGTGCTGGGGCTGACACCGCGACTCGCTTTCGCGGCCGCGCCCGCGCCCGCGCCCGCGCCCGATCCCGATCCCTGGATGCGCGCCGCCGCGATCGCGCGGACCGTGAAGCCGCCGGTCTTCCCGGCACGCGACTTCGACGTCACTCGGTTCGGAGCGAAGGGTGACGGGACGACGCTCAACACCGATGCGATCGCCGCCGCCATCGCGGCATGCGCCGCCGCGGGCGGGGGCAGGGTGGTGGTGCCGGCCGGGCGCTTCCTCACCGGGGCGGTGCATCTGAAGTCCAACGTGAACCTGCACGTCACTCGCGACGCGACGCTGCTCTTCAGCACCGACCCCGCGCACTATCCGATCGTCTTCACCCGCTGGGAAGGCATCGAGCTGATGAACTATTCGCCGCTCGTCTATGCGCGCGGGCAGCGGAACATCGCGCTCACCGGCGCGGGCATCCTCGACGGGCAGGGCAGCGCCCGGCACTGGTGGGCATGGAAGGGCCCCTGGGGCGGTGCGACCGATCATGGCTGGCGCGAAGGCATGCCGGACCAGCGCAAGGCGCGGGCGCGGCTGTTCCGGATGGCCGAGGACAAGGTGCCGGTGGAGAAGCGCGTGTTCGGCGACGGCGACTTCCTGCGCCCCGCCTTCATCCAGCCCTATGCCTGCGAGAATGTGCTGATCGAGGGCGTGCGCCTGCGCGGCGCGCCGTTCTGGCAAGTGCATCCGGTGCTCTGCCGCAACCTGATCGTGCGCGGGCTCGACATATTGGGGCACGGCCCGAACAATGACGGCTGCGATCCCGAATCGGTCGACGGCGCGCTGATCGAGCGCTGCACCTTCGACACCGGCGACGATTGCATCGCGATCAATTCCGGGCGCAACGCCGATGGCCGGCGCCTGGCCGCGCCCGCGCAGAATATCCTGATCCGCAACTGCCGGATGAAGGCGGGGCATGGCGGCGTGGTGGTGGGATCGCAGATCTCGGGCGGCGCGCGCTGGATCTTCGCCGAGGACTGCGTGATGGATTCGCCGGACCTGTGGTACGCGATCCGCTTCAAGAACAACGCGCTGCGCGGCGGGCTGCTCGAGAATTTCCACTATCGCAACCTGGCGGTGGGCCAGGTCGGCCGCGCCGCGGTGACCTGCGACTTCAACTATGAGGAAGGCGCCAACGGACCGTTCGTGCCGCAGCTGCGCAACGTCGTGATCGAGCGGCTGCACGCGAAGAACGCAGTGCGGGTGCTCGACAGCCAGGGCCTGGCCGGCGCGCCGGTGACCGGGATCACCCTGCGCGACTGCAGCTTCGACGGCGTCACCCAGCCCAGCGTGATCCGGCATACCGAGGGGCTGAGGCTGGAAAATGTGCGGGTGAACGGCGCGTTGGTCGATCATCTCGCCTGACGTGCGTTGACGCGCCGACCTGACACCGGTAGCATCAGCGCGACACCTGCGGAACCGCGCAAAGCCGGACGCAGGACTTCGGAGAGGAGATCGCGCGCAAGTTACTCGACATGGCCCGGCACCGGTTCCGGCCTGTCTTCTCCCATAGCCCTGGACCGCAGGAGGCGAGCGGTTCCCGGGCAGGCGAAGCGGGAAGGGACGGCGATGTCGGGCGACGGCTTGCGCGTGCGCGGGCCGGACATGGCGGGCGGCCCTCACGCGACGGGAACATGGGGAATTTCAAGTTGATCGAAGGACGGGAACCGGCCGAGGCCATCGCCCAAGCATTTGTCGCGGCCCGACAGGCAGGAAATGCGCTGACCGACTATCCCGGCGAGCTGCCGGGTACGCTCGAGGAAGCATATGGCATCCAGGAACGCGCGATCGCGCTGTTCGGCGACCGGATCGCGGGATGGAAAGTGGGCAAGATCCCCGCGCCGCTCGACGCGACCTATGGCACCAACCGGCTGACCGGCCCGATCTTCGCCGATTCGGTGGTGACCGCCGCCAATGGCGAAGTGCCGGAGATGCCGGTGTTCGAACGGGGCTTCGCCGCCGGCGAGGCCGAATATCTGCTCCGCCTGGGCGCGCTCCCCGAGGATTTCGACCGGCCGTGGACCAATGCGGAAGTCGCCGAATATGTCGATGCCGTCCATGTCGGCATCGAGGTCGCCAGCTCGCCCTTTGCGGGAATCAACGCGCACGGCCCGGCGGTGACGGTTTCCGACTTCGGCAACAACAACGGCCTGGTGGTCGGCGCGGAAATTCCGCGCGGCACGGATTTCCTCGAGTGGCCGGTAGCGCTAACAATCGAAAATGAAGTGGCCGGCGAGGCGACCGCGAGCACCATGCTCGATGGCCCGTTCGGCGCCGTCCGCTTCCTGTTCGAGCTTGCCGCCAACCGGCAGCTGCCGCTCGCGCCGGGCCAGTGGATCTCCACCGGCGCGGTCACGGGCGTCCATCCCGTTCGCGTCGGCGAGCTGGTGGAGGCGCGGTTCGCGAATGACTACAGCGTCCGGTGCCGTATCGTCGGCATCCACGCCGCCTGAGAATTGAGTCGCGAAACGCGATCGAGAGAGACGAGGGAGAGGGATGATGGCGAGTAAGGGAGAGGCGGCAGTCTCCGGCGCGGTTTCGCGCGTCGGGCGCTATCGCTGGGTGATCGTGGGGCTGCTCTTCGCGGCGACCGCGATCAACTATGTCGACCGGCAGATGATCGCGGTGCTGAAGCCCGACCTGTCGAAGGAACTCGGCTGGACCGAGACCGACTACGCCAACATCGTCTTCTATTTCCAGGCCGCCTATGCGATCGGCTATCTCGCCTTCGGCAAGATCGTCGACGCGATCGGCGCGCGCTTCGGCTATGCCATCGCGGTGGTGATCTGGACGATCGCGCACGTGGCGCATGGCGGCGTGCACACCGTCATGCAGTTCACCATGGCCCGTTTCGGCCTGGGCATCGGCGAATCGGGCAATTTCCCGGCCGGCGTGAAGACCGTCGCGGACTGGTTCCCGGCCAAGGAGCGCGCCTTTGCCGTGGGCCTGTTCAACGCCGGATCGAACGTGGGCGCGATCCTTACCCCGCTGCTGATCTGGGCGATGGTGCCGGCCGTCGGCTGGCGCATGACCTTCGTGATCACCGGCATCTTCGGCGTGATCTGGCTGGTCGCCTGGCTCGCCATCTTCCGCGACAAGCCCGCCGACCATCCCAAGGTGGGCGCGGCGGAGCTGGCCTATATCACCCAGGATCCGGCCGATCCCGAAGTGAAGGTGAAGAATCTGTGGGGCAAGCTGCTCCGCACCCGGGAGACCTGGGCCTTCGCGCTGGGCAAGTTCTTCATCGACCCGATCTGGTGGTTCTACCTGTTCTGGCTGCCGAGCTGGCTGGGCAAGGAATATGGCCTGAACCTGACCAGCTGGGATTCGCCCACGGCGGCGATCGCGCTGGGCGCGATCTACCTGATCTCCGATGTCGGCTCGGTGGCGGGCGGCTGGCTCTCGGGCAAGCTGATGAGCACCGGCATGAGCGTGAACAAGGCGCGCAAGCTCACCATGCTGATCTCGGCCTGCTTCGTGCTGCCGGTGATGTTCACCACCTTCTACGGCAATCTCTGGCTCAGCGTGTTCGTGGTCGGCGTGGCCGCGGCGGCGCACCAGAGCTTCTCCGCGACGCTCTACACCATTCCCTCGGACACCGTGCCGCGCTTCGCGGTGGGCTCGGTGATCGGCATCGGCGGCACGCTGGGCGCGGTCGGCGGCATGGTGTTCTCGAAATATGCGGGCTATGTGCTCGATGCGATCGGCAGCTATGCGCCGCTCTTCATCGTCGCCGGTGCGGCATATTTCCTGGCGCTGCTTTCGATTCACCTGCTTTCGCCGCGCCTGGCGCGCGTCGATGTCGCGTAACGGAAGGACTGGACGATGGCCCGGCCCCTGAAGCTCGATCCCGACCGGCTGTTCCCGGCCGAGGACCGCACGCGGGAGATTGCCCGCGCGCTCTATGCCGAAGTGGCCGGGCTGCCGATCATCAGCCCGCACGGGCACACCGATCCGACCTGGTTCTCCACCAACGCCAACTGGTCGAACGCCACCGAGCTGCTGCTCTCGCCGGATCACTATATCTATCGCATGCTCTATTCGCAGGGCGTGGCGCTCGACGCGCTGGGCGTGCCCAGCAAGGCGGGCATGCCGGCCACCGATCCGCGCGCAGCGTGGCGGACCTTTGCCGAGCACATCTATCTCTTCCGGGGCACCCCCTCGGCGATGTGGCTTGGGCATGTGTTCGGCGCGGTGTTCGGCTTCGACGTGGCGCTCGATGCCGGCACCGCCGATCATTATTACGACACGATCAACGAAAAGCTGGCGACCGACGCGTTCAAGCCGCGCGCGCTGTTCGACCGGTTCAACATCGGCTTCCTCGCCACCACCGAGGGCCCGCAGGACGATCTGTCGCCGCACCATGCGATCCGTGCCTCGGGCTGGGCCGGGCGCGTCGTCACCACCTATCGCCCCGATGCGGTGATCGACGTCGAGCATGAGCAGTTCGCCGGCGCGATGCGGATCTTCGCCGAGAAGACCGGCGAGGACGTGTACAGCTGGGACGGCTATCTCGCCGCCCACCGCAAGCGCCGCGCCGATTTCCGCGCCGCCGGCGCCACCGCGACCGATCATGGCCACCCGACCGCGGCGACCGCGAACCTGGGCAAGGACGAGGCCGAGCGGCTGTTCCGCACGATCCTGTCCGACAGCTGGACGCCGCAGGACGCCGAGCTGTTCCGCGCCCAGATGCTGACCGAGATGGCGGCGATGAGCGCCGAGGACGGGATGGTGATGCAGATCCATCCGGGCTCCTTCCGCAACCATAATGGCGGGCTGTTCGCGAGCCATGGCCGTGACAAGGGCGCGGACATCCCGATGCGCACCGATTACGTCCATGCGCTGAAGCCGCTGCTCGACCGGTTCGGCACCTCGACCGACCTTTCGATCATCCTCTTCACGCTCGACGAGACCGTCTATGCCCGCGAGCTGGCGCCGCTGGCCGGCCATTATCCGTGCCTGAAGCTGGGCCCGAGCTGGTGGTTCCATGATTCGCCGGAGGGCATGCGCCGCTTCCGCGAGCAGGTGACCGAGACCGCCGGCTTCTACAACACCGTCGGCTTCAACGACGACACCCGTGCCTTCCTCTCGATCCCGGCGCGGCACGATGTCGCGCGGCGGATCGATTGCGGCTTCCTCGCGCGGCTGGTCGCCGAGGGGCGGCTGCTCGACTGGGAAGCCGCGGAGCTGGCCTATGAACTGACCAACGGGCTGGTGCGCGAAGCGTACAAGCTCGATCACCCCGCGCCGGCGCCCGTCGCCGCCGCTGCCTAACCTACGGAGCATTCATGTTCGACCGGACCTATTACGCCACGCACCCCGACATGATGGAGTGCGTCTCGAACGAGGAACTGCGCGACCGCTATCTGATCACCGACCTGTTCCGCGCCGGCGAGTGCGTGCTGAACTATACCCATGCCGATCGCATGGTGATCGGCGGCGTCGCGGTGGCCGGCGGCTCGGTGAAGCTGCCCGACCAGACCGAGCCGGCCTCGGCGGCGGGGCACCCGTTCCTCGAGCGCCGCGAGCTGGCGGTGGTCAACATCAGCGGCGTCGAAGGCACCGTGACGGTGGACGGCGAAGTCTTCACGCTGGGCAACAAGGACTGCCTGTACGTGACGATGGGCGCCAAGGACGTGACCTTCTCGGGCGACGGCGCGCGCTTCTACCTGGTCTCGTGCCCGGCGCATAAGGGCTTCCAGACGCGCAAGCTCGGCATTGCCGACGCCAACCGGCTGGACCGCGGCACGCTGGAGGAATCGAACGAGCGCTCGATCTACCAGCTCGTCATCCCGGGCGTGTGCGACAGCGCGCAGCTCGTCATGGGCCTGACGGTGCTCAAGCCGGGCAGCGTGTGGAACACCATGCCGCCGCACATCCATGAGCGCCGCAGCGAGATCTATCTCTATTTCGAGCTCGACAATCTCGAGAAGGATCGTGTGTTCCACTATATGGGCCAGGAGGATGCGCTGCGGCACATCGTGGTCCAGAACGAGGAAGCGGTGATCAGCCCGCCCTGGTCGGTCCATATGGGTTCGGGGACCAAGGCCTATGCCTTCATCTGGGCGATGGCCGGCGAGAACCAGGACTATACGGATATGAACGTGCTGGATATCTGCCAGCTGGCGTAAGTCTTCTAACTCCCCTCCCGCTTGCGGGAGGGGCTGGGGGAGGGCGTGGCATCGCATGCGGCGCACTCCCGTTTTTCATGCCCTCCCCCGACCCCTCCCGCTCCGCGGAAGGGGAGCGAAGGCGGTGAGGGTGGGAGTGAACATGACCAATCCCTTCGATCTCTCCGGCAAGGTTGCCATAGTCACCGGCGCCAATACCGGCATCGGCCAGGGCATCGCGCTGGCGCTCGCCGCCGCGGGTGCCGACATCGCCGCCGTCGGCCGCACGCCGGCCGAGGAAACGGTGGAGAAGGTCCGCGCGCTCGGCCGCCGCGCCGAGATCGTCTCGGCCGATCTCTCGACCATCGCGCCTGTGGACAGGGTTGTGGACGAAACTGTGGACAAGCTGGGCGGGCTCGACATCCTGGTCAACAATGCCGGCATCATCCGCCGCGCCGACAGCCTGGATTTCACCGAGGCGGACTGGGACGCGGTGGTCGACACCAACCTGAAGTCGGTGTTCTTCCTGTGCCAGGCGGCGGCGCGGCACATGGTGGCGCAGGGCCGGGGCAAGATCATCAACATCGCCTCGATGCTCACCTTCCAGGGCGGCATCCGCGTGCCCAGCTACACCGCGTCCAAGTCGGGCATCGGCGGGCTGACCAAGCTGCTCGCCAACGAATGGGCGGCCAAGGGCATCAACGTGAACGCGATCGCGCCCGGCTATATCGCCACCAACAACACGGCGGCGCTCCAGGCGGACGCGGATCGCAACCGCTCGATCATGGAGCGCATCCCGGCCGGCCGCTGGGGCGATCCGGCGGACATGGGCGGCGCGGCGGTGTTCCTCGCTTCCCCGGCCGCGGATTATGTCCAGGGCCATATCCTGGCGGTCGATGGCGGGTGGCTGGCGCGATGAGCATTGCCTTTTTCGGCGAGCTGATGCTGCGGCTCTCGCCGCCGGGGCGCGAGCTGCTGCTCCAGACGCCGAAGCTGGACGTGAACGTCGGCGGGGCCGAGGCGAACGTGGCCACGGGGCTGGCGTGCCTGGGCCATTCGGTGCGGATGATCTCCGCCGTATCGGACAATCCGCTGGGCGGCGCGGTGATCGGCGAGCTGCGCCGGCGCGGCGTCGACACCTCGACCGTGGTGGCGGAGCCCGGGCGGCTCGGCCTGTATTTCCTGACCCCCGGCGCGGGGCTGCGCGCGTCCGAGGTCGTCTATGACCGGGCCTGGTCGGTGTTCGCCCGGCGCCCGGCAGAGGCCTGGGACTGGGACGCGCTGCTCGAAGGGGCGACGCGGCTGCACCTGTCGGGCATCACTCCGGCGCTCGGCCACAACACCGCCACCGCCGCGATCGCCGCGGCCGAGGCGGCGCGCGCGAAGGGCATCCCGGTCTCGTTCGACGGCAATTACCGCGCGAAGCTGTGGGAGAGCTGGGACAGCGATCCCAAGGCGGTGCTGACTCGGCTGATCGGCCATGCCGACCTGTTGTTCGGCAACCATCGCGACATCTCGCTGCTGCTCGGGCGGGAATTCTCGGGCGACGGCGCCGATCGCCGACGCGAGGCGGCGGAGGCGGCGTTCGCGGCTTTCCCGACGCTCCAGACGATTGCCAACACCGCGCGGCATGTCGACGATGCGGACAGCCATCGCGTCTCGGCGCGGGTCGATACGCGGGCCGGCGGCTACCAGACCGACGAGGTGCTGATCGCCGGGATCGTCGACCGCATCGGCGCGGGCGACGCGTTCGCCGCAGGCGTGCTGCACGGCCTGATCGAGAGCGGCGGCGATGCGGAAGCGGCGGCGCGGGCCGGCCTGGCGCTCACGGCGCTCAAGCATTCGCTGCCGGGCGACGCGAGCCTGTTCACGCGCGCGGACCTGGCGGCGTTCGACGAAGGCGGGCTCGACGTCCGCCGATGATCGACCGGAGGCGAAACATCGCCCCGGCATGGGTGAGGATGGCCGATGGGGGAGGATTTCGCCGGCACCGCCGAGACGGCTCCGGAAGGGCGTGACGCCGCGCAACTGCGTGCGGTCTATGGGATGGACCCAGGCTTCGAGCGCGAGCTGGCCGAGGCCTGGCGCTTCATCGAGCCGCATATAGCGGGCGTGGCGCGCGAGCTGCTGGAGCGGCGCGCGGGCGGCGCGGTGCCCGCCGCGCTGGTCGAGAGCCGCGTCGACTATGCCCGCGCCAAGCTTTCGCGCCCGATCGACCAGGCCTGGGTCGATCGCGTCGCCGCCGAGGCCGACCGCATCGCCGAGGACGGCCTGGAATTCTCCACTGTCGCCGCATCGATGCTCGTCGCCCAGATGCACATCCATGCCCTGTTCTTCGCGCTGAGCAGCGATCCCGGCCAGCTCGAGCGGCTGACCCGCGCGACGCAGAAGCTGGCGGTGATCGAGTTCGAGATCATCGCCAGCCGGCTGCGCCAGATCGCCCGCCTGCGCGCCCAGGCGGCCCGGCGGCACGAGCTCGCCGAGGTTCGCGCCGAGCTTACCGAATCGATCGCCAGCACCGCCGGGGCGAGCCGCGAGATCGCCCGGTTCACCGAGCGCACCGCCGCCGAGCTGCTCGGGCTGCGTGCGCCGGCGGCGGAAGTGGCGTCGGCGGCGGACCAGGCGGCGATCGCGATGGGCGAGTCCGCGCGCAGCGCCGCGGCGCTCATCACCGCCTATGAGCGCGCCCGCGAGGATGCCTCCGCCGCGGCGGAAGTCGCCGGCAATGCCGATGCCATCGCGCTCACGGGCAAGGAGAGCGCGGAGCGCCTCTCCGCCAACACGGCGCGGATCGAGAGCGTCGTCACGCTGATCTCCGGCATCGCGCATCAGACCAGGCTGCTCGCGCTGAACGCCAGCATCGAGGCGGCGCGCGCCGGCGACAGCGGGCGCGGCTTCGCGGTGGTCGCGCAGGAAGTGCGGACGCTGGCGGACCAGGCGGCGGACGCGACCGGCGGCGTCACCCGGACGATCCGCGAGGCACAGGCCGCGAGCGCCGCGATGGCCGAGACCAACCGCGCGATCCTGGGCGTCGTCACCGAGCTGCTGGCGCGCGTCCGCGCCGTGTCGGGCGCGATGGAGGCGCAGATGGCCACCGTGGCGGGCATCCTCGCTTCGATCGACGAGACCGCCGTCTCCTCGCGCGAGATCGCGGCGCTGATCGCGACGATCAGCCTGCAGGTGGGGCGGCTGGCCGGCGAGGCCGAGGAAGCCGGGCGCCAGGCGGCGCTGACCCGCGCGGCGCTCGGCCGGATCGAAGAGGCGACGGGACATATCATGACGGGAGCAGGGCAATGAGCGGGGTAACGCGGCGTTCGGTAGTGGCGGGCGGCATGGCGCTGGCGGCGGCGCCGCTGGTGGCCCGTGCGACTCCGGTGAGCATGGTGGTCGATGCGCCGGCAGGCCGTTTCCTCAGCATGGGCCATTCCGAAGACCAGGGCGGTCCCTGGGCATTTCTGGGGATCCGCTACGGCGTGGCCGATCGCTTCCGCGCCCCGCGCCGGGCCGCGCGCGTGACCGATTTCCGTGCCGATACGTTCGGCCCGATCTGCCCGCAGGGCAGGGGCGACCAGCGTGCTTCCGAGGACTGCCTGTTCCTCAACATCTGGACGCCCGACCCCAATGCCACGGCGAAGCGCCCGGTGATGCTCTACATCCATGGGGGCGCCTATTCGAACGGCACCGTCACCGTGCCGCTGAACGATGGCGCGAGGCTGGCGGCGGCCGAGGATGTGGTGGTTGTGACGGTGAACCACCGGCTCAACGCGCTTGGCTATCTCTATCTCGCCCGCTTCGATCCGCGCTTTGCCGACAGCGGCAATCTCGGCCAGCTCGACCTGATCCTGGCGCTGCAATGGGTGCGGGACAATATCGCGGCATTCGGCGGCGATCCCCGCCGGGTCTTCGTGTTCGGCCAGTCGGGCGGCGGCGCCAAGATCGCGACGCTGATGGGCATGCCGGCGGCCAGGGGCCTGTTCCATTCGGCGGCGACGATGAGCGGGCAGCAGGTGACCGCGTCGGGCCCGCTCAACGCGACGAAGCGGGCCCAGGCCTATCTCGCGCGGCTGGGCGTGCGGGAAGGCGACCTCCAGCCGCTGCTCGACATGCCGGTCGAGAAGCTGGTCGAGGCGCTGGACGCGACCGACCCGATCCTGGGCGGCGGCGTCTATTTCGGGCCGGTGCTCGACATGAAGTGGCTCACCCGCCACCCCTTCTGGCCCGACGCCAATCCGCAGAGCCTGGCGATCCCGATGATCCTGGGCAACACGCATGACGAGACACGGGCCTTCATCGATCCCAATTCGGAGAAGGTGCGGGGGCTGACCTGGGACAATGTGGCCGCGCGCATGGCGCCCGAGCTGCGCATGGACCTGCTGCCCGAATGGGTGGTCGCCCAATATCGCGCGCGCTTCCCGGGCGACACGCCGGAGCAGCTCTTCTACCGCGCCACCACCGCCGGCCGGAGCTGGCCGGGCCAATGGCTCGAGGCGGATGCGCGGGCGGCGGCGGGGGCCAGGGCGACCTGGGTCTATCAGGTCGACTACCAGTCGCCGACCCGGCCCGAGCGCGGCGCGCCGCACACGATGGACATCGCGCTGGCCTTTGGCACGCTCGATGCGCCGGGATCCTATACCGGCACCGGGCCGGCGGCGCGGAAGCTGAGCGGGCAGGTGATGGGCGCCTTCGCCGCGCTCGCGCGCACCGGCCGGCCGGCCGCGCCGGGCCTGCCCGTCTGGGCACCCTATACTTTGCCCGGCCGCGCGACGATGCTGTTCGACGCGCCCAGCCGCCTGGCCGGCGACCCGCGCAAATGGGAACGCGAGCTGTGGAGCAGGGTGCCGTACATCCAGCCGGGCAGTTGAGACGATGGCTGACACCGGTGGCCAATCCGCGGCGCCGACCAAGCCGATAATATCGTATCGCTTTGTCCTGCAAGCCATTATGTTCGTGGGATGGAGAGAACCGGAAAGCCCACGATCAACGACGTCGCCCGTATCGCGGGCGTCTCGAAGAAAACCGTCAGCCGAGTGATCAATCGCTCGCCGCTGCTCAATGGAGACACGCGCGCGAAGGTCGAGCAGGTGATCAGCGAGCTGGGCTATGTCCCCAACGTCCAGGCGCGCGCGCTGGCGTTGCGCCGCAACTTCCTGATCGGCCTGATCCACGACAATCCCAACGCGCAGATGGTGATGAACGTGCAGGCCGGCATGCTCGAGGCGATGCGCGACACCGAGTTCGAGCTGATCGTCCGCCCGATCGACCGGGGCAGCTCGACCATGCTCGAGGATGTGCGCAACTTTCTCGAGCGCCAGCGGCTCTACGGCGTGATGTTCCTGCCGCCCGTCTCCGAGAACGAGATGGTGGCGGAGCTCTGCCGCGAGCTCGGCATCCGTTATGTCCGCATGGGATCGGCGACGCTGGACGCGTCCGAGCATATGGTCGCCTCGAACGATTGCGACGTGGTGACCGAGGCGGTGAACCACCTGATCTCGCTTGGCCATCGCCGCATCGGCCTGATCGCCGGCCCGCACGGCTTCCGCTCCGCGCGCGAGCGCCGCAAGGGCTTCGAGAATGCGCTGGAGGAAGCGGGGATCAAGCTGCCGCGCAGCCTGATCGCCGACGGCAACTACACGTTCGAGACCGGGCTGGCCGCCGCCGACCGGCTGCTCGACCTGTCGCCGCGCCCCACCGCGATCTTCTCCTCGAACGACGAGATGGCTGCCGCCACCCTCCACGCCGCGCGCCGCCGGGGCATGAGCGTGCCCGAGGACCTGTCGATCGTCGGCTTCGACGATACCGCCATCGCCTCGCACATCTGGCCGCCGCTCACCACGGTGCACTGGCCGATCATCTCGATGGCGCGCTCGGCGGCGCTGAAGCTGCTGGCGGACTTTTTCGGGGATGACGGCAATGCCGTGGAGGAGCCGTCGCTCTTCCCCTCGACGCTGATCCACCGCGCCTCGGTCGCGCCGCCGCGCGAGGGCTAGGTTCAAGACCCCGCCCAATCGGCGAACCCGGTCATCCCCGCATATTCTCCACCGTCATCCCCGCGCAGGCGGGGATCCAGGGTAGTTCGGGATGATCGAAGCAATCACGCGGGCGCTTGCCGGAAACGGCAAGGCGAGCCTCGCACGCCTTGCTGCTGGCCCTGGATCCCCGCCTTCGCGGGGATGACGAGGAAGGCATAGCGGGGATGACGGTGGAGAAGGTGCGGAAGGAGCCATTGCCCGCCGGCACCTGGCCAGCGCACGGAACCGGCGCGCAAAACCTCCCCGAAAACCCGCGCGGCACGGCGGCATTTCCCCGATGTTGCTGAAATGCCGCAATCGCCCGATTGTGACATTTTGTTCAATGACACCGGTTGACACGCGTGGGTGGTAGCGCGATCAATAGGGTGAACAAGCGTGGCTGAATACGCTTGCGCCCAAGTGGACGAGAAGATCCGCAAGAGGGGCGTGGGAGGGGGCAAGTCGCGACATGGCTGGATCTTGCGGGGCGGCTTGCGTCGTTTTCCGCAATGCTGCGTCGTACCCTGATTCCAGGCTCCCCCGGGCGCATCGACCCATGCTTGTCGATGAGAAGACTTTGGGGGAGGAATTCATGCTTTCTATCGCTGACACCCTTGCCGCGCGCCGTTCGGCGCTGCGCGGCACGACGGCGCTGGGCGCGCTCGGCATGGCGTTGCTGATGGCAGCACCCGCCTGGGCGCAGACCGCCGAGGCCGCCGCCGCGGTTGCCGCCGCCGCCGCGCAGGACGATCCGCAGGCTGCGCCGCAGGACCAGACGGAAAGCGGCGACCTGATTGTTGTCACCGGTTTCCGCGCCTCGCTGGCCAGCTCGGTCAACATCAAGCGCAATTCGAACCAGATCGTCGACGCGATCACCGCCGAGGACATTGCCGACTTCCCGGACGCCAATCTGGCGGAATCGATCCAGCGCCTGCCCGGCGTCTCGATCGATCGCGACAATGGCGAGGGCCGCACGATCACCGTGCGCGGCCTGGGCGGCGACTTCCAGATGGTCCGCCTGAACGGTGCCGATGCGCAGAACATCTCGGGCGGCAACCAGTCCGATTCCGGCGCGAACCGCTCGCGCGGCTTCGACTTCAACACCTTCGCCTCCGAGCTGTTCGGTGGCATCAAGGTGACCAAGTCGACTGCGGCGGAGAATGACGAAGGGTCGCTCGGCGCGATCATCGACCTCACCACCGGCCGCCCGCTCTCCTACAAGAAGAACCGCTTCGCCGTGGGTGCCGAGGCCGAGTATCGCGAGAACGGCAAGAAGTGGAACCCGCGCTTCACCGGCCTCGCCTCGGTGCGGGTGACGGACAATTTCGGCATCCTCGTCTCGGGCGCGTACCAGAAGCAGGAACAGCAGATCGACGCCTATCGCCGCAACATCGGCGTGTTCGAATATGCCTATCGCAACTCGCAGATCGCCGGCGTCACGCCGAACGTCTTCGGCTTCGCGCGCCCGAGCAACCAGGGCACCGGCGCCACCTTCGGCTCGGATCCGGCGGCCTATGCGCTGGTCACGCCGACCACGATCATCCCGGGCCTGCCCTCGGTCGGCCGCCAGTATCTGGACTATGAGCGGATCGGCGCCACCGCGACGATGCAGTGGAAGCCGGGGCCCGGCACCGAGATCACGCTGGACGGCGTGTTCTCGCGCTACGACCAGAACAGCAACAATACCGGCATCACGCCGATCGGCCTCAACCGCAACGGCACCAATGCGCGCGTGGTGGGGACGGGCGCGAACGGGCTGCGCGCGATCGGCACCGCCAATGGCTATGCCGATCGTGTCGCGCTCTACGCGAACTGCGTGCCCAGCGCGATCATCGACTGCAATGGCGATCAGCCGGGCAACGGCGTGGGCCAGGCGCCGCTGGCCGGCTATTTCAACAGCCTGAACCCGAACAACCTCAATCCGTTCGACTATTACAACAATCCCGCCTCGCCGGGCTATGTCGCGACCGCCAACCAGATCGGCTATTACAACGAGCTGCTCGGCCGTCCGAACACCAAGATCCGCGAGGCGCATGTCAACAGCGTCGGCCAGGCCGATTATCTGGTCCTCGACGATGTCGACTGGCGCAGCTTCGCCGACACGCAGTTCGGCCGCACCGACTTCAAGCAGGTGACGCTGAACGTCCACCAGGAGCTCGCGCCGGGCTTCTATGCCGATGCGACCGGCGGCTGGTCGAAATCGCAATTCCGCGCCTATGGCCTGCTCGCCGAGTTCAACGCGATCGACCAGGACGGCTATACCTTCGACGAGCGCGCCGGCGGCAAGATGCCGGTGTTCAAGCCGGGCTTCGACGTGGCGAACCCGAACAGCTGGACGCTGGTGAAGGGCCTGTCGACGATCCGCTACTTCACCAACACCGTGGACAACGAGTTCAAGGTGGCGCGGGTGAACTTCACTTATGAAGCGCTGCCCGAGATGTCGATCCGCTTCGGCGGGACCGCCAAGCAGTTCACCTATTCGGGCGACCAGGGCCGCCGCAACCAGTCGATCGAGGCGATCAACCCGACGCTGGCCGAGGCGCGGCTCAACATCACCGATCTCGGCCAGACGATCGGTTTCGGCCAGGGGCTGAACGTGTCCCAGGGTACGCCGACCAGCTATTATGCGCCCGATATCAAGAAGTTCATCAATCAGTTCGGCATCAACTGCAACTGCGTGAACAAATGGGGCGATTTCCGCGCCGTGGTCGACGGGCGGCAGCGCTCGGGCGTGAGCGAGAACGACGTGTCGGCCTATTTCCAGGTCGACTATAACGTCAACCTGCTCGGCCGGCCGCTGCGCGGCAATATCGGCATGCGCGTCGCCAACACGCGGGTCTCGGGCTCGGGCAATGTCGGCGGCGCCGACGGCGTGGCGGGCCTCGGGGTGACCGCGAAGAACGAATATTGGGACTGGCTGCCCGCGATGAACGCGAACTGGGAAGTCGCCGACAATTTCCTCGTCCGCTTCGCCGCGTCCAAGGTGATGTCGCGGCCGCAGCTCGCCAGCCTGACGCCGGGCACCACTGCCTTCACCACCAGCCTGAACGCGAACGGCACGGCGCCGACGCTGACGGTGGGCAATCCCTATCTCAACCCGTTCCGCGCGACCAATCTCGACCTGAGCCTCGAGAAATATTTCGCGCATAACGGCCTGATCGCGGTGAACCTGTTCAGGAAGAACATCGACACCTTCCCGCAGCAGGTGGCGCTCGAGGCGCCGCTGTCGGCGGTGTTCGAGCCCGAGGTGTACCAGCAGGTGCTGACCTTCATCACCAACCCCGCGCTGCTCAGCTACACCACGGCCGGCGGCACCTGGGGCATCCGCCAGTTCAAGGATGCGCCGGGCGGCCATATCCAGGGCGTGGAAGTCAATCTGCAGACCGACTTCTTCTTCCTGCCCGGCTTCCTGAAGCATTTCGGCGTGATCGCGAACTACACGCACATCGATTCGAGCCTGAGCTATCTGACGGGCACGGCGCTGAGCACCAGCCAGACGGTGTCGGGCACCGCGGTGAACAGCTATGCCGAGGGGCCGTTCCTCAACACGTCGCCGGACGCGTTCAACGCGACGCTCTATTACGAGGACAGCAAGTTCTCGGCCCGCGTCTCGGGCGCGTGGCGGGCGCGCTACGTGAACCGTTTCCCGCTGGCGACGGGCACCTGCTCGGTGGGCACCACCACCGTGGGCGGCGGCCCCTGCAACTCGCCGGTGTTCGCAGACTTCGGCTATAACGAGAACCAGCTGAACATCGACTTCGCGATGTCCTATGCGGTGACCAAGTTCGCCAAGCTGTCGCTCGAGGGCCGCAACATGACCAACGCGCCGCAATATCGCACCATGTACGCGGCCAATCCGGTCAGCCAGACCTATGCCAGCACCGGGCGGATCATCACCGCCGGCCTGCGTATGAGCTTCTGATCCGCTGGGGGAGGGGGCGGCGATCCGCCCCCTTTCCGGCCGGCCGGCGCCGCGCGGTTCGCGTCTATCTCCCCGCCCTTTCGGGGAGGGGGGCGCCGCGTCAAATCTCCACCTGGCTCCCCAGCTCGACCACGCGGTTGGTGGGGAGCTTGAAGAACTCCATCGCGCTCTCGGCGTTGCGGACCATCAGGGCGAACAGCTTCTCGCGCCAGATCGCCATGCCCGGTCGGGACGAAGCGATCAGCGTCTGCCGGGCGAGGAAATAGCTCGTCTCCATTGCCTTGAACTTGTCGCCCACGGCTTCGCCCAGCGCATGGAGCGCGGCGGGAATGTCGATCTCGTCCATGAAGCCGTAATGGAGGACGATCCGGTAGAAGCCCTCGCCGAGCGGCTTCACTTCGGCACGGGCCGCGGGGGCGACATGCGGCACCTGCTCGATCGCCACGGTGAGGATCACCACGCGATCGTGCAGCACCTTGTTGTGCTTGAGATTGTGGAGCAGCGCGGGCGGAATGTCGTCGGTGCTGGCGAGGAACACGGCGGTGCCCGGCACGCGCTGCACCGAATGGCCGGCGGACTGGATGAAGATCTGGATCGGCATCGCCCCTTCGTGCAGCCGCGCGCGGACCAGCCGGCGCCCGCTCGCCCAGGTGGTGAGCAGGATGAAGACGATCGCTGCCACCAGCAGCGGGAACCAGCCGCCATCGGGGATCTTGGTGACGTTCGAGGCGAAGTAGAGCCCGTCGATCAGCAGGAAGCCGCCGGTGACCAGCCCGGCCACGACCGGCGGCCATTTCCACACCGCGAAGGTGAGCACGCCCAGCATGCAGGCGGTGATGAACATCGTGCCGGTCACCGCGATGCCATAAGCGGCGGCGAGATTGCTCGAGCTGCGGAAGCCGAGGACGAGCAGGATCACCATGATCAGCAGCAGCCAGTTGGTGAGCGGGACATAGATCTGCCCCGCCGCCTTGGCGCTGGTATGGCGGATGCGCAGGCGCGGAAGGAAGCCGAGCTGCACCGCCTGCTGCGTCACCGAAAAGGCGCCCGAGATCACCGCCTGGCTGGCGATCACCGTCGCCATGGTGGCGAGGATGACGAGGGGGAGGCGGGCCCATTCGGGCGCCAGCAGGAAGAACGGGTTCTCCACCGCGGCGGGGTTGCTCAGCAGCAGCGCCGACTGGCCGAGATAGTTGAGCATCAGGCAGGGGAAGGCGATGTAGAGCCAGGAGACCATGATCGCCTTGCGCCCGAAATGGCCCATATCGGCATAGAGCGCCTCGGCTCCGGTCACCGCCAGCACCACCGATCCCAGCGCCAGGAAGGCAAGCATGGGATCGAGCAGGAAGAAGTTGAGCGCGTACCAGGGATTGAGCGCCCAGAGGATGTCGGGGCTCCGCGTGATCCCGGTCACGCCCAGCACCGCGATCACCGCGAAATAGAAGACCATCACCGGGCCGAACAGCCTGCCGACCCGCGCCGTGCCGCGCGACTGGATCATGAAGAGGCCGATCAGGATGGCGATGCTGATCGGCAGCACCAGCTGCGACAGCGAATCCTCGACCGTGGCGAGCCCCTCCACGGCCGACAGCACCGACACCGCCGGCGTGATGATCGCGTCGCCATAGAAGAGCGCGGTGGCGATCACGCCCAGGATCGTCACCCAGGGCGTCCAGCGCGTCTCGCCCAGCTTGCGCGTGATCAGCGCGAGCAGCGCCAGGCTGCCGCCTTCGCCCTTGTTGTCCGCGCGCAGGATGATGACGACGTACTTGACCGTCACCACCAGCACCATCGTCCAGAACACCAGCGAGAGCACGCCGAAGATGTGCTCCCGGTCCACCGCCAGCGGATGATGGCCGATGAAGCTTTCCTTGAGCGAATAGAGCGGCGAGGTGCCGATGTCGCCGAACACCACGCCGATGGCGCCGACGGCAAGCGTGCCGAGCCGATCCTGATGGCCGTGCGTGGGGCCGGTTTCGGCGGTCTGCGTCGCGTTCAAGGCGGGCCTTTCCCTGCCGGCTCCCCCTTCGGCGCCGTCGAGCCCGCCTAGTATTCAGAGGTTTCGGCCGCTGCCAACGATTTTATGGAATCTTTATGCGGGGGCCGAACTTCCCCGTGGAACCTTAACTGGCCGCCGCCCCACATCGCTGCTCACGACATCCTGTTCGGAGGTTCATCGTGGGTGCGTTTCTGCATCGTCTGGAAAGCGGCGCCGGAGGCTGGCCGGCACAGGCCGGGCTGCGGCTGGGCGGCGCGCTGCTGCTCGGCGGCTGCGCGCTGGCGGTGTCGGCGCTCGCCGTCTCGATCCACCATGCGCCGCTGCACAATGCCGATCCCGCCGAATTCGGCGAGGCCGTGCTTTCCGTCATCGCCTGGGCGCTGGGCTGGGCGCTGCTGATCGAGGGGCCGGGCCTGTTCCGGCTGATCCCCGTGCCGCCCGGGCACGTCCGGTTCGACAATGGGCGCCATGATCGCCGCCAATAGGGGAACAAGACCATGAACGACCTGATCTGGCTGGGAGCGCTCGCCGGGCTCTTCCTGCTCACGCTCGCCTGTGTCCGCCTCTGCGACCAGGCCTGAGGAGAACGCCATGCCGCTCCCGCTCGCGCTCGCCGGGCTCACTGCCCTGGGCCTGCTCATCTACCTCGTGGCCGTGCTCGTCCGGCCCGAGCGCTTCTGATCGGACTTCCCCATGACCGTGCAAGGCTGGACGCTGATCCTCGTCTTCCTGCTGCTCCTCGTCGCGCTCGCCAAGCCGATGGGGAGCTGGCTCTTCGCCATCTATGAAGGGCGGCGCACGCCGCTCCATGCCGTGCTCGGCCCGGTCGAGCGCGGCTTCTACAGGCTCGCCGGCGTCGATCCGCACGCCGAGCAGGGCTGGCGCCGCTATGCGCTGCACATGCTGGCGTTCCAGCTGGCGACCTTCGCCTTCACCTATTGCATCCTGCGCTTCCAGGACCTGCTGCCGCTCAATCCCCGCGGACTGGCCGGCCAGTCGCCCGACCTCGCCTTCAACACGGCGGTGAGCTTCACCACCAACACCAACTGGCAGAGCTATTCGGGCGAGAGCCTGTCGATCCTCAGCCAGATGCTCGGCCTCACCATCCATAATTTCCTGTCGGCGGCGACCGGCATCGCCATCGCCTTCGCGCTGTTCCGCGGCTTCGCGCGGCGCCAGGCGAGCGGCATCGGCAATTTCTGGGCCGACATGACCCGGGTGACGCTCTACGTGCTGCTGCCCGCGTGCATCGTCTATGCGCTGTTCCTGATCGCCAGCGGCGTGCCGCAGACCTTCCTGTCCTCGGTCGACGCGACCACGCTGGAGGGCGCCCGGCAGACGATCCTGCTCGGGCCGGTCGCCTCGCAGGAAGCGATCAAGATGCTCGGCACCAATGGCGGCGGCTTCTTCAACGCCAATTCCGCGCATCCGTTCGAGAATCCGGGCGCGCTCACCAATTTCGTCCAGATGCTGTCGATCCTGCTGATCGGCACGGGCCTGACTCACACGTTCGGCAGGGCGGTGGGGAATCCGCGCCAGGGCTGGGCGATCCTCGCCGCGATGCTGGTGATGTTCGTCGCCGGCACCACCATGAGCTATTGGCAGGAAGCCGCGGGCAATCCGGCGCTCCATCATCTCGGCCTTGCCGGGGGCAGCATGGAGGGCAAGGAAGTCCGCTTCGGCATCGCGGCCAGCGCCCTGTTCAGCGTGGTGACCACCGCGGCCTCGTGCGGCGCGGTCAACGCGATGCACGACAGCCTGACGCCGCTCGGCGGCATGATCCCGCTGTTCAACATGCAGCTTGGCGAGGTCGTGATCGGCGGCGTCGGCGCGGGCATCTACGGCTTCCTGCTCTACGCCATCCTCGCGGTGTTCGTCGCCGGGCTGATGGTGGGCCGCACGCCCGAATATGTCGGCAAGAAGATCGAGAGCCGCGAAGTGAAGCTCGCCGTCCTCGCCATCGCGGTGCTGCCGCTGATGATCCTGGGCGGCACCGCGCTGGCCTCGGTGCTGCCGGCGGGCCTGGCCGGGCCGCTGAACAAGGGACCGCATGGCTTCACCGAGATCCTCTACGCCTTCACTTCGGCCACCGCGAACAATGGCTCGGCCTTTGGCGGCCTGAGCGCGAACACGCCTTTCTACAACGGCATGCTGGGCGTCGCGATGTGGGTGGGCCGCTTCTTCATCATCGTGCCCGCGCTCGCCATCGCCGGCAGCCTGGCCGCGAAGAAGGTGCATCCGGAAAGCGCCGGTTCGTTCCCGACCACCGGCCTGCTCTGGGTCGGCCTGCTCGTCGGCATCGTCCTGATCCTGGGCGGGCTCACCTTCCTGCCCAGCCTCGCGCTCGGTCCCATCGCCGATCATCTCACGATGATCCACGGCCAGCTCTTCTGAGGTCCCTTGCCATGACGACCGCAACCCTGTTCACGCCCGCCCTGATCGGGCCTGCCATCGGCGACGCGTTCGCCAAGCTCGATCCGCGCCAGCTGGTGAAGAACCCCGTGCTCTTCACCACCGCGGTGGTCGCGCTGCTGCTCACCGTGCTGCTGTTCATCGGCGGCACCAGCCTCTCCCTGTCGTTCCAGGTCCAGCTCATCGTCTGGCTGTGGCTCACCGTGCTGTTCGGCACCTTCGCCGAGGCGCTGGCCGAGGGGCGGGGCCGCGCCCAGGCCGCGTCGCTGCGCGCCACCAAGTCGGAACTCAGCGCCCGGCTGCCGAGCGGCAAGACCGTCCCGGCCGCACAGCTGAAGAAGGGCGACCTGGTCCTGGTCGAGACCGGCGACCTGATCCCGGCCGATGGCGAAGTGATCGAGGGTGTCGCCTCGGTCAACGAAAGCGCGATCACCGGCGAGAGCGCGCCGGTGATCCGCGAGGCGGGCGGCGACCGCTCGGCGGTGACCGCCGGTACGCGGGTGATCTCGGACCGGATCAAGGTGCGCGTTACCCAGGAGCCGGGCCAGGGTTTCCTCGACCGGATGATCGCGCTGGTGGAAGGGGCCGAGCGCCAGAAGACGCCGAACGAGATCGCGCTGACCATCCTGCTCGTCGGCCTGACGATCATCTTCCTGATCGCCGTCTCGACCATTCCCGGCTTCGCCGCCTATGCGGGCGGGCAGGTGCCGGTGGCGATCCTCGCGGCGCTGCTGATCACCCTGATCCCGACCACGATCGCCGCGCTGCTCTCGGCGATCGGCATCGCGGGCATGGACCGGCTGGTGCGCTTCAACGTGCTCGCCAAGTCGGGCCGCGCGGTCGAGGCGGCGGGCGATATCGACGTGCTGCTGCTCGACAAGACCGGCACCATCACGATCGGCGACCGTGCCGCGAGCGAGTTCCGCCCGCTGAGCGGCGTCACCACCGACGAGCTGGCGCGTGCCGCCCTGCTGGCCAGCCTGGCCGACGAGACGCCCGAGGGCCGCTCGATCGTGGCGCTCGCCCAGGGCAGATATGCGGTGGAGATCCGCAGCCTGCCCAAGACCGCCGAGGTCATTCCCTTCACTGCCCAGACGCGCATCTCGGGCGTCCGCATCGGCACCACGCTGATCCAGAAGGGCGCGGTCGACGCGGTGCTGCGCGCCCATCCGGGCCTGGGCGAGGCGGCGGCGGGCGGCGACCTGCGCCGCAGCGCCGAGGAGATCGCGCGCCAGGGCCAGACTCCCCTGGCGGTGGCCGAGGATGGCCGGCTGTTCGGCGTGATCGCGCTCAAGGACGTGGTGAAGGCCGGGGTGCGCGAGCGGTTCGGCGAGCTGCGCCGGATGGGCATCCGCACCGTGATGATCACCGGCGACAACCCGCTGACCGCCGCGGCGATCGCCGCCGAGGCCGGGGTGGACGATTTCCTCGCCGAGGCCACGCCCGAGGACAAGCTCGCGCTGATCCGCAAGGAGCAGCAGGGCGGC
>JAESGN010000439.1_pt1 | contig 37902 bp, 38 predicted proteins | sample 9269731 | NCBI WGS metagenome assembly JAESGN01 (sample SAMN15720683, study PRJNA650826) | algae metagenome | isolation source: Mojavia pulchra JT2-VF2 and co-occurring heterotrophs from desert soil | place: USA: Cadiz Valley, Joshua Tree National Park, CA | collected 1998-06-08
TAACAGGTGCATTGTGTGCAGGAATAGTAGTAATTAAAGTACCATCTCGTCTCCAGAGCTTGATAGTTTTGTCGTTACTTGCAGAGGCTAAAATTTGTCCATCCGGACTAAAGCTGACACTATTAACCCAATCGCGATCTTTAACGCGCTTAGCAATCAAATTGCCGTTTCTTTGCCAAAATATTAGAGAAAAATCATTGCTAGCAGAAACAAATACCTGCCCATCAAAGCTAAAATCGATGTCGTTAACCGGGCCTTTGTGTCCATCTAGGCGATTCTGCTCGTGAATTTTGGAAAGTATAGTCAATAAACTGAATAAAGGGCTATAAGCAGGATATTCAGATAGCGACCTTTTATTCGCAACTAAAAGCTTTAACTCTTGGCCAACCTCTACTGCTGAAAGAAGTGCATCAATTTGGCTATATTCAAAGAACTGCCGCCATGTAGTAGTTCCTTTTTGCTCTAATTGCATTCTCTCTAAAGACGTTTGGCGGATAATTATTGCCTGTACTGCTCCGGCGATAGACAAAGCTAGAATAAAGAACCCTACATATATTTGTCGTCTGGTTTGGCGTTGTGCAGCCAGGAATCGTTGGTTTGCTTGTCTTTCCTCTTCCAATGATATTTCTACCTTTCTCTGAGCAGAAGAAATCATTTCCTTTGCTTTTCTCTCAGCATCTAAAGCAAATTGAACTGCTCGTTTATCTAGCTCCTGGCTGGCAGCTAAAAATCGGTAATCTTGGTCACTTAAACTTTTTCCTATGGCCCAGTCTTGAGCATCTCGTAATGCTTGCCCATGTAGTAAATATGCATCATCTTGGCACCCTGCTTCTATCCAAGCCGTTAGTTCTGCTGCATAAGGTCGTAAGCTTGATAATGCTTTATCAACGTAGCCTGAATTGAAAATATCTACATAAATGCGGTTATATACTTGTAGCTTACTTTGATGCTTTATTGCTAGTCCAGTGAGTTGTAATTCTATTTGTTCAGGGCTGCCATCTGCTGATACTTCGTTACATTGCAAAAGTTGTTGATAAATTCCTAAAATCCGCACTACATAGTGTTTAGTACTTAAAATACGATTCCATATCGTTTTTAGATGTTCTGGCTCATCCTGGGATTCCCAATTCTCTATGACATACTTTTGCACTAGCTGCTCAACATCTATTCTTCTGCTTTCTGACTTTTCAGAAACTAGTTTGCACAATTTCTGTGTAAGAAAAGGTTGACCACCCGTCCAATCTAACAATTCTAGTAAAACTGATTCAGGATTATCTACTTGCTCCGCTAATCCTTGAAGCAGTGCTATTTTAGCTTCCTCAAACTTGAATCCTGTGAGTTCGATAGCTCGACCAATATTAAATGGCGTACGCCGTTTATCAAGAATTAAATCTGATGGCGTTGCTACCCCTAATAAGCAGAAGGTGAGACGATTAAATTCTGAATTATCAACTCGTTGGTTATAGCAAGAACGAATAAAGGCGAAAAAATCATCAGTAGAAAAATCTAAACTTTTGACACTATCTATTTCATCGAAAAAAATCACAATTTTTTCGGCGGGAATCTCGATGAGCAATACATCTTCAATAAATAGACTTAGCTGTTGTAAAGCTGATAGCTCTTTATGCTCATCTCGCCAAACTTTTAAGTCAAACTTCCTTGAAAGGCTAAAGCCTCTAACTAACTCAACAACTAACCCCTTATACCACTGGGCTGCTGTAATTTGCTTGCTTCCCAGCTTTGTTATATCAATTGCAGCACAAGCAAACCCTTCAGCTTTTAAAAGTTGCATTGTTCTCACACGCAAGCTGGACTTTCCCATCTGGCGTGAGTTTAATACATAGCAAAACTCACCATCCTTTAGTGCTTTCAACAACTCATGGTCAGCCGACCGCGTTACATAAGTAGAAGCATCAGGTGGTAAGCTTCCTCCAACAGTATATTTGTACTCTATATTGTTAGTTGGGGCCATAACTGCTGTTAAGATTGAGTCATTTTCTAGCAAAACTTAAGGAAGTGTGGCTGTAAAATACTGCCGATACAACTCACAACTCGGCTTTACTTGATTACCGTCAAGTTGTACCAGTCCCATACTATCTAACTGATACATTAACACTGGTTCTAACTGAACTGGGCTACTAGCTGTGATAACTTGCTTGAATGATTGAGCTAACTCTGGGCGTTTTTGAATATATCCCAGGTAGCTCCGTAGATGGTCGCTATAGATTCCGCCCTCAGTAGGAGATGTTTGTAAAAGCTGCTCTAAGGAAATTTTTTCACGCCAAAGATAATATAAGGCTTGCTGGATTAGGTAAGGATGTCCACCTACCATCGCAATCAATTGATTAATATCCTCATCGGACAAACTCAGTCTGTAAAGACTAGCTAAGTGCTGAATTTGCTGTTGATTAAATTCTGACAACTTGATTGGTAGTCCTACATTAAATGGAGATTGATGGATATTTAAGGGAATATACACTTCTGTAGAGTGTGTAACTATTAGTCGAAGGCGTTCCCAGATCTCATTAATTTTGGCTTCCTCATGCCACTCCCTAAGTAATGAGAGAAAGTCTTCGGCAATATCAGGATAGTTGAACACTACATCAATCTCATCTAAACCTATAACAAGGTTACGGTTTGCCTGCTCCAGTAAATGCATTTGGATGTAACTAGTGCAACTTACTTTGCTACCAACTTCCTCATCCCAATAGTTTTCTAGGCTCGGTTTTTGATTGAGTTGGCGACTGGCATTGGCACAGAACCATCGCAAAAATTTATCCAAGCTTATAAAAACTGATTTTTCAGCTTGTCGTAGGTTAATACGTATTACTTGATACTCATACTGTTGTGTGTAAGCTAAAATCCTGTTCAACAGTGAAGTTTTTCCCATTCTTTTAGTACCTTTAATCCGAATTAGCGAACCTGTCCTCAAAATCTCCTGATAACATTCTGACTCGGTGGGAGGACGTTCTATATAGAAGGGAGAATCCAATGCTAATATTCCCTCTGGAAATTCTGGGCTTTTGGGGCTAACAGAGAGATCTGTTTGTTTTCTCAACTCCACTACTTGCCGAAAGCTTGGCTCAGTCGCCTCCTTAAGATTTGAAAAGCAAGATTGATAATGGCGTTCTAGAGTTGCCCGAAAGTTTGTCTTACTAACTCTTTCTCCGAATGTCTCTGACAACAGCCTCCAGAACCTAGGGCCAACATCTTGTTTAAAGTACTTGTCGGTATAACCATGAGCCTCAGCAATCTCTTGGTAGTTCTGTCCCTGCCAAGAACCCCGAATAATTAGTATGTCAACGTCTTTTAAACGTTTGCCTGTTTTGGCATAGACGGATTCATCTACAAATCTCAGAATATCTTCAAAATCCATGAGCGGAATGAGAAAGCTATTTGCTATGGGGTAACTCTGAGTTTATCTGAGTTTTCCTGATCTTTTTTTGATACACCTGATATTCTTCAATTTTCAAACTCAAGCTTACTGCCTCAAACTCCTGAGCTTATCCGTATTGGGGTTTCTAGTTTTATAAGCAATACTTTATTCATGAATTCAAAAGCAAGGACTTTTTGTACGCCACCAAAAAAATGTATGCCAAACATATTAATTAAGCCTTCGGGCGAATTAATTGAACTACCTCGGAATTCAGTCCTAACTCTTTTAGAAGAAGTCAAAGAAACTATTATTCCCTTTGGCTGTCGCGCTGGAGCCTGTGGCGCATGTGTTATTGAAGTACTGGAAGGCACACCAAATCTTACTGAAGCCAATTATATCGAACGGGAATTCTTGACTACTTTAGGTTATCCCGAAGAGTGCTATCGACTTGCATGTCAATGTCGCTTACAAGGTGATATCACGATTCAACCTGTTGGCAGCTAGACTATTTTATCCATCTCTTATTTTGTTTACTTCATCATCCGCTAATCACTAATAGGAAATCACCTATGTACAGTTTACCAAACACAGAATTAAATCCTGAAATACCTTTTTTAGAAACACTACAATCTGCTATTTTATGTGATGGAATAAATCCCTTCGTTGGACAAGATATTGATGTAAATAGCTACATCATTTCTTGTGAAAAAAACTTTGAAAGTGAATCAGTCAATCAGTTGTCTTATCACTTTGAGCAAGAATTTACAAGTACCGATATTTAGTGAACCTAGAACAGTCACTACTCTTTTATATTGGCTTGTGTAGTAATGTCTCACAGAAATTTATTAGTACTCAATACGCCCAAACTTAAATCTGGGGATGCTGTTCAGTATCTCAATCTTGTACTTTTAACTAATTTGTTCCATTTTCACAAATTTCAACAATAACAGGAGAAAAAATATGAATCGTTGTCAAAATACCGGCTTAATTCGTAAAAGACCTTTCTTAAATCCCATCGCATCTGCTAATTTGCGTCAGGAAATTGATAATTTAATTGATTTGCAAATTGATAAATGGGAACAAACAGTTCCTTTTGCCACCCACTTTGAAGGCGAACTAATAAATCAGCGTTATTATCAACGTCACTTGATTGAAACTGTTTGGCGTATTCGCCTTTTACGGGTAGTTGAATCCAAAGCTATAGCGGAAATCGCCAAAGAAAGCCCAGAAGCAGCACAGATTTGGGCAAACTACGAAATGGAAGAAATGCTGCATGATGAACTATTTATCCAAGATTTAGAAAAAGCTGGTATATCCCGCGAAGAGTTATTGAATACTGAACCATACCTGTCTACCAAACTATTAGTTGGTTTCTTCTCTTATCTATTGGATCACGAAGGATCTCTTGGCGTTTTAGCTTATTCCTATCTTGTAGAATATGTCAACGTCAAAAAGGAACCGAAGAAAATTGATGCCATGAAAAAAACCATTGGTGTCGATAAAATTGGCGGTCAAATCGCTCATTCTTATACCGATACTAATGATGACCATCCAGGTGAAGTGTGGAATGCTATTCGTTACATTATCAAGGACGACGAAGATATCGCTAGCCTGAAAAGGTATCTGCAAGAACAACAGGAAATTCTCGCTATGTACTTCCGTGAAATTTACGCAGACATCGTTGAGTCTGCTCAAAAGGAATCAGTAGCAGCATAAGGAAACTATGAATCAAACAGGTGTTTTATTACTAAGTCACTGCGGTTATTCCTTCATGGAAGAACTGATTAGTAATGTTGCTACACACAGTTTAGAGAGTTTTGTACTCTCTTCCCTTCCTCTCCCTGCAAATAGTCACCGGATTCAGGAATTGCAAGCAAAAAGTGCGTGGTTTGCAGTCACCGAAAACCATGCCCTTACCTGGGAAGATGTAGAACGGGTAATGCAAAAATTAGCAGCACAGGGTTACTCCATAGTTTGCTGTTTGAGTGTTTGGGAAGGCTATCGCACCTTTATGGCAAAAGCCAATCAAATCCTTGGTGTAGCTGATATCGAACCCGCCCAAGTCGAATTACTATTGAATAAATATGAATTACGGCAGCAATTAAATCAAGCAGGTCTGAGCCAAGTTGATTCTGTATTACTTAACGAACGCACATGGCTAGATTTGCAATCCAAAGGCAAATCGGCTTTTGTCAAACCAGTCACAGGTATTGCTTCCTACGCCACCTTTCGTTTAACCGCAGACAAAACCTGGCAAGATATCGAAAAGATTCAGAGTGAGATAGCAAGCGACTTGATATACAGCTCGATATTTTCTGCCAATCGTGGTTTTATGGCAGAAGATTACATTCCCGGACAGGAGTTTAGCTTTGAGATTATGGCTGTTGACGGACAACCGTTCGTCGTTGCTATTCATGAAAAGGTAGAGGTAGACGAATCTGGTAGTGCAGTTTTAGAAAATGCCTGTGTTGCACCACCCATTAGCTTGGATGAGATACAGCTAAAAAAAGCTAGAGCTTGGATTGAACCAATTTTTCAACATTTGCAGTTGCAATGGGGTTGCTATCATCTTGAAGCAAGGTGTTACAACGACCATTGGGAAGTAATTGAAATCAATCCACGAGTTGGAGGGGCGTTAATTTCCCCGAGTGTCAGTATATTGACGCTGGGGATCAGCATGACCCAACTATGGCTGAATAATCTGCTGTACCAAATAGATGAAGAACAGTTACAGCAAAAAAACCAACTGGCAAAGTTTGACCTGGGTACAGTAACTTATCAACCAAGTCCAATGAGCAGTTATTTTCGGGTTTATTTTGCCAAACCTGGTCGAATTCGCACAATTCAACAGAACATTTGCTGTTTAGAACCCGATATTGTGCAGGTGTCTTTAAAGGCAGGCACAGAGGTAGTGGAAACGGTGCGAGAAGTGTTTCTTGGACAAATTCTCTGGGCTATTCCTGAAAACAAAAAGAATCAGCTGCTGCCAAAATTAATCGCTGAATCTCGAAATACTATTCAAGTTGATTACGAGTAATGAGCTACTGAGCTTTTAGATTGCATATTTTTTCCTAAAAGCTATCAAGAGTCAAAAATTACTTTGGTCTGTTGACTCTTGATAGCTTACAAAAATTAGCAATCTACAGTTCGAGATGACCAAGAGAAATTCTACCAATTCAAAATCACCGTTCGCGTAGCGGCAACCACAGGAGAGGTTTTTCTCTAAAAGAGAAATGTTATTACTGCATAAACAATATGATGAATATCACAGAAAATTCCGATTCTTTTTTGCTAATTATTGATTACAATCTCAGCCGTATTGATGATGTCGCTTCTATGCGGAAGTATGCCTATGAGCGTTATGGCGTGAAAACACTTCTGCTCCGCGCCAACCCAGCTCCACATGATTATCGGATTGCTGACGTTGTATTAGCACTAGATCCCTGTAGCTCAGACTTCGTAACCGCTGGGCTCAAGTCACTGGAGCCTTTTCGCCAACAGTTACGAGGTGGTTTAGTATTCTCGGACAATGCAGTACAAAGTGGCGCCCAGTTATTAGAACAATTAAACTTGCCTGTAGATAACGCCACTTTAGCAGCTGGGGCTTTTTCCAAAATTCTTTATCGTCAGATTGAAGCTCAACATCAATCAATATTAGAACCTCAAGGCATGTTTATCCCTGCCCATGCCATTATCCATAATGCTGACGAGTTATTGGATTTTGTGCGCCATCATCCTGGAGGTGTAGTATTAAAACCTGCTTGTGAAGGCAATAACCGAGGAGTAGTGTTTTTAAATGCTAACGCAGATTTACGGCAAGCTTTACAAGAAGTTGAACCTTATTTCTCCGGTGGAATTATCTGCGAACAGGTAATTCCCTTACGAGAGGAATATTCTTTTGATGGGCTGGGACATTTGCACTTCCTGACAGAAAAATGTAGTGCTAGTGGTCGTTACCCAGTAGAAACAGGTCAGATTTTACCAGCCAGATTGAGCCAGGCTCAAGAGCATTTACTAACTCGTGTTGGTAAGTTAGCGAATGTTTTAGTAGGCCAGTGTAATGGGCCGTTCCATAACGAAATCAAGATTGACAAAGATGCTACTCAAGCCGGCGTTGTTGAACCCAACCGTCGTCCTGCGGGTATGAAGATTTGGTCGCTCGCTGAACGAGTGTATGGTTTGAATTTTTATCATCTTTGGGTTGATAAAGTATTAGGTCAGCCCTTGCCAAAGCAATTACCTACTCCGCAAGGAGTTGCAGCTACGATTATGCTTGGGTGTCCCCATGATGGTTATCTAGACCTAGCAGCAGTTAAAGATGAACCAGAACGCTTGTTTAACAGAGCTTTAAAGCTATACAACAAAGCTGCAATTAACCAGGAACTAGAATGGTTTGATTTTACCCTACTGCCAATTCAGAGAAACTGGGTGAGAGCTATTCCCAAAGATAATGGTGATTTTATCGCAATGGTTTGCGTATATAGTCCCAATGCCAAGCTAGATGTTTTCGGTTTGAAGACCACCATTAATGATTGTTGGCAAAAGGTTATAGGTCATTATATTTATCAAGAAGAACCCACGATGGTTTTGGCTATTTAAACAAAAATTGCCATAGGATATGAGGCATTGATAATGAGATTCTGATGTTCTAGTTGTTGACTATTCGCAGTGGCACATCCGTTGAGTTTATAGTTTTAAGGCTTAGTGACTAACTGTTTTTGTTATTAGTAAATTCAAGGAATACTCATGAAAATTTTGATTTTACATCGGATTCCATACCACAAAATTGATTACCATCGTGGCATCGACCATAATCTTCATGAAATCACATATGTTGGTACTGAAAAAGCACTGAGCAATATTCCAGAATTTTTGAATTGTAAAAAGTTGATTCGACCAGGGGTTACTAAAACTGCGGATGAAGTCATTGAATTAATTGAACAACAACAGTTGCAGTTTGAGCAAGTCATATCGTTATCTGAATACGAACTTCTGGATGCTGCGAAAATACGAGAACATTTTGGTATTCCCGGCTCTACCCTGGCGCAGGTAGAAAAAGTACGTAACAAAGTCATTATGAAAGCCATTGTTGGCGCTGCTGGAATTCGCGTACCTGAGTTTTTACCTCTATCACAGCTAGAACAACTGCCCAAGTGGGAAGGGCAAGTTGTTGTAAAACCAGTTGATGGCGCATCTAGTGAAAACGTGAAGGTATTTGCTTCTATTCACTCATTGCTTTTGGCTTTACAGTTGCAGAATACCGGAATTGATTTGCTGGATCGGGACAACCCGGATTTGGCACAGTTTGAAGTGGAAGAATTTATCCAAGGGGCTATTGTTCATTTTGATGGTTTAGTGCAGAATGGCGAAGTGAAAGTTGTACTCGGCAGTCAATATGTAGGGGATTGTCTGGGATATGCTAATGGTCAGCCTTTGGGATCTGTGCAAATTGATATTAGTGATGAAGATAAAGTATGGATCGGTCGAGTTTTGAGTGCTGTTGAACTTAACAATGGCAGCTTCCATTTAGAGGCAATTGCTAATAAAAAAGGTTTAGTATTCTTGGAAGTTGCTAACCGAGTGGGCGGGGCTGATGTAGTTGATACTTTTAATTTGGCTACCAATATTCATTTGCCTTCAGCAGAACTAAAAATATGGCTGGGCGAGGAGTTGGAATTTCCAGAAACTACTAATAGAGCCAATAAATTTGGTTGGTATGTTTTTCCTGGTCACCATTATCAAGCAGATTACTGCCGCATCTCTGGACATGAAAGGTTTCGCAATCATCCCTATATAGTACGCTGGAACCAATTGTCTACAGAGCAAAAGTTGCCCCAGCATATTACTTACCAAGCAATTGAAATTCCGCTAGCTGGTGTTATCGGTAGTGACAGCAGCGAGTCGTTACAGAGTTTTCTACAAGAACTATTTGCTCAAGTAAATATTGAACCAATCAAGAGTTCAGTATAACTCTTGGAAGTGAGTGCTTGCACTCAGATACCAGTCTTTGTAACAGCCTTAATTGATGAATAATTACGACAGGTAGGCAAGTTGTGAATAATTTCAAAGTTATTCAGTTTTTAGTATCACGTTTTTGTTCAGCTTTGGGTGATCAGTTTTTATTGTTTGCGGTTCCATTGATTATTTATAAAAGCACTCAGAATGTTTCACTAGTTGGGTTGGCTTTTTTTATTGAATGGACTCCGCGAGTACTTTCTCTCCCTATTGCTGGATCTTTTAGTGATCGCTTGGGCGGCAAAAAAGTTTATTTACTCGCCGACTTTGTGCGGATGACGGTTTGTTTGTTGGGTTTCTTGTTGATCAAGCTATTTCCCACTAACATATTCGTCATTGTCAGTCTGGTGATGAGTATTTGCGCGTTTTTTTATGCACAAGCCTTTATTGCAATGGAATCCACGGTTCCCAAATTGGTAAGTAAGGCAGATTTACCCAAAGCACAAAGCATCCTTCAGGGGATTGACCAAACTTCTAGCATTTTTGGCCCCGCGCTAGCTGCAATGTTGGCACTGTATTTAAAAAACCAAGATTTTTTATTGATTGCCGCAGGACTATTCTGTTTAGGTTTTCTAGGTGTTACATTGTTAGGTTCAGCCTTAAATGTACAGATTGCTAAGTCAAGTAAAAAGCAGATTTGGCGTGATATTGTCCAAGGGGCTAAGGTACTGCTAGACTATCCTAACCTGCTGACCTTAACGGCACTCAGCATTCTAGTTAACCTAATTATTGGCATAGCGCTAGCAACTGGTGCGCCATTAATCACTGGTACTTTTAATAAGCCTGACAGTTACTTTGGTGTGTTAAATACCACTGCGGGTCTGCTAGGGGTAGTCTCCTTTTTCCTAGTGCCTAAATTAACCAAGCACTTTAGCGTGTTCAGCCTGGGTATTACTGCCTACCTTGCCGTCTTGTGCGGAGGTATGTTAATGGGTTTTGCTAATAATTTTTACCTGTTTGTGCTGGGTTATGCATTAGCCTCCGGTTCTACTGGTTTGTTTAATGTATACATCCGTACTGAGCGCGTCCAATGGATTCCTAGCCAACACTTAGGCAAGACTGTAGGGTTAATTGTGCTGTTAAACCAATTAAGCCTACCAGCAGCAGGTATATTGGTAGCCGTAGGTTCTGGGCGCGTGGGAACCAAATCGTTATTTATTTTGAGTAGCCTAGTAGCCGCAGTGTATATTGCCTGGATATACAAGCCTTTGAAAACTCAATCGAAAACTAATACGTAATATTTATTTACGAATCCACGGGCCCACATTCCGCAGGTGCGCTCGTAAATGCTGCATTTTAGAAGTATGACAGCATCACTATTAAATATCAGGGTACAGGAAATCAAACATAAGGCCCATTGGGGACAAGTTAAAAGTAAGTAAATTTTGTCAATACCTCTTTGAGAGTAAATATATTTGCATAAGAATGATAATCGTAGCTCAGGGGAGGAGGCGAGCGACGCTCGCCTCCTCCCCCACCCTCATGTTTGATTATCATTATCGTACTGGCTTGCTAGGATGATTTGCTGACCAAAAAATTATGTGAAACTCAGTTAAGACAAATACTTGAGCAATTGTAAAAAACTGTGAGTAGTAGCCGTAAGACCAATCGAGATCATGCCAAAAAGAAGCAACGGCCGATGGTGGAAGACGAAGTAATAGCATCGCATCTGTCGGCATTACTAACCCCAGCCATTACATCCCAAGAAAATTACTATCGGCAACTAGGATTAAGAGACAGAATTCTCAACTTAGCATTAATGGTAGCGGCGGTATTAACCCTGCTCTGGCGTGATGTGGCTGGAGTCACAGAATTGACCAGAATGTTAACGCGAGAAGGTTTTTTGTGGTGTAGACCCCTTGAGGTTAGCCAGCAAGCAATATCTCAAAGGTTTTTAACTTTTCCGGCTCAATTATTCGAGAAAGTATTTAAAGATTTATTGCCACATTTACAAGCTTCATGGCAAAGCAGAAACCAACGTAAAATCCCAGAAAGTGTTGAATTTACTTTGACGAAATTTGAAAAGATTTGGATAGTAGACTGTTCAACTCTAGAAGCGTTATTTCAAAAACTTGAAAGTTTAAAAGATGCACCTCCTGGTAAGTTAGCTGGAAAGATGTCCACAGTAATAGATTTAAAAAATCTGTTGCCTGTGGAAATATGGTGAGCGTGAGAATCCCAGAACTGCTGATACAAAGTTTGAAGCAGATATTTTAAATTTAGTTACTCCTAATACCCTGCTTTTATTAGATAGAGGATTTTATCACTTTAATTTTTGGCTACAACTAATTGCTAAAAATGTAAACTTCATAACCCGGTTAAAAAAGGGAGCAGCGATTCATGTCCAACAAGTGTTTACAGATAGCTTTTCTTTACGCGACCGTCTGATACGTCTTGGCTCTGGCACTAAGAAAACTCCGTTTGTTACTTTACGTCTGGTCGAAGTTCGTTCAGCTAAGACATGGCATTCTTATTTAACCAACGTACTTGACCCTACTGCTTTACCTCCATACGTTGTCGCTGATTTATATCGTCGCAGATGGCGGATTGAAGATGCTTTTAATACTGTCAAGCGGCTTTTGGGTTTAAGTTATTTATGGACTGGTTCAATCAATGGTGTTCAATTACAAATTTGGGGTACTTGGTTATTTTATGCTGTCTTAGTTGATTTAGGTGATGCTGTAGCAGACGAACTTTCTCTACCTTTTGACTCCATTTCTTTAGAGATGATTTATCGCGGTCTTTATCATTTTTATGTGGCTCATCAAAAAGGTTTAGCAACTGAGCCTATTAAGTATTTCGCTGCGCCAGAAAATCAAGATTTAGGTATTGTTAAACGACAACGAAAACCAAACATGAAGCTCATCGTTGCACCCTTCCCTGATAAACAACGAGGCACACCTGGATTTTTCTTTCAGCCATCTTCTCAAACCCCCTTGACAACTACCTCACAACCTTAACTTGTGACCAATGGCTTTGAAGGCATTGGCAGCGTCGTCCACAAGAACCTTTCCCCTTCCGACTGTGCAACAGGTTCATAAAGTAAATCCGTCTTTTTTAACCAAAAATCTGCCTGTTCTAACAGCTGGTTAATAGCCATTTCTTGAACCATTGGGGAGCTATAAATCATTTGCTGTAGATCCATAGCTATCTGTTTTTTGCCCTGACCATAGTTTGGGTCTAACCGTTTACGCCGTTTTGCTTCACCCATTACCTATGCCTCTGGATTCATCTAAAATTTCCCTAATAAATTTGTGGTCACTCACGCTGAATTCAATTCAAATTACCACAATTCAAGCAAGTCTTAACAAATAGGCGGCGCAGCGGAGTGTCTGCCGCTGCCTGCGACTATTTCGGTAACTCAACGAGTGGTCTTGTGGCAGTGACAGACACCGCCTATTTGAGCGAAGCGGTTAAGACTTGCGCCACCAACTAGAGGGACAGACCTTTACTGGATCTTCTTTGTTGTTGCTGTTTTTCTTCTATAATTTCTTGCAATACCTGGTTGCAATCGTGCCAAAACTGAATGTCATTTTTCTCTAATTCCCCTACATTAATTGCTGAATACTCAAGCTCACCTGACTGATTTCGGTTGAGTGACACGCGAAAAATTTCTCCGCGTTCATCATGAGTAAATACTAATTCTTTTCCTTGTTTTGACAGTGTTGCACGTTTAAACCTAAGGCTATGTTCACCTTTTTCTTGTAACTGCCAGTTGAGTAATTTCACAGTAACAGGGATAGCTATAGCTAAATATTCCGACTGCAATTGCTGTTTATTATCGAGTTGCTGTTCTGGTTGTTCCTGCCTGGATGCCAGTTTATTTTGCGCGATTAGCACTAATGCTTTAGCTTCATCATGAGTCCATCCGGCGGGACTGACTAGAATAATTTCTTCCACATTTTGTACTGGCTGATTATCTAATAATGCCCTATAAGCAATTTCTTTATCTCGGTCTGTCACTAATAAAGAGTGCAAGTCAGCACTGTAATATTTGTATAACTCGGCTGATACCTCTGGATTTATCTTTGGTTTTGGAGCGATTAATTTTTGATTTAATGCTGCTGTTAGCTCTTTATAATTCGCGTTAACTTCAGCCAATCCCTGACGATATTGCTCAATTGACTGGCTCAATAATGGTACGGCTTCTGTTAGAACTGACTCAACGGCTGATTGCTCAACATAGTCAACTATTGCCTTGATTGCTTTCTGCGATACCAAGTCTTTTTCTGCTTTAGTTAATGCTGCTGTTAGCTCTTTATAATTCGCGTTAACTTCAGTCAATCCCTGGCGATATTGCTCAATTGACTGCCTCAATAATGGTACTGTTTCCGCCAGAATTGACTCAACTGCTGACTGTTCAACATAGTTAACTATCGCCTTGATTGCTTTTTGTGATACTGAGTCTTTTTCTTTTGGAGTTAATGCTGTTATTAGCTCTCTATAATTCGCGTTAACTTCAGCTAATCCCTGGCGATATTGGTCAAATGACTGCCTCAACGATGGTACTACCTCTACTAAAACTGACTCAACGGCTGACTGTTCAATATAGTCAACTATCGCCTTGATTGCTTTTTGCGATACCAAGTCTTTTTCTGCTGGAGTTAATGCTGTTATTAGCTCTTTATAATTCGCGTTAGCTAGAGCTAATTCCTGGCGATATTGCTCAATTGACTGTCTCAATAATGGTACTGCTTCTGCTAGAACTGACTCAACTGCTGACTGTTCAACATAGTCAACTATTGCCTTGATTACTTTTTGTGATACCGATTCTTTTTCTGCTGGAGTTAATGCTGTTATTAGCTCTTTATAATTCGCGTTAGCTAGAGCTAACCCCTGGCGATATTGCTCAATTGACTGGCTCAATAATGGTACTGCTTCTGCTAGAACTGACTCAACTGCTGATTGCTCAACATAGTCAACTATTGCCTTGATTGCTTTTTGTGATACTGAGTCTTTCTTTTCGTGTGCCAGTAAGGATAAAGCAACACTTTCATCCTGACATACCTCTGATGATGCCGGGTATATCTGGGGATTAATTTCAGCTATAGCTGGAGAATTAACCACAGATATTTTGGGGATTACCTGCTGATTATGTTGCTGATTATTTACAGATTTTAAGAATTTATTTAAGCGTTTAATTTCGTTATCGTCCCGCTGAGGGTCGTAGTTTATTCCTAATTCTGTCTGGAGTTTGCTGAAAGAACACTTATATTTATTGAGATTACCTCCTTGTTTCCAGAGCAAGCGAAGGCTACCATCTTCATTAACTGAACCGACATCAATCCCAAACTTAATACCCCTTACGCCGCCGTGACTGTAATAACTAACCACAGCTTTAACTTGATACTCCCTCCATAATTGCTCAATAAACTGAGGCATTATTGGTTTATTTACTGCCACCTCTTCAATCGCTCGGCGCATTATTTCTTCACCGGGAAGCCCCAAATCCTCGACTCGTTCTAGTTGATTTCGAGTCATAGCTTTACGTTTACTTTCCCAACTACAAGGGACAGGTGTTAGTTTAAATTCTCGCTCTAGTAGTCGGGCGGAGTGTTCCGAATGGGCGTAATTATTCCAGGTACGAATAGAAAGACCATCTAGGTTATTAACTCTAGATGCAACGATATGTGTGTGGTCGTGTTCTTTGTCAGAGTGCCGCGCTATAAAAAAGTCATAAGCTGGTAATTCTGTCTCAATAAATTCATCAACTAGTTGGTTTAGCTTGGTGTCAGATATTCTTTTTAGAGGCTGTTTAACCTGGGATTCTTCCCCTTTTAACCGCGACAGCACAACAACGTTGGCAAAGTGTCTCTCAGATATTTTGGCTAATTCTTCCTCATTAAGTGTCCTGTCAGTTTTTGGTATTGACAGCATTAGGTGATAGCACGGGTCTTGGAGTTGGGGGTTGAGATTGGCTGATAATCGGAATTGCTCAACTAGTTTATTAGTTGTTTTACCATACATATTCCCGCCAATAATTTTAGCTTTCTCTTTATCTATGACGTATTTAGTAGTGCCACGAAATGACTTATTAGCTTTAATTTTGGTAATCATTTCGCTACTCCTCGTCTGAGATTGATTGAGATAAGCTGGCGTGAGTTTGTTCTAATAAGGCAGTTAATTCTTTAATTGTTTGCAGATATTCTTTAACATCGCTGGTTAGCGGTTGCCTACCAATTTTCACCGCTTCGTTAATCGCTCTGGTTTGCTGGTTGAGATTATTCCCAATTTTTTTTAGTTCGTAGATAGCTTGTCGGTTAACTTCTGGAATAGTTAACTTTGGGTGTGGCAGGGGGTAATCAAATAACCTTGCTCTTATATAATCACTTTGTACCACTCCATTACACCGTTGTTCTAGCCTTAATTTCTCTGCTGTGCTGACTCTAAAGGTAATCGTTATTTCTCGCTTATCATCGGGTTCTACTACCCGATTACTTAGCGCGATCGCCAGTTGATCACTTAAAGCTTGGCGGGGGTCAGTTTGAGTCATAACCTACAAATAATCTAGGAGTAATGGGGGTTTGGGGGACACCCCCAACAAGCAATTCACGCCGCTTTACCCGAAGGGTAAAGTAGCGCGCAGCGCGTTACGGCGTATTGCTTGCCTATGCCTCAGCGACGGGGTAGGGCAAACCAAAGCCAGGGGGCAGTCCGCGGATATGACTGCAACACCATCGTGCGGAATCTGGGGCAATCCCTTAGATAAGCCATAGGAGCTAGGGCTGGTGATAGCCCAGAACTTATTTTCTGTTTCTGCTTTTTTTAGCCTAGTCTACCTTAGTAACTCTGTAGCTAATACTTGTTGACATTCCTCACATCTGGACAAGATTCTTAAAGTTACTGTGTCTAGCTCTTTTTTACAATGGAGGAATTTATTACTACCAAGACTAGGGTGTTGGGGGTAGGGTGTGGGGTGTAGTGAAAAGTGCATAATCATCATCTTTTTGTACATCCTCGCCTCTTACCTGCATGGATTAAGCCGCAAGGATTCATTGATATGAATTCCTACCCAACACCCAACACCCCATACCCAACACCCGATATTTTCCGACTATGCCCCGTAAACCTAAAGCTGTTCCTTTATCCAAGCTAGAAGATATCCAATCTAGTCTTAAACACAAAGCTGCTACTCCTAAAACTATCAGTCTAGAGGAGTTAATCAAAACTCTCGCTCAACCTATTCAGGATATGTTGGATGCTGGTTATGACTATGAGGATGTTGCTGATGTTTTCCAGGGGCATGGGGTAGAACTCGCGGCCAGTGGAATTAAGAGTTTCCACAAGAAAGCTTTGACAACGGCTGCTAATACATCTGGTGATAATTCGCTTGGTTCACCTGAGGAATTAAATTCTCAATCATCATCTCAATCGACCTCACAAGAGATTTCTAATGGTGATGGCTCGTCTAGTTCATTGCCCTATACAAGTGAACAATCCTCGGATTCAACAAATAAAACCACTAAGGCCAAGAAAGCAAGAGCTAAGGAGCCAGAGAATAAATCCAAACCAACTAGCCAACCAAACAGGTTAACTTTTGAGCCAAAAATTTACAGTGATGATGAATTATAAACGACTAACTATTTCAGACAAGCAGTAGTGTTTTTTGAGCCAAAATTGATTTTATAGTCACAGCCTTCAACAAATACTACTAAAGAAATACATTTGTAATCTCAGACTGTACTGCGTCTGTATTAGAACATACCTCTAAATGGTCTACGAAAATTTGCGGCTGTTTGCGGCTGTTTGCGGCTGATTGCGGCCAGTTGCGGCTGGAAATCAGAAAAGCCAGTAATTTCGTTTGCGGCTGATTGCGGCTGATTGCGGCTGATTGCGGCTGATTGCGGCTGGAAAAAAGGGGTTTTCGGGTAGGTTATTTTAAAGGTGTACTCACTTTACTTTCGCGCCCCAAAGGGTGGCTTCGCCATCCTTCGCTTCGCTCAGGACACAAAAGTAGTTCGCCCTACGGGGTTTTTTGGTAGTACAAAGTGCTGCATTTGTAGCATAAAATCTGCGCGTTGAGAAACGTTTGGGGACTGAGCCAAATTAAAGACGACAATGAACAGCACTGCAATTAAATATTGAGTGCAAATATTAATTCAACAATTTATTTGGTTTATTTCACATTCAATCCATTGGTGTAAGTTCACAGATGGGTCGCAAAATGACAGCATTGTTAGTTAAGTTATTGCATCTAGCTCTACTGTCTAGTGTCAAGCTCTGAACCTGAAATTGGTCGTCAAATCCAACAATTGTCACAACACAGCCAATTAGTTCATCTGCAATAGATTCGGGTTTAAGTTGGTCTGGATCTCCCACAGTATTTTTAGTATTAAAAGGCATACCAGATCCAGACAATTCACCATGATCATGAAGCTGTTCGCGTCGTGTGGCACGTCTCTCTAAAACGGACATCAAGCTGTGCCATACAAGAGAATCAAGTCGGCAGACTTTGATTTTTTGCTTTTCAAAACCCGGCTCAAACCTCGACCAACGAAATGCAATTTTAATTCCGAACTGCGAGAGCAGCTGATGTACAACCTGCATATCACTAATTTTTTCGCTGATAGTGCGGTTGAGGTGAGTGAGTATTTCCGGGGCATAAAGACGTATTTTATCAGCGTAGGGTTTTAGGTCGGCTTTCGTCCATTCTTTATGAGGATCTAAAAAATCGTTTAATCCTAATGCTTCGCGGATTTTTCGCCGCAGTGCTGTACCGGAGATATCCCAGGGGCAAACACCTTGATTCCAAGAGGCTTGTTTTTCTAATGATTTGGCTGTTTTATCGAGTGATAATTCTGGATTGAGTTGCGCCTCTAAGTTGAGTAGTTCTCCACGTCGTTGGCCACTTTTATCCCACAACACATCTTCTACTGTTAGCTCATCTAAACAGTAAAAATCTTTGATATGGAATTTTGTTACTGCTAGTGTATCTTCTGGCGAAATGGCTTCTAAGGATTCTAAAACTACCACCTCTGCATAAGTTAAATCGGCGGCGGCAACTATATTTTGAGCTTCAAGCAATTGAATTTCTTCTTTGGCTTGCTTTAACAAAACTTTGACTGCTGATTGGGATTGCCGCTCATCGATTTTGATGTGATGCCCTTCGTGTTTGAGTCGAATTAATAGCGCGTCCCTTAGATTCATCATCGAATAATTCTGCTCGGCACTAATTCGGGCATAGAGATTAACATGGGGGTTATCTTGCCAATTGTAATTAGCAATTTCTCCAACAACGTCAGGTCTGAGGTTGGAACGAATTAAGCTAACGGTGGCATCGGTTCTTTGTTTTAATTGGTTTTTAATTTCGAGAGAATTGCAGTCGCGCGAAACTTTACAGTAGTTTGTACCACGTTCGGCACACCAAACCACACGGTCTACATTGTCTCGTACCCGAACTAAGGATTGGGACATATCCGCGTCGGTAGATGATGCGCCGGTGAAAATCCCATAGACTTTTTCAATGACATCTAATAGTTCAATGCTGACTCCCGTGGCGATTGTGGGAGTACAAATAATAACGTCATATAATCCTTGGGCAATGACAGCATCGGGTGTTTTCATAAACCGTTTTTCAACTGTATTGCCGCTGGTTTCAGAGTTAATTAACAGGATTCTAATTTCTGGGATGGCTTTAAGTAGCAGTCGCGCTGTTGCCTTGCTAGTGGCTTTGCTATCTGTGGTAACATACAGCGTCTTGCCAGGCTGTAGTTGACGCGCCGAGGTAATTAAATCGTTGACGAGCGCAGATTTATCTTTAGCTTGAATAAAAGTTACATGGTACGGTTGGGGTTTATAGTCGTTGCGAATTAAGAAAATGGGTGTACCATCTCCCTTCAGTTCTCTAAGGTAGTGTAGGGTCTGGTTATTTAAATCAGCATCAGCAGCAATAATCCTCCTGGCCACTCTAATCAACTCACCAAACCTTGCAAGTAATGCGGGGCGTTTGCCGTTGCGATCGCAGGTGCTAGAGGTGAGTAAGTGACGCACTACCTGAACAATTTCATCAATAATTAAGTCACAGCCGACAAATTTTTGTGGGTCGATAGCTAAGAGTGAATCAACACAAAAACCAATTCTGAGGGTATAAGCTGCGCCTTTGATAAAATTACCGTTAAATTTATCTAAGTCGCCACGGTAATCTAAGTTAGCTCTGGCACATAAATTTTGTACCAGTGCAATTCTGTGGCTGGCAGCTAAGACTTTCTGAGAAACAGCTGTGGTTTTGGCGATAAACTTAGTTTTACCTGTCCCTTTGCTGGAGTCGATGCCAATAATCCCTGACTGGGGTAAGTTTTTGATTTCTAAGGTGGATAAGTCAGCTGTGGTCAGTTGTAATGAGGGTTCGTAAGTTAAACGATTTTCTAAGCGTTGCCACAGTTGCCAGTGTGTTAGTGGTAGGGCTTGATTTAAAGCTGTTGACCAAGCTTTGATCCCAGCGTTAACTATTAGGTCATCAACACCTTTACACTGTCCAGAGTGACCCTTCCAGATGGCGATATCAGTCTTGCTGCCAGCTTTCATCAGTAATCGGCTAAAGCGATATATGGCAGCGTTCACCCGTTTCTGAGTGGCTGTGTTTGTGTCTTGGTCAAAGGCTAGGGTAATGTGTCTGTCTTTAACAGCAAATCTTGCTATGTCTTTTATCAGGTAAGGTTTGATGGGGTTGCCTAGTGAATCAAGAGTGCGGTAGCCACCGTTAATGCCGTAAAGGGCGATGGCTACGTATCCCTCTGACAACAGGCATAAAGATTTTTTACCGCCTTCTGTAATGATGATTGGGATTTCTGGGTGAAGCTCTAGCCAGTCCCAAAAACTTTCTCCTGCTGGTGGCACTTCCACACTGTAGCGGTTGGCAATTAAGCGTCTAGTTTCTCGGTTAATGGCAGGCAGATAGGCGCGTGAGCCGTTGCCAATTGGGGTTTCGTATTTTTGAAGTTTGCCTTTTTTCGTGTCGGTTCTGGGGTTACTCAGTTTGGCTTGCCAGGGAGTGCCGTCTTCGTTCAACAGCAGTGCCGCGTAAAGTCTTGGTTTCGCTTGATGTCCAAATCTAGTGTATTTCCAGTTCAGTGCATCATGTATTGGGGTAGCAACCTCCCCGCCAGCATTGATTTCTAAGTCAGAGATGATGCGGATGTTTTCTCTGTAGAGTGAAACGGCGATCGCGCTAAGAGCAATAAATTCTCTTTCGATTCGGCTAGTAAACTCCTCGATGCTCTCGACTGGCAATAAGTTTTGAGCAGATGGTAGAACACTTGATAAATTTTTCAATTTCCTTCTCCAAACTGGGGTGATATTGCCCTCGCCCAGAAAAGACTGTTGTTTAACTTTTATCTACGGAAATATAGGCGTAACTTATGCCGTAGGTTGAAGGAAAAGAATTAAGTAGTTTCGCTAAAGCCTTCATGCCTGTTCCTTTTTTCCCTAGAAGGTATCTGTTGGAAATAAATGATAGACACTTATAATTAAGGAAAGGCACTACTCCACTAAGGGCAGGCTCCACAACTAAGAGCTTCTCCACAGTGAGTGTCTTCAACTCTGTCTTTTCTGGCGGGGTGAAATGTGTGGCAGGTGTTGGTAGCACCGAAACCACAAAATACGAGCAAAATCAAATGAGTAATTTGAGCCTGAGTCTGTAAGTTGGTAGCTTGCAGACTTTTTGGCTTATTAGCTCAATTTTCTAGTAATTAAAAACCATAAAAATCATAAATAAAACTTAGTTGGTTGGGTTTGAGATGTTGTTTGCTAGTCAGCTGTGCAGTTTGCAGCAGCATTGCTTTTATCCGATCAAGTCTGTCTGGTTGGCCTATGGTGTTGGTCATGCACTATCCTTTCTAGATTCTTTTTGACTTTTTGGTTTGCTGTATTCATCAATAGCTTTTTTAGTAAGGGCTAACACCAAACTTGGAACGGTACGATATTCGCTATCTGCCCATTCTTTTAAAACCTGATATTCCTCTTCATTGACTCGGATAGTTATGGATGGCTTTTTGGATGGCACTTTTAGCACTCGTTGAATAATGCTTCATGACATTCACAATTATCCAACCTAAAGACAAATTCTTCTAGGTGAAGTATTTATCAAAAATAATCATTTCTATTGACAGGTGTTGCACCTGTTGATTACCATAACAGATAAGTCAGGCGACCGACAAGCATCGTTATTCAAGTTCTGTCCACCGAGTAAGGAAAGGCTTATAAATCAATTCTTTTAAGGCGTGGGCGCGGCACAACAACGATAGCTACCAAGTACCTGACTTACATCTGCCAGTAGCTATTTTTGACCGTCAATCACTATTTGCTCATTAATCAATAGATGCTCTATGAAAGCGTCAAACTCTGCACGGGGACTTGATTTAGACTCCCCTGGTCTGTTTTGCTCTAGTTATGTTACAAAATCTGAACTTGCAAGAATTCTTAACGTTGCTCGTTCAACTTTAGTCAGTTGGGACGGTATTGCACTGTACCGCATAGATAGTTATCGCCAAGCCTATCCAGTCAAAGCCAATGGCAGTACAGACCGCTCTTGTCCGTTGTCACCATACCAATCTTGGTGTTTGTCCCGTATTGGTCGAGTCATGCAAAATCTCAAATCGGCTGAACGAGTCAAGAGCTATATCAAAAAGCATCCCGAAGATTTTAGTCCAGCGAAGTTTCAAAGCCAATTTCATCAAGTAACCAGAGGTAATGCAGCATGAATACGAAAGATATGATTGCTATTAAAGAAGTTTGTTCACTCTTGGAGATGCCAGAGGAAATTATCAGATTCTCCTTGCAAGAATCACATCCAGATGATTTTGATAGTCTCAAAGAAATTAGTTTTGCTGAGTTTGAAACATTAGCTCAAATCCTCAAACAGAAAGCCGAACAAGAACAAACTGGAGAAATAGCCGCGATTGCGCCATCAACTAACAATACTCTGCCAATCCAAGAACAACAAAAAATCATTAATGGTGCATTGAATGCTTTAAGTGAGTTTGCAGGGAACTACACATTGACCATTGATAAAATTACTTCCACCTTGGCATTTATCAGTGGACAATCAGTTGTTAATAATTTCGTTCACATCCACTCCAACACAATTAGAAGCGGTTTAGAAGATTATTTAGATGAGTTGGCAGGTGAGTTAACTGCTGCTGCTCACTCAATCAAAGGAGTTGATGCTAACGATTTTTTAGCTCAACGGGGCATTACCCCGAAACAACGAACTGCTCAGAAGTCATTAGAAGAAATCATGAATCTGGCAGCAAATATCTAAATATTGCCTACAGATTAGCACTCTCTGACAGTCGCTTCTTATCGTTGTTATTCAGAATTTCAAGATCAAGAAAAATGCACATAATCACTGAGACTTGTTTTTATTCCGGTGTGGCTACTCTGTCTCTAATTGGTGGGATAGCAGCAGTTATTTCCCCTCTAGGTGTGGGTTTATTTGCAGTAGGATTAGCAATGTATGTCAGCCAAAATCGACGCTAACAGGGACTCTTTAGAAACAGCATATCAGTGGCAAGTATTTAACGTGAATCCGCTGCTTTTAATGGGTTGTATTGTGATTTCTGCATTTGTTGGCAGCTATGTATATACCAGTTGGCAGCAAACTAAAAATCTTGGGCAATCTCCAAATATCGAGATTAAAAACTTACCTCTTTGTAGCAGTGTAGGCTCTGAATCAAAACTGAAGTTTTCAAGTATGAGGAGGTGAATTATGAATACTCAACCACTGCCAGAATTAATTGCACAAGCCCAACAATTAGTAACCCAAATTCGGCAGCATCCACAATATCAAGGCTTACGTTTTGATTGTGACGTAACCATTGGAGATATCAGTCAATTTTTCAATACTCTGCAATGGTCAGCCACAGCTTCAACTGTGGACATTTCGAGAGAAGGATTTTTTCAGTGATGGGAGAGCGATTGCAATGATTGGTCGTCGGTGCAATCGCCCTACTCGCATCTACGCATCATAGACACAAAAGGATTGTAAATCATGACGAAACCAATCGGGTATTACTGCGCTCTAACGCCTGGAGATGGAACCTATCTGGACTGGCTGCAAGATACTTATGGTTCTTGTCTTGAGGGGATTAATCGCATCGAAAAACTGCATTTTTTGAAAGCGATAACTGACAACTTAATCGCCTCTGAGACTGCTACAAAAGGACAATATTTACTAGAAGAATCGGCCCAAACGATCCAGAAGCTTCAAGAGGATTTGTATCAGTACACTCCCATAGGCGACCACTTGGGACTAGCAGAAGCAATCATCAACCAACTTAAGACTCAACAATGAAGTACCAAAAACAAGCCATGCTGGGGCTATTGGGATTGGGTTTGATTGCTGCACCTATGTTTATTAAACTGCCTCAGCAGTTCTACATTTTTTCTGCTGTGTCGGACTTAGAAGCCAGAGAATCTGTTGAACGCTCACGCATAGAACAACGCAAACTGACCAGCGACAAACTGAACTCTACTGGCATATTACCGACCAGTTTAAAACTCAGAATCAGAGGCTATTTAGACAACCCAAGACGTAACCCAAGACCAGACACCAGCTATTACCAAGAGGATGAACAAGTTTATGTTTATGATTCATCTGGTCGTTGCATAGGGCAAATTTCAGAACGACGTTGGCTTTGGAAGTATCACTACAAAAATGTCTGCAATTTATCCCCACAATTGGAGTCAAGTAAATCATGAAAAGTGCAGAATATAAGTCCCCAAGTGATTCACACTCAACAGCTGCAACTTCCCCAAAAACTAGCAACAAAGGAGTCAATAATTACGCAGAAATCTTAGCGCAATGGATTGTTGATATCATTGCCCTGCCCGTAACGTTCATTACCCACATCGTTGCCCAGTTCGTCACGCCAGGGTCATCCGGCACAAAGATACTTGGTGCAATGGGGTTTTTTCTTGGCACACTCCTTAGTTCTGATGGAATCTGGCAGACCCTCTTTCAAGGCGTTCCGATGTTCTTGTGGTTTGAAAAAACTTGGATTGGCTGGAAGGGATGGCTAACGCTCCCGTTTAACCTGTTTTTCTGGCTGTCACTTGGCATATCTGCTTTAGTTCAGGTGATGGAGGCTCGAAGCTTACGGGGTAAGCGACCAATGCAAGCTCGAAGCGAGTTTGAAGAATCGAAACAGTACACCCTAAGCAGTAAGCCGACTGCAAACATTGACCTAACTACCGCACTGTGGCGTGATTATAAGGTGGCAGGGATGAAAGAACGCCATGCTGGAGGCGCAATCGCACTGTTTTTCTGGCTATTCGACTTAACCACAACTTTTTTTGGTCGTAATCCCTTCGCGTACACCGACCCTGGCCAAATCTTGGGGTGTTTAGCTTACAACTTCACCACCATGATGGCAGGCGAAATCGGTTACACAATCTGGCGACTAACTAAATAAGTAAGTAATTCACTGCCCTCTGCCAAAAAGGGTGGAGGGCAGTTTATTTGAGGGATAAACTATGGAATTTTCACCCGATATTTATCAACCAATACCACAGCTGGCCACAAAAGAAACTGCCTCATTACGGGCTGACTATCCCTGCATCGAACACCTGGAAGCGGGTAACATCGCCCCTTGGCTGGTAGAAAGGCTGGATCAATTATTGGTTCGTGCCAAAACTGAAAGGGCAGGGATGAACTTAGCTAAATGCGTTACTTTAGCAACGGCATCAATTGGGGCGGTTTGTTATGCCACCTCTCCACTGGCCCCCATCGGTGCGCTAGTTGCTGGGTTGGGCTATGCTTGGTCAGTGGTGCAAGACATGACCGATTCTCATCAGTTTGCGCCTATACCTTTTGTGCGGGGTAACTTCCTAGAATTCTTAGCAGCAATGGGTGACAGCGAAGCAAGAGCCGAATGGTTTGCAGGAGCGAATGAAATTGTGGATTTAATGAACCACCTTGCGCCCCTGGAGCGTAGTGAATTTGTGATGCTGCGGCAGTACACCAGCACCTTAACCGATTTTCTCACGGGCGTAGAAGCTGGTAAGCGGTTCTATGCTTACAGGTGGCTGCTGGACAATTTCACCACTTACAGGGGCGCATTTCCTACTGTTGAGCAGTTGTGCAAACATCTGGCGCAGGTAGCCCCTGACCCTAGAATTGACCATAAACAAGTCACTCTAATTCAGCAACAATCCCAACTGCCACAAGCCAAAATACCAGAACCAAAATTTACTCAACTGCCACAACCAAAGTTTATAGAGTTGCCCAGTTCCTCACAGCCTGAACCGACTCTAGCCCCAAATCAAGCACCAGACCTTAAATCAGTTTTGACCCTGCCACTGCACAGCAGAGCGATCGCAATTATCGACGCACTAACTAACAGTGGTTTTGATATCGCCAAGTGCATTCGTGACCAAATCACCGTGATTGCAGGCAATCAGCGAGGGGGTAAGGGTACGCTGATGGCGATTTTAGCCATCCTCAGTAAAGCACTGGAGCCAAATACTAAGATTCACTATTTCACCGCCGGAAGTGACATCTACCCGTTTGCCTGCCACCACTTAGTATGTAGACTGAGTTACCCTCAATTGGAGGGTGCAAAGGCTGATGCTCTTGTGGCAGGCGATTTGTACGAATATCTAAGGGAAATTGACAACGCCAACCAGAATAGTTACACAGATATTATTCTGGTGATTGATGAAGCTGTGGCGTTGTCTGACTACCTCACGGATGAGCAGAAGCAATGGATCATTCGCTTCCTGTTCACTCGTGCCAGCAAGAAGGGCGCACAAATTTTCGTTGTGTTGCACGGCAAGAATCTTACTTCTTGGGTCGGCACTAAAAACACCGCAGGTTTTGGCGATACTTTCAAAAGTGGGGCTACTTTCATTGGCTGTGAAGCCACGAGTAAAAAACTGTCTCCACTCAAGTCAATCTCATTGGCAACAGGGCGGTACTTCCTGGCTGACCCTGATAGTTTTGATAAGCCGATGGCTGGCGGTGAAATTGGCACGATTCCAGAATGGCTAAAAACACAGGTGAATCCTCATTCTGGACAGCCTGACCCAGCGCGGACACTGCTTGTTTATTTTCCTGAGTTGAGCAGTGAAAACCCTGGTTTGACTGATTCTGTACCAAGCAGCGATAAGCCACAGGATGAATTTTTGAATCAGGCCAGAGCATGGCTAAATGATAATTGGGTGATACCGGATGCACCACCGCCCACTTGCCCCCCAAATCCAAGCGATACCGACCGATACCAACCGACTGATAAGGCTTTTGAGCTTTTGGAATCGTCAGGAATCGATACTGAAAACGATACCGGAATCAGTGATATTATCCCAGAAAACGGCGATTCTAAGACCTTTGGCGATGATACCAAAATCGATACCGAAACTCGCTACACTCCCGCACAATTGACTATTGAACAACTGAATGGCATCATCAAGCAGATGGTGGATAAGAAGATGTCGCAGACTCAAATTATTCAATCGCTTTGGGGAGTAGAGAAAAACGCTAAAGGCTGGAAGCAGGCTTACACCGAATATAAAGAACTGTTTCCATGATCCATGCCAATGTTCTGAAAGAATGTAAATGGCTCTTCCGTCCTACTATGCTAACTTTTAGTTAGGTATCAGAACTTGACTTAAAAATTCAGTTAAATAGACGATTAAGCATACTAAGTAATGAAGAGCCTATTTTATTGTTAAATTATTAGCTAATGATGTTGTTTTATTCACTAGTTTAGTAACATCATAAGAAGTAATTTTTTTATTTTGCTGCTTTATTGGGCAACAATGTAATTGCAGTGTATTATTTTATATACCAGTATGAAATCGCATCTATTTCTAAAATATGGGTATCCTATGATGTAGAATTATCTTTTTATTCATACATTTGAACAAAAGTAGAAACTGCTTCTTTTCCTATCTTTGCTAAAGCGTTAGTAGCCTTATTTTGTACATCTGTACAATAATCAGAATTATTAATTATATTAATAATATTTGGTAATGCTGTTTGAGCATTTGACCCCATATCTCCTAAAATTCTTATAGCTGTTAAGCAATCTTTTTTATTACTTGTATTTGTTAATAATTTCAACAATTCGCTAACTGCATCAGCACCAATCTTTTTGATAGAGTCAGTAGCCCCTGACTTAAACTCTTTATGTTCATTAATTATAAAATCTATTAACACGGGTAAAATATGCTCGATTTTTTCTTTGGAATTAGCAAGAGTTATCGCAGCATAATAGCGGAAATTTTCATTAGTATCTTGTAATGCTTTTTCAAGAAGACTAATTTCTGTATCTTTTAATTTTAATATATCTTTTTTATCTTCCACGTCTGAAGTCTCTATCTTTTTGTTTGTTCTCTTAAGTAGATTCCAGAACTTAAATTTAAAATCAACACAATATTCAACCAAAGCAAAGGTAAAATCTAGAATATCTTTAGCATCTTTTTCATTAAACTCTTTTAAAGAATGTGCAGCATCATTGCCAAAATCCTTTAACGCTTTAGCCCATTCATATAGCATATTATCTATAATTTTTTCATCTCTCATTCTTTCTATTTTACCGTCTAAAGTGTATCGTTCTTTAATATCTAACTGTTCTAAACATAAGCATTCTATGGTTTTTCTGCACATTAATACACTTGGTGTGTAAAGTTTTGATTTAAAACATTTTACAGCTTGCTTATATGTATTCTTAATTATTACTTCAGCTTCTTTGAAATCTTTAGATGATGGATATAAATATTCTTTTTGTGGTTGGGGGGCAATAAATATTATGTCCCCATTAGAATCTACACCATCTTCTTCATCATCAGCCTCAGACCATTCTGCCTCTTGAATAATATTAAAATTTTCGCAATAAGAACAAACTAAAATATTAAAATTATAATATATTTGTTCTGGAGCTTCAGTGGTAATAATATCTTTAACATAAATACCTTGAGTGACAATTTTCATTAATGTATTATTACCACAATGCTCACAATATATTGTTTTCTCAGTAAGTTTATATTCATTTACTTTCCAACGTCTCACGTTAAGTTGCTCCTATTATTAGAAAATAATAAATTTAATGACTTTGATTTAATATATGTTTAAGCAATATTTTCGTTGATGATATTTATCCAGTAATTTCCTTATATAAACTCATTCATTTCCTCACATTAAAGCGTCTACTAGATGATTGATAAATTATCCAATAATCTTAACAGTTCACTTAATGCCTTTTTAAAATACATCTACCTCTAGCATAAATTTAGGTAAAAGTTATTGAGAAAGCAACGTATATGTATAAGTAGCTTGGTAATCTACTTGAGGTAATTTGTTATGACGACAGATCAATTGCCTTTCAGTGACTTCACAATAATAAGGATGAGCAACTCGCTCATCGGTTGCAATAAACTTATTTCCCTCCCAACGAACAATTTCAAGACTAAACTGATAATTTAGCCTGGGAAATTTTGCACTCATATTATGCTCACTTAAAACAAGTTCTCCATCGTCTGGCCCTCCAGACTTAGATTCTCCCCACTGTAACCAATCAACTTTAAATTTCACAGGAATAGGTTGGTTTAAAGGAAAGCCAAGTTCAGTTAACTTCTCTTTTTGAAGAGAAGAACAACTGGCACATAAGCTTAAAAGAGCCAGAATACTGAAACGCAGAAACATACTCTGTCTCAACGTTGAAATTTTTACCATAGTCTTAATCAGTCCAACTTCGGGCGAGAACTCATAAGAATTACTTAGTCAAAAATAAACAATTTATCCTAAAATAATTTACTAGTAGTTTATTTTGTATAGAGTAAATCCTGAATTTGAAAATTTCTCAATTATAAAGTTGCCTTATTTATACAGTTGACATCAGCTACGTTTGTGATTAAGTTCAAAGAATAAGGCATTGAATTAAACTAAATTGCCCTAGTAACGGGGCCGCTTAGTTTAACGACGTTCTTTGAGCTAACGGAAAATAAAGCTTTTCACCCTCTACGCGGTCGATATTTACGCGCTTTCCCGCAGAACTACCCAGGCAAGTAAAGAGGCTAATATTGCTCTTGCTTGGAGATCGCAGTTCTTCTTGAAAAAAAAGCGGACTGGTTAGGAATTGAGAACTGTTCGCAATAAGTTTGACACGGCTCGTTTCTTGACGAAAGAATAGGGATCAGAGCGCGGTAAACTGTCAGTAAAAAGACCCTAAAAATGCTGTTCTAAAGTTAGTTGAAATATATCAGCTAATTTCCAGAGTATGGATGCAGCCAACGTTCTAATTGCCAATCAACCTTACTTGCATTTCTACTGCCAAAATATACACGGCATAGCTCTTCAGTATCAGGCTCTAATAGTGAATACTCCCAAGTCTCACCTATTGGCCGAGCCTCGGCGATTACACGAATTATTTGCTGTCCTGGGCTGTAAACTTGTACCTTTTGCCCTTTACGATATTTGGGACTCATAATGCACCGAAAACAAACAACTAAGACTTTAAGCGTTTCCAGTCTAACCTAGCAGGTCAAACTTGCTACATCCAGACATCTAGTTAGTAAAGTGGAGTTCAGAGGAAACCGAAGGGGGCGATTGGGGGTATGAGGCGTAATTATCTAGCTAAATATGGGAACTATTTATAGGTAGTTTTTTAAAGGCAAGTAGCTTATGCCTCGTGATTTAGAGATTCTTAAAAAAGGCGATTGGTTTTTGGCAGAAGGTCAAAGGGATAACGGAAGCTTTGGCTACCCTATTTACTACAGACACGCAATTAGTTATTCAATCGGTATGAATATAACCAGATATGATAAAAATAAAGATTGGGTAGCTGAAGAAATAAACAAACTTATTAAGTCTGTAAAGGATAAGCAACCATACAAACATGATAATTTTCTTGAGTTGCACCCGCTTACAGTATCTGTATTTCAGTCTAAAGGTTTCGTTCTAGTTGACCAAACTAATTCATACTATCCGCTTATGTTTTATGACGATGATAGCAACAGAGACGGAAAGGAAAGAGTTTCATCTCTTACATGGTCTTTAGATGCTATTAGTAAAAATCTAGACGAAGTTTATGCTCAACTCTATAGATTAAAAGTAGAGGATTGGACATCAGATTTCCAAGACGAACTTTTAGAAATTTACGCGCATAAACCTAGTTAATAATAGCTTTAAAAATTTGCGTAAATGCGAGGAGAACAGCAGTGAAAACTTGGACAAATCAGGATGCAGGAAAAGAAACCTGCCCACAGTGTGACTCGGTTTACTCAGTAACAATTCATCGTCTGCCAGCAAGAGATAAAGACAGCTTCAACTGTGTAGTCTGTGGTTATGAGATGCAGAGTTGGAATGATACAGAATTTCCAAGTTTCAAACTCGTTCAGCGTGGTCAGCCTCCTGAATAACACGACAGACCAAGGAGGCTAACACTCAAAACTTTGAACTGAACAGAGTAGTAATTATTTCAGTATTGTTGCTTACTCTGTGCAATTCATTTAAATAAATTGCACTAAATTAAAGAGTCAAATCGTTGCAGGCTAAGGATCGCAGGGTCTACAGTCTGTTCTGAGTGAGTAAAAAATTTCATTTCTTTACTCTTTCTTACTTACTCGCACTCTGCTTTATAGATAAAGCCCTCATAAACTCTTTAAGGGCATTGATTAATATCTATGTCACAAGCCCAATCGAAAGCAGCAGCGTAATTTCAAGAGAAAACATCATCCCAGCGTTAACACCCCAGATGGCATATCCACGACCAACCGTCGAGTTTTTAACCACTGGCGACCAAGTAAAACTTCTGACACTCCTTGTCCCACATGGACTGGAATATCAAATTCCTGTCCATCAAGAAGCACTTTTCCTAAATAAATGTCAAATTCTGCTTCGCCTTGGGCTGTGAGCATTGTTTGCTGTTCTACATAAATCCAATCAAGTGCTTCTAAATCCTGGTTATTAATTGCCAGCCACCAAGAAAAACCTGTATCAAAAAGTGCTTCTACTGCTACTTCTAATCCATCAGCAGCTATCAACTCGATTTCAAAAAATAATTCATCCTCCAAACCAAAGTTGCCAGAAATCATATCCTGCCGCACGTCCCAGTTTCATTGATGCGGAAAACGTGCAGCCTCATATTCGGGTATTTTTCATGTGCTATCTGGGCAACTGCTAAGGCATCCTCATTAATAAAATATTCCCCACTTTCTGGTTCAACTGCCACATACCAGTTGTAGTGAGTTTCAATTAATTCTGGCTGCAATTTTTTAAAGATTTGTTCGCAACGCTGCTTAAATTCTGCTTTTTCAGCTTTCCATTGAGCTTTCTTCTCTTCTGACCACTGAATTTGGGGGAATACTCTCCCCCGGCGCACTGTACGAGTAGACTTGGCTTCAGTCATGGTTGGTTCTACTTTACTGCAATATCTATATTGAACAGCACATCCACACTACTTGGGGTTTATGCTTGGCTTGTTTGGTCTGGAGAATTATACTTTAACTAAAATACAATTTTACTTTTGTACAAAAGTAAAATTGCACTATAGTACAATTCTACAAAAGTGAATTAGTATATTGGTTACTTTGTACTTTAGTATTTTTATGTAATTGTTTTATGCCAATTCCGCCAACAGTCGTCTCCTTGGGCTTGGCTGGGGGTCAGGGAAAGTCTACGGTAGCCTTGATGCTGGGGAGGTATTTGGGTCGCTTGGGAATTCCCGTTTTGTTTGTGGATTGCGACCCTCAATCTAGCTTGACCAGTTTCTTAGGGGTACAAGTACAGCCTGATACCCCAACATTACTGGAAGTTCTGACACAACCAGAAGAGAAAACAAAAATTCTTGATGCCATTGCGTCCGTACCTGACGTTAAACTGGGCGACCGTACCATTAACAATAGCAACCTGTTCTTAATTCCTTCCGATGATGGTTTGGAGAGTGCTAACTATAAATTGGCCTCCAGTGGCTTAAGTCTGTTTATTTTAAGAAATCGCCTCCAGCCAATTGTGAGTAATTTCGGTGTGGCAATTGTAGACCCACCCCCGGAACGTTCACATTTAGCGCAGACTTCCTTGGGTGCTGGTGATAGGTGGGTGATTCCAGCAGAGTCAAACGTCAAGGGAGTGCAATCGCTGTTGCGGACTATGGAATTAATCAAAGAATTTAAAGCAGCCCTACCTTACGGTGAACTACTGGGTGTAGTGCCGTTTCGCGCACGCTGGACTGGTTTGCATCCAACAAACGCTACTAAAACCAGTATTGATACGATGCGGCAACTGGTGGGGTCGGAGTTAATGTTGCCGCATATTTTGGAATCAGATGTATTCAAAAATGCCATCAACCAACGGGTTGCACCAACAGACTTAGGACAGCCAAATCTGGAATATGCGATTCATGTCTTAGCTCAACGCCTTAAGCCAGCTTTGCCAAAAGAATATGCCAAATTAATTCCCTCTGAACTAGCGTAATAAATTTTACTATTAGGTGAAAATATGAATATCCTAGATGAAATCAGAAATAGAGCGGTTGCACCAACAGTTGCACCACGAGAAGACGTGTTAGCTCCACAACAGCAGGATTTACCTAAAAGCGATGTTGATGTGACCTCGACTGCTGATAGTTCCGTTTCGGAACTCACAAAATTAGAAGAGCAACTAGCGAACTTCCCGGAAATTGCGCCTAGAGTACCTGTACGTTTAGAAGCTGCAATCAAGGAAGAACTCGATGAGCTATGCAACAGAGAAAAAATCACAGTTGAAACGCTCCTGGAAGCTTTTTATGTTACTTGCAAAGAAAAAGATTCAGTCATGAAACAAGTCATAAAAGAAGCCAAAAAACGGCTCAAGAGTCGCAAAGAAGCCGGGAATATTCGCTCTAGCATGACTCGTTTAGCTAACTTAGCCAAGAAATTAAAGTAGCAATCAGTCCTTCGGGCGAATACAGACACAATATCTAGATGTAGTGCGCCTTACAGCCCTCATGGGTGGAGAGAAAAACAATTCTCGCACCCGGTAAGGGCTGGGAGTTGTGCAGGGAGCCACTTTGTTAGAGGATCTATGGAAAAGCACCTACCAGACAGTCTGTGAATACTCCTGCGATCGCTGACAATTTTAATCCTGAATCGCTGGCGTTAACCCAACCAGTACCGCTTACTATGCACCCGGCTGAAGTTTACCTTAACAGTCTTGGTGAGGGTTCCCGGCGGACGATGCGAGAGGCCCTAAATGCGATCGCCCAACTACTAACCAGTGGTACTTGTGATGCAAGCACCTTGGATTGGTCAAAGTTGCGTTACCAGCACACCGCCGCAGTTAGGTCTGTGCTGATGGAAAAATACAGCCCAGCAATGGCTAATAAAATGTTGTGTGCATTGCGGCGGACGCTCAAGGAAGCTTGGCGGTTAGGGTTAATGTCCACAGATGAGTATGGACGAGCAGCTGATATTGAGTCGGTGCGAGGCCAGAGTTTATTGAAGGGGCGCGAACTTGATCCCGAAGAAATTGCTGCGCTTTGGGATGATTGCATTCAAGATGACTCAACATTAGGTCGCAGAGATGCAGCACTGCTGGCAGTTTTGACGGTTGGGTTGCGTCGCAGTGAGGTAACTTACCTTGATTTGAGTGATTTTAAACCGCGCACTCGCTCATTGACAATACGTGAAGCTAAGGGGCGGAAGGAACGAATTGTCTATTTACCTGAAGCTGGTGTGCAAGCAGTCCTTGATTGGTTGTTGATTCGAGGTAAAGCACATGGGCCGCTTTTTTATCCTTTAAATAAGGCAAATAAAATCATACCAAGGCGGATGAGTGAGCAGGGGGTGTTACGAGCATTGCAACGACGCGGCGAAAAAGCTGATGTGGATGCGTTTACACCTCATGATTTTAGAAGAACTTTTATCGGTAATCTATTGGATGCTGGCGCAGATATCGTCACGGTAGCGAAACTAGCAGGTCATGCGTCGCCAAGTACCACAAGTAAGTATGATCGGCGGGGGGAAGCCGCTAAGAAACGGGCAATTGATTTGCTGAACGTGCCTTACAGTAAGCGGAAAAATCGTTAGTTTTACTAGGATAAATATTCACATTAATATTATGTTGAGGTAACTGGAGCTAAACAACTTTGCAGATGAAAGCTTTATTTGACCGACTAAAACCTAAATTTCTCCAGAATGGTTGATTGTTCCGTTCTTTTATTAATTAGAATGATGGGAGAAAATAATTTTTTAAAATAATTAATGTCAGTACTCACCTCAATTGCTCAGATTGATCTACGACCAAAATCGGGCAAGACTTATTTTTCCATTGATCGAGAGTGGCGGGAGGAGTTTATTTACTTCCTGATGGTAGACCGCTTTCATGATAATTCTACCCGTATACCCATTAATCAGTCAGGACGTTCTCTCGGCATTCAAGCACCTGACAATAAGTTTTATGGTGGTAAAATTCAAGGCATCACACGAAACCTTGATTATATTGCTGGGCTAGGCTGCACAGCCATTTGGCTCTCGCCCATTTTCGAGAATAACGCGGGCGCTTATCACGGCTATAACATCAGCAATTACCTCGATGTCGATCCTAACTTTGGAACAAAGCAAGACCTCATTGATTTAGTTGATGCTGCACACAATTACAAAAGAAACGGCAAAGCATTTCCCATCCGTATTATCCTTGATGTTGTCATCAATCACTCTGGTGACAACTGGGCTTATCCAGGCGACAATGAGTATAAATATATTGATGATCAACAGTTTTCAATTGACTTTTGGCGCAGGAATGATCGTCCGATTCCAACTGAGCTACGTAAAGATTACCTTTATCATCGACGGGGACGAATCACTGAACAAGGCTGGGATCGTTATCCAGAAAATCAACACGGCGACGTAGTCAGCCTCAAAGATTATGCCAATGATGATGATTCGGCTGGCTCTGAACTAATTAACATTCTCATCAAAAGCCACTGCTACTGGATTCGAGAGGCAGACATTGATGGTTTTCGGGTTGATGCCGTAAAGCACATGGGCGAATTAGCCTGTTCACGTTTCTGCTCAAACATTCGTGAGTATGCATATTCCCTGGGCAAGCGCGGCTTTTTCCTATTCGGCGAATTGGCGGTCTCCAGCGACGATATATACGACCGTTACATTGGGCAAAACACCTCGCGCCAAGATAATAATAAAACGGTATTTTTTGGACTCAACTCGTTACTTGACTTTCGTTTAGCTTCTGGCAGATACAACGATGATAATAATGCTCCACTGCGCGATATTATTAAAGGTAGCAAGGGGCCAGAAACGCTCTTCAACCGGATTGAAGCACAACGTGAGCGTGCCTTAAATCGTGGAGAAATTGGGCGATATTTAGTAACATTCATTGATAACCATGATGACTTTTGGCAGCCTGGAGGACGGTTTGCTGCTGAAGCTTCCGATGCACAGGTAATTGCTGGCATCGGCTTTTTGCTTTGCTCACTTGGCACTCCTTGTATCTATTACGGAACCGAGCAAGGTTTTGCAGGTAAAGGTGGCGATAACCATATTCGTGAGGCAATGTTTGATTCAGCAACCACGGCTCAAAATCTACTAAACACTAACTGCACTATCTACCAGGAAATTTCCAAAATTGCACAGGTCATGCGGGCAACAGAACCGCTTCGCTTTGGGCGGATGTATTATCGGCAAATTTCTGGAAATGGCAAGGATTTTGGTTTTCCATTTGGCAACAGTTACACATTGGCGTTCTCACGCATTACTTATGGACGAGAAGTGTTAGTAGCTTACAATGTGTCAAATCAAAACCGTAACGATTTTGTAATTGTAGATGCTTCCATCCACAAGAAAGGCGAAACCATGAGTTTTATATATGGTAAGTCAGGTAGTGTAACGGTGCAGGAAGCCCCAAGTGGAGCACTGTATGTTCAACTAAATCTCAGATCACATCAATTTGTAATTCTAGAATAGTTCAGATTTAGCCAACTTTAATTACCAATGTAAAGCAGGACAAAAAAGGGTCTGCGTTACATTGGACAAACTTTGGGAACATCGCTGTGACTCGCTAAGTAATCTTTAAGCCACTTACAACCTCGCATTAGTAAATCGTCTAGGTTAAGGCTCCATAAAATGATTGTTCCGTCAGTACTAGCGGAAGCTAAAGTCTGTCCGTTAGGGCTAAAACTGAGGCTGTGAACTGGGGCATTATGACCAGCAAGTGTAGTGATTAGAGTGCCATCTTGTTTCCAAAATTTAATAGTAGTGTCATGTCCAGCGGAAACAAGAATTTGTCCATCAGGACTAAATATGACAATATCAACCGGTGTACCATGATTGAGAGACTTTACTAAGGTTCCATCTAGTTTCCAAATCTTAATGGTGTTATCAGCACTAGCAGACACAATAGTCTCTCCACTTGGGTTAAAAATAACACTATTAACTGGTGCTGTGTGACCCCTAAGAGTAGTAACAAAAGTTCCATCTCGTTTCCAAAGCTTTATATTTTTATCACCATCAGCAGAAACTAAAAATTTACCATTTGGACTAAAGCTGACTTTGTTAACTGGGGCTGTGTGACCTCTAAGAGTAGTAACAAAAGTTCCATCTTGCTTCCAAAGCTTAATAGTGTGATCGGCACTAGCAGAAGCTATCAACTGCCCATCAGGACTGAAGCTGATTCCATTAACTGGGGCTGTGTGACCTCTAAGAGTAGCAACCAAAGTACTATCTTGCTTCCAAAGCTTAATAGTGTGATCGGCACTAGCAGAAACTATCAACTGCCCATCAGGGCTGAAGCTAATATCATTAACTGGGTCTGTATGACCTCTAAGAGTAGCAACTAAGGAGCTATCCCGTTTCCAAAGCTTTATCACGTTAGCATCATCAGCAGAGGTCAAGATTTGTTCATCAGGAATGAAACCGCAGCTACGCTGTGAGCATCCTTTCCAACTACCACTAGCAGAAGCCAAAATTTTTCCATCAGGGCTGAAGTGAATGCTGTTAATTGCAGCGTTATACTTGGTAAAGCGAGGAAAAGCACTATTGAGGTTCAAAAATTTAATGCTGTAATCAGAACTAGCAGAAATTATGGTTTTTCCATCAGGGGTAAATCGAGCTTTGTTGATGGGAATACTATACTCTGCGAGAGTAGTAATTAAACTACCATCTCGTTTCCAAAGCTTGACAGTTTTGTCGTTACTTGCAGAGACTAAAGTTTGTCCATCCGGACTAAAGCTGACACTATTAACGGCTGCATTGTGTGCAGGAATAGTAGTAATTAAAGTACCATCTCGTCTCCAGAGCTTGATAGTTTTGTCGTTACTTGCAGAGACTAAAGTTTGTCCATTCGGACTAAAGCTGACACTATTAACAGGTGCATTGTGTGCAGGAATAGTAGTAATTAAAGTACCATCTCGTCTCCAGAGCTTGATAGTTTTGTCGTTACTTGCAGAGACTAAAGTTTGTCCATCCGGACTAAAGCTGACACTATTAACAGGTGCATTGTGTGCAGGAATAGTAGTAATTAAAGTACCATCTCGTCTCCAGAGCTTGATAGTTTTGTCGTTACTTGCAGAGGCTAAAATTTG
>JAESGN010000444.1_pt1 | contig 37288 bp, 35 predicted proteins | sample 9269731 | NCBI WGS metagenome assembly JAESGN01 (sample SAMN15720683, study PRJNA650826) | algae metagenome | isolation source: Mojavia pulchra JT2-VF2 and co-occurring heterotrophs from desert soil | place: USA: Cadiz Valley, Joshua Tree National Park, CA | collected 1998-06-08
CAGACCTCAGCGATGAGGAAAGGTGGTTCGCCCATGAATACTTCCCCACGCTGATTACAGAATCGGAATCATCACCCGATAATGCCCTGAAGTATATAGCTGAAGTTGCCACAAGCGTTACTAATACGGAGATGCAGCGGATTCTGTACAGCTGCACCCCGGCTGTTAGGGCTGACTTGCTGATGATTATCTTGCGTTGCTTACCCACTGAGATTTACTCAGACCAATCTATTCTGAGTGCCGTTGCAAGGAGTGCAAACGAACTGTAATTTGGCAGTGACGCTATAAAATTTATCGTTTTTTGTTTCTACTGAGCCTATCAGTAATATAAAACACTTATTTTTCTGATTTTGTATTTAATCAGTGAGTGAGCGTCCCCTTCAGTATGTCTTGGAACGCCGCACCAGAGCTTTGTACAGCATAAGTGCATCAAGATTACTGCTTTCTACAGTAAAAGCACCTTGTCAGCACATTACAAATAATCCAATACTTGCACTTAGAATCAAAGGTCTAAACGTAATCATACTCATACTCAGTAGCTAAAGTATTTTGGGAATGCACTTACTTTGTCACACTATCCCCAATAGCCATCAAGCCTGAAACCCCAATATTTCATATACATTGTTGCGGCGGCTTGCTGGCACAGCAATGAAAACAGCCTTTTTATATTCAACTCCTTGTTTCAAAACATTAATGGTTAGAACACAGATATCGTTTTATTTATTCATATTTTGCACTTAAAATATTAATTTCAAAAATCTGAATACGTGCAAGAATAATCATAAATCTCAGCAATCTTTTGCTAAAAATTCTAATAAACAGCAAGTATTATGCTGCCAGTTTTAATTGAATCTTTTCACGAAATAATTTGTAACAAATTTAGACTGAAAGAAAGCTTTGGTATTAGTAAATTGTAGTAAAAATTCTTACTCGTCTATAGGATTTAATCTCCTGATTTATACGTAATAGATGGTAATTATCCTTTTATGTTCAATAAAATTTTACATAACATCACGCAAGTATCTGCTGATTTATTCTGTAAACTTTTAGGACAGCCTAGCGTTAGTAATTTAAAAACTCAATTGCATGAGAAAAACGTTCAAATTCAGCAACTAGAAGAGCAAGAAAGGACGCTTTATCGAGTTATTAGCAAAATCCGAGCTTCTCTAGAACTAGAAACAATTTTTCGTACAGCGACTAAGGAAAGTTGCAAGTTACTGCGCGTCGAGCGAATTGCTGTCTATCGTTTCTATGAAAACTGGGGTGGAGAATTTGTCAGCGACTTTGAATTTGCAGAGCCTGGATGGGATGATGTGGAGCCATTAGAAAAAAATTTAGTTTGGAATGATACTTATATACAAGAACATCAAGGTGGACGGTATCGTAATAATGAAACTTTAGTAGTGTCAGATGTCTACTCAGCAGGCTTGTCTCAATGCCATTTAGAAATTTTAGAACAGTTTCATATTCGAGCATATGCAACTGCACCAATTTTTGTGGGAAAAAAACTGTGGGGAGTACTTGCTGCTTATCAGCACTCACAGCCACATGAATGGAACAAATTAGAAATACAGTTTCTGTCTCAGATTGCAACGCAGTTAGGGTTTGCAGTTAAACAAGCAGAATTGTTAGCTCAAGCAGAACAAAAAGCAGCAGAACTGCATAAAGCAAATCAGCAGCAGGAGATTCTGTTTAATTTAGTTGCGGAAATTCGTGGCTCTCTTAATTTAGACACTTTGTTTAAGACAACTGTACGAGAAGTTCGTAAAGCTCTGCGTGCAGATCGCGTTGTGATCTTTCGATTTGACCCGGAATCGAACTATACCTGTGGTGAATTTGTCTCTGAGAATGTATTACCTGATTATGATTCGGTAATTGCCATCAAAGTGAAGGATCATTGTTTTGGTGAAAAATATGCAGTTGCTTATCACGAAGGGCGTATACAGGTATTAAAAGATGTTTATCAAGCTGGGCTACGAGATTGTCACCTTGTAGTGTTAGAGGAATTTCAAATCAAGGCGCAAATTGTCGTACCTCTAATGAAAGGAAAAACTTTATGGGGATTACTATGTGTTCATCAGTGCTGTTGTTCCCGCGAGTGGAAAACGTCGGAAATTCAATTTATCCGACAATTAGCGGCTCAGTTTAATGTAGCTTTAGAACATTCAAAATTATTAACTCAATTCCGTTCTCAAGCTAATCAATTAGCTCAAGCGAACCATGCTTTAGAACTGGCAAATTCTCAATTAGAAAAACTTAGTAAGCTAGATGGTCTAACCAATATAGCTAACCGTCGTTGTTTTGATGAATTTTTAGAGCGGGAATGGAATCGACTAAAACGAACTGGAAATTATTTATCTTTAGTTTTATTTGATATTGACTATTTCAAAGATTATAACGATTATTATGGACACTTAGCAGGGGATAAATGCTTAATACAAGTTGCTCGTGCAGCAAAAGTTGTATTAAAGCGTCCTACGGATCTGCTAGCTCGTTATGGTGGTGAAGAATTTATTGTCCTTTTGCCAAATACGAACGAATCAGGTGCTATTAAAGTAACCAACTTGATTCATAAATCTATTGAAGAATTAAAGATTTGTCACACTAAAAAGAATAGCTTTCAAGATTTTTTGACCGTCAGTTTAGGTGTGGCGACTCAAATACCAACAGCTAAAAGTTCCGCTCAAGAGTTAATTGATGCAGCCGATAAAGCTTTGTATAAAGCTAAAGAACAAGGACGCAATAGGTGGGTTTGTGCTGCAAAACTCCAAGTTCAATCAGATGCCTGACTTAATCAAAGGCTAAAACCCCGGCGCTGTTGTTTTCTGGGTTGTTGCTGTTGTTCACAATTCAGGTAATTCTTTCCTCATTACAGTCTTTAGCATTAGGGACTTTGCATACCGAATTAGGCAACACAGACATGACTTTGTGTGCCAACTCAAGACCAGCAAGGTCATTATTGTCATAATTCAACCAGTCTATAAATCTTCGTCCTTGTAAAGTTGGGGTACAAAAGCTGACCTGTTTGGTAGGCTCTGTGGCTCTGATTTATTCGTTTGCTCTTGTGCTGCTTTTAGTTAATTTTTGCTCTTACCCAGAGTACTCTTTACAGGTGATTTTTCAGCCTCACTACTGGCTTTAACTGCTTGCTGAGTTTCAGTAATCAGATTTGATGACTGATTCTTGCCATTGCCCTCAGAGGTCTTTTGATGGCGACGGCTGCTTTTCTTCAACTCACTCAATAAATATTTAATTCTACTGCCTGTCAAATTAATGCCCAAACCTTTCAGCATTAGAGCTACTTCATCGTAAGTGTAGCCGTACTTATCAGAAGTCAATTTCTCAATGTATCTCCGCATCTGACGAACAGCTTCTCTGTCTGATACATCTTCTCGTTCTTTTGGCTTTTGTGATTTCAGAAGATTGATGGCTTTATCAAGCTTCTCCTTCGTAATCACTTCTGAATTCTGATGTTCAGCCATTGTTATCTCATGAATAGTAATTAACTACTAATTATTGACTATTTAAAACAAATTTCCGCAGTCTGTTTTCAAAATCTCAAAAATTTGACTATTACGGCTACGCCGTTTTTACCATTTATTTATTGCTGACTTTATCTATACTATTGTGGCGGGAGCCTAATCTAGAATTTACCCAGTGTTTGATTCTTTGAAATTCCGGCGTTAGCCGTTGTTATATTCCTCTCTCCGTAGTAGGATTGACAGCAGCACGGCTACGCCATTCCCTGCCGCCGCCCGTCTTATCGCCTCCCCCGAAAATGGCCTAGAAGCCAGCCATGCCTAAAAGCTTACGCTTTACCTCGCTCCGCTCGGACGGCAAAGCTGGTTTAGTGGGGTTTCACCCCCCTAAAAACCCCCCTCGCGTGATGTCCTCATTCTCCCTAAGTTATGGCAAATCGCAAGCAGTCAAAAGCCCTCGTCAGAAAACACATCTTTCCAGTGAGGTTGAGTGATATCGAACTGGAAATGATTCGGATGAAATCACAGGATGCGGGAATGTCAGCGAGTGAACTAATGAGACGCAATGCGTTGATGCGTCCATTACCCAAACGACTGAGTAAAATTAGCTTGCAAACATATTGGGAATTAGGACAAATCGGGAACAACCTTAATCAACTTGTCAAGGCAACCAACACATCCATAAAAATGGGGCGCACTCCACCAGCCAATCCAGAACTTCTAAGAGAGCTTTTAGAACTGCTGCATCAGTGCAGACGAGACATTGCCTCAGATGACATTGAAGACGAAGATTCGGAAGAGGAAGACGATGATTGGGAAGCAGACGAAGGGTAGAGGTTTTCGCAAGCTGTTAGATTATCTACAATCTCGTGAAAATGCCCAACTCATCGGCGGCAACATGAGTGGGAGAAATGCCCGTGAGTTAGCGCGTGAGTTTCGTCTATCTCGACAACTGAATTCTGATGCAGACCGAGTTGTTTATCATGTTTCACTATCAGCTGCTAAAGGTGACAAATTAGATGATGAAAAGTGGACTGAGATTGGCTCACGCTACATGAAGGAAATGGGCTTTGATGCCAATCAGTTTGTCATCTTTCGTCACCATAACACCGACGACGACCACATCCACATTGCAGCCAGCCGCATCAGGATGGATACAGGGCTAGTAGTGCATGATTCCTGGGATTATGTACGCTCTGAGAAAGTGCTGCGACAAATCGAAATTGATTATAATTTGGTGCAAGTGCAAGGCAGTAGAGAGAAACTTCAACGCACACCCAGCACCGGACAAATCAGGCGCATAAGGCGAGAGCAAGAAGAATATGAACTAGGTAAACTTGAACGGCCACCAGGACGCACTATTAAAGAGGAACTTCAGCAGGCAATTGATAGTGCCGGAGTTGATAATCCCCAAATGCCAACGCTGATCATGCGGTTGCAGCAAGCAGGAATTAGCGTCAGGACAGGTTTTACCAGGAACGGTAAGTCTAAAGGAATTTCTTATGAAAAAGATGGGCAGGCTTTTAGTGGTACACAGTTAGGCGCAGCTTACACATGGCCAGGTTTGCAAAAACATCTTGGCGTTGATTACCAACCAGAACGTGATGATGAGCCTATTAATGAATTGCTGCTCAAACCTGTGAAACCACTCCCAGTTGAGCAGTTAGAAAAACTCTTTCAAGATATTGAACGCTTTCAACAACAGCCCCAGTTTACTCCACCACCAGAGGATATAGCTCTGTGGCCAAAATTGTATAAATACTTGAGTGAGAAACGCGCTATACCAGATTCTTTTATTGAAAGATTACACAACCACAATTTGCTTTACATCGATGAGCAAAAGCAGATTTTATTTATCAAACGTAATCTGGATGGTGAAAAAACTGGTGCATTAGTTTGGTCAAACCCCGGACATAATCATCACACTGTTGAGTATGACCAAAACGCCTCTGTTTCAAATGGTTGGTTTCATATAAATTTGGGGCAAAACTCAGAACAAGAAATTAAAAACGTCTTCTTATGTTCTTCACCAATTGATGCGGTGTCAGTAGGCGTGTATGTCCTAGCAAAAACAGGAGCGTTACCATCGATGAGAACAATGTTTATGGTAGCTGATGACCCGAACAATTTACCTTTGGAATTTCTCAAAAATTGCCATAGGGTAGTTCTGGCATTCAATAACGATGAGCAGGGGGAGAAAACTGCTAGTGTAGTATTAGAATTGTTGCCGAATGGTCAAAGATTTAAACCGACTTATCCTGATTGGAATATTGAATTAAAAGCTCATTTTTCTGAGGTGGAACAACAACGCCAACAGCAAGAGCGTAGCCGTGGTTTTAGCCTGTAAGCCACGGGGAGCGTACACTTGACTCCTTTGTTAGTTGTGCTGGGTTAAGTTCAAGAAAGAATTTTTGAAACACAATTGCAACATATCATGATTACGCATTGTCAATAAGACCCAAGCTTATTGACAATAAAAATTGCTCCTAAAAGTGGCTGTAATTGACACTGGATAAGAGTTACAGAAGATTTTTTTCAAAAACCCTGTTCGGCCAAACTATCAAAAACTGGTCATTTTTGTCCTTTTGGACGGCCGTTGACAGGTGGACATTTGTCAACAGAGCATGACAATTGAGTCAGGTTGGCGCTTACTGTCCGGCCAAAAGTCCAAAAAACCACTGTTTTTGATGTTTTGGACGGCCAAAAATATTAGTGTCAGTTTAGACTTATTTACTACGGTTAAACTACACTAAGTTCACGGAGTTATAAGTGTTTAGTGTAGTTATTGCGTTAGACGAGTTTCGATTTCAGTTAACGCTAAATATATAGAATGGCTCCTGAACTCACAGTGGAGATTTCAGATTTACTCACTCAAGGAGTTAATCGATTGAGCAGTTTTTTGAAGTATAGTTGCAACATAAATGTATTATTAATTCTCAATAATTTTGAAGTTATTGAGAATGAAACAGGCGTTCAAAATTTGCTGTAAGTCATAGTCAGTAAGCATTACGCCAGAAAATTTCTCGAAATGTCTTATGCTCAACTGGTAGCAGTAGGGCCACCGTATTGCTACCAGTTGGGGAATCATCAAATTTTCAACAACTCGCTTTTTTACTGCTCAACTGGTAGCGGTGTGTCACCAGTTGAGCCACTCTATAGCTACCAGTTGAGCAAGGTATTTAGAACTACTATTTCAATACTGCTAAACTACATAAAACCTATGTAATAAGTGGTGTTTACAGCAAGCTTTGGTGTAACTCACAAGTGGAGTGCAGTTTTTATACTACAACTGTAGTTATTGAGTATTATTTGTTGACGTTGGGTCAAAGTTTTTTAATTTTGGTTCAAAAAATCTGGCCAAACTTTTTGGCGTACTGTACGTCAAAATCTCATACCACCAATCCTATGGGCTGACCACACAACTGCCACAGATTCACCGCAGAACTACCACAAATCACTGCTGAGAACTGCTTGCTAATTTCCACAGTCCTACCATGTACTTGTCCTCTGTTAGCCGCAAACCTCACATGAAATTATCATTAAAATATTGAAGCTTTTTGCTACCCAGAAAAACCAATACTTAGAAAGCGCTAGAGGGCGATGGGGCGATCAGAGATGAGGGGCGATCGCGGCTGAAATTTTCACCGTCTATTTCCCGTCTTTGGCTTTGTGGGCGTGTAGGGCGTGGATGTGGCATGGTGGCGGTGGCTGGCGGTGCGGCTGGCATAACCTCAGCCCCTATTAAAGGTGAAAACGCGTCAATGAATTTTGTAACCCTTGCTATATAAGCGTTACAGCGTTTGAGGTTTCTGACAAATAAAGGTTTTTTGAAAAAAACCTTTATTTGTCAGTAAAATTATTGAGAATAGTGTCAATAAGCTTGATTTAATCTCTGGGATATCTGCCTTTTAAGGGTGTATGGTGGCGGTGGCGTGGCATTGTGGGCGCGGCTCCTCACCTTGCATAACCTCCGGTCGGTCGGAGACCATCGCTCCGAGGGGTGGTTTCACCTGAAATTAGGTTCTGAGGCAGACGACAAAATCGAGAGAGTATTCTTGTGTTCTTCCCCCATTGATGCGCTGACAATGGCAGAAATTGACATTCAAGGACACAAGGGGCAACCAGCAGTTAGGACAATGTACATGGCAGTGGATGACTCAGATAACTTGCCCTTTGAGGTACTTAGAAATATCAACAGGATTGGGCTGGCATTTAATAATGATGATCGGGGAAATGAAGTGGCCCAAGTCGTGAAGTCAATGCTGCCCCAGGCTAAAAGAATTGCACCGTCGGGGTGAACTTGGAATGAGATTCTTATTGAACAGCAGCAGCAAGAGATACTGGAGCTTAAGCAACGCTCTAGAGGTTTTAGTCAATAGTTTAGTAATCCCTCGACGCAGTGAAGTGGGCGCGAGGGAGGGGCTTTGCCCCGTCCCTCTGGACTCCCTCCCCAATGCCAGTTGTTGACCGAGCGCTGTACAAATTCCTTAGTGCGGTCAACTAGATTTTTCGCAGCGCTCAGTCACCGCTTCGCTACAACTGGCTTGTGTAAGAAAACCAGCTAAGAAACGGCGACTTTGTAAAAGCTGTCAATCGCTTTTGGTAAAGGTTTCAGGTAGCCACGACTGCGAAACTTCCTTGCTCGGTCGAGCCTATTTCTTAGTTTTAATAGGCTTCTGTATATTAAAAAATAATTTTAATAGGGGTAAGTCTATATATTATGAGCCAATTGGTACATATAGATAAACCTCCGGCAATTACACAACATATCTATAATTTCTCTATAGAATGACTTAAAAGTCACAAAATAAGCATAAATGCTTAAGAAAATGCAACCATAGATTAAAGCAGCATAGTGTGCCAGAGAAGGCATCCTTAATCTATGGATTATTTTGATAGGTGTAATCCCTTATATCTTAAAGATGGTGGTAGATCGATATCCCTTGGGTTGCAAAAACCGCGAAATCAAATGTTATTTGAGCGGGTGGGGCGACCAGAGTATGGGGCAATCGCCCAAACCTTTAGCGACAAAGGTTCCTTCGATGTTCAACTCAGCAATAAGCAGATTGGTATCTAAAAATGACGTTATCTACGTTGCCTAAATGGGCGAGCACAGGATTAGCCTTTCCCCTGATCTTTCTCAATTGCTGGCTACTCTATCGGTTGGCTACACTTTTACAACCTGTCACGAGCATTGTGATTACGGCTTGCTTAATCGCTTTTCTGCTCGACTATCCCATCAAATTTTTAGAGAAACGCGGTGTCTCGCGAGGGTGGGCGATCGCCCTGGTATTGTTAGCCGCTATGACGCTAACAACCATTCTCTTTGTTTTTCTGGGGCCCCTCGTGTGGCAACAGCTCAATGACTTTGCTGAACGGTTACCGCGATGGATTGAGCAAGCAACAACGCAGTTGCTTTTGTTAGAAGAGCAACCCTTCTTGCAAAACTTGCCTCTTGACTTAGATCAGCTTACTGTTGAAGGAGCAAACAGGCTTTCAACCTCTTTAAGTACTGCTACAAGCCAAGTCATTGACTTTACCCTAAGCACTATCAACAGCACCCTAAACTTGTTGATTACCGTAGTGCTCAGTATCCTACTTGTTCTCAATGGCAAACCACTCTGGAACGGAACTTTGAAATGGCTCCCTGAGAGATGGCAGACTCAAATTCAAGACTCTTTACAACCTAGTTTTCAGGGCTATTTTTCCGGGCAGGCTACATTGGCATTGTTCTTAAGCGTGGCACAGTCCATTTCCTTTATTCTTCTAGACATCCCCTTTGGTTTGTTATTTGGGATCATCATCGGTCTTGCCAGTGTGATTCCCTTTGGTGGTACGGTGGCAATCTTGGGGGTTAGTGGTTTGCTAGCGGTTCAAAATGTCTATTTAGGGATCAAGGTATTGACTGTAGCTTTTGTGTTAGGACAGATTAATGACAATTTGATCGCGCCTCGATTACTTGGGAACGTGACTGGGTTAAATCCTGCAATCGTGATTGTTGTTTTGTTAATTGGGGCAAAGTTTGCCGGATTTCTAGGATTACTTCTGGCAGTACCAATTACAAGTTTTCTCAAAAAGATTGCTGATGCTCTACGGGAGCCAATCATTGGTCACTAAAAATAGTATCAGGTCGATGAAATAAAAACAGATCTGTTTGTTGACAAACCGCAGTATAAATGTCGTACTCAGTCTGTGAAATTAAATTTTTAATTTCCATACCTTACATTTTGCATCAATATGGACGGGGAGCCACCGATTTTCTGCGATCACCATTTTCTCCCCCAGCCTCCCCAGCCCCCCAGCTTCAACTGAGCAATAGAGATGCACAACACTGGCTGTTATTACCCTTATCAATAGCGCATTTGCAGTAGATAACGTTAGCTGTTTCTTATCTATTGCTTACTTTTACTTTTTTATTAAAAATATTAAAAAACATTTTTCAAGTAAAAAACCAAAAATTGTAGCTTATGGAGAATTTAGAAAAAGTAAGTTTAGAGTCTAAAAGACTGATTTTACAACCGATTTCGTTGGAATATACAGAAGATGTATTTCGAGAATTTACAAGCGAAATTACCACCTTTATGTATCCGAAACCAGCCCAGAGTCTCGGTGAAACTGAAAAGATAATCAAAGATATGATTCTACAACGAGAAAATCACACTGACCTAGTATTGGTAATTCTTAAAAAGGATAATTTAGAGTTTTTAGGAATTTGCGAAGTTGGTGCTATTAATACTGATACACCGGAGTTAGGAATTTGGCTCAAGAAATCCGCTCATGGTCATGGTTTTGGTAGAGAGGCAGTTAATGTACTAAAAAATTGGGTGGATAAAAATTTGAAATATAATTATCTTTCCTACCCTGTTGATAAAAGAAATATCCCCAGTCGTAAAATTGCGGAAAGTATTGGGGGTAAAGTATTTCGGGAGTTTAAACAGACTAACAAGAACGGTAATCTTCTTGATGAGGTTGAATACAGGATTTATAAATAAACGGCATCTCCTGCTAAATACACAAAAAATACTTTTAAATGATTAAAATTACCGCATCTCTCCAAATTGCTTAATATATTCCACCAACTCTCTGGTATAACCCCCTTCAGAAATTCGCCCCAAATTCCCCACCAAAATAAACAATTCTCGCGCTCTACTTACAGCCACATTGAGTAAATTAGGTCTACGATTAATAAACCAGAGACTATCAGTTGTTTGGCATTGGCGAGTCGAGAAAATTATCACTGATTTCTGACCTCCCTGAAATGTGTGAACTGTGCCAAGACTTTGCTGCGAGAAATTTTTCCAGCGAGATTGTAAACGCTGAGTCAGTGCATTTACTTGACGGCGGTAAGGTGAAATTACGCCAATTTCGTTCTCAGAGTCAGTAGGATTTAAGTAATAACCCGCCGCTAATAACTCCTCAATCAACGCTTCTACTGCATCAACTTCTGCCCAATTAACGTTGTTCTCTAGCTTCCCTTCTACATTGCAACCAATTAAGTTAGTACCTAACTGAGAAGCTTTCGGTTCAGTTTTGATGATCATGCCGTAATTGCACAAGCGATCGCAAAAATCAGCAATCGCCGGAACGCAACGGTAATGATATTTAAGGATAATACCCTGACCAATATCTTGCGGTTGCCCTAATGCCCCAGCCGCTCGGTGATAAGCTGTGGATGCAGTGGGGCTGTAGCGGTCATAGTCGGAATCCGTAAGTCCCTGTTCTAGAAAAGATTTCCGGCGATATTCCTCTTTCTTCTGGTCACTTAAATTTACCACTGGCTCTAATTGCAATGGATCGCCCACAATCAAAGCCCGATTACACCGCACTAAAACGGGAAAAACCTGATGTGGTGGAATCTGACCCGCTTCATCTACAATTACTTGGTCAATACAGCCACTATCTGGATATGGTAACAAACTGCGGATAGAATGCAAAGTGCAAAGAAACACCGGAAATAACAGACTAATATCCCGATAAATGTTTCTCCAATTATGACTTAACTGACGGTAAGCTTCCCATTCGCCATTCAAGACAGCAATGTAAGTTCTAATGGAAGCTACTACTTCATCTTTTCGCCGTCGAGCTTCCTGCTGTTGAAATTGCCAAGACAACTCAAATAACTCTACTTGCAGCGAGTGCAATTCGCTGTAGAAACGACTGTAAAAATCTTTGGTGGGATAAGTAGCAAGTCTATTTTCGACCTCTCCTCGGTGAGTAATGAGGTTACTAAGTTGTTGCTGTAATAACTCTCGCTGCTGTGATGTGCTATCAACACTATTTTCTTGTTGCTGCCAGTTTGATGCTTCTGCTAGTAGCTGGTCAACACTTTGCGTTGCTGCTATGAGAGATTCAGTTGTAAGTGGAATTTGGAAGGGAAATGGTGTGGCCAGCGTCGCTAACACAGGCATCTCTATTTGTTTATGCAAGCGTTTGAGAAGATGACGAGGGCTGGTTTTGGTTATCGACTGCCAGAATCGTTTAATCGTTTGCAAAAGCTTGACAAACCAGAAGTCATTTTTACTCTTATTCTGCCAGTAATCTTCTTTTGGCAAAGAACGCCTAGCACTGTCAAGATGTTGCCCTATCTGCTGGTAGGCTTCTACTGGAAATCCAGAGTAGTCGCGTGAATATTCTAACGGTGATGATGGCTGAAGTTCAAAGGTCTTTATCGCCGACTCAACCGATTGTATATCTCGGCATAGTTCCTCTAAGAGTTGTTCATTAACACTTTTCTTTTGAAGCTCATCTTCGTCTTGTTGTTTGTAAGATTCTATTTGTTGAACACCTGCTAACAATTGTTGCTGTGCTGACGACCCTTCATCATAATTAAACGTTTCTTTGGTTAACCAGTCGAGAGCAGCTTGCAACTTAGGTAAAACTTGGGTGCCAACCGAATCCCTAGAACCTCCTGATAGATAAAAACGGTCAGAGGTCAAGTTGCTGGCTAAGATTTTCTCAACGTTCTTTACAGCATAGTTGTTAGTGCTTGTTACCACAGTTAGGTTACTTTTATCTTCACCCGTTGTTGCTAATTGCACGGCTCGACATACCACTTGCTGCGCTATCTTATGTAGCAACAGTGTGGTCTTGCCATTTCCCGGTGGGCCAATCACAGCAGTAACAGGTTCTTCCTGGGAATGTTTGAGAGCTTGTGCTTGATAGTCATCAGGCTGGGAGTTGGGAAATGCACCCAAAAAAAGCACTTCATGCCGAGGTGCTTTTGGTTGTCCAAACAGGTATTCGTAAGCTGGGTGTCCTGGTCTTGCCCAAGGAAAGTAATTTTGTTCGCTGATTTTTTGAAAATCTTTTTTGAGGTTGTAATTAAAAGGAGCGTAGTCAAAATCCAACAAATAAGGGAGAAGTTTTGACCGCACCGGAAACGGCGGGATTTCAATCAGTCCCAGAAAATCCTGTAGTGTCTTAAAGGGACGATTGAAAGTAGTTTCGAGAAAAACTTTCAAACCTTCCCTTGTGACTAAGAACTCAGCCGCTTCCTCCTCTAGTCCGTACCACTGCATCAAATTGGGAATAACAGGCTGAAACTCGTACTGGGTTAAATCCCATCCGCTACTACGATAATTGCCCTCAAAGATAGGAGAAATGTTGATGGTGAACAACGGGTGAAATTGACGGCGATTCGATTCAACTACATAAAGCTGCGGGAAAGCTACAGCAATTGATGGTAATTTTGTTTGCTCTTTATTCCTTGCACTTTTAAACGGTTGCTTTATCTTTTTAAATAAAGACTCGTCTATTAATAATTTATCGCCTACCAGATTTACAAGAGAGTCCCAGATGTTTGGTTGTTCCGAGTTGTCAGGTTCTACTTTGGCATTACTCAAATTTTCTACGTGGATGTAATCTAACCAAGCTTTGAGTAATGCTCGAATCTGTGAATCTTCTGTCATCTCTGTTTCTCCCCTTGCACCTCTGTTGTTCACAGATTTTCAAACTCTAGAAGTAGAGATTACCTGACAATTCATTCCAAGTCACTCATCCCCAAGTAAGGCTTCTAGCTTGTTTAAAAGGTTTACTAGCTGCTTTTGCTTGCTAGGAATATTCCAAAGCTGACGCTTTTTAATGCGCTGGGTGATATCTTTGAGCCGTTCTGGTATTTGGTTAGGTGTTTTGGATGATGGTGGTTCAGATGAAGTGTTGGCTTGGATTTGTTCTTTGATTTGGCTTAAAGACCAATCGTTAGTTATTGCAAGGGACAAGAGTTCTTTTCGCAATTCCTCATCTTTTACCCGTGCCAGGGCTTGAGCTTTAGTGTATTCCAGCTTGCCTTCTCGCAGTGCCATTAAAATTTCTTCGGGCAGATTGAGCAACGGTAAACGCTTGGTGGTGAACGATAGCCAATTCATGAGTCCCAAGCTCTCAAATACCTGTTGTACCGTCTTTGATTGCTCCAAATCCACTTTAGGAGAAACGTTTCTCCTAGATTCTGTCTCCTCATTTAAATTGTCAGAAATGTTGTCAAGAGATTCAGTCTCTTCTGAGTTAGGAGAAACGTTTTTCCTAGATTCATTTAATGAATCTTTTGATTGCTCTTCATCTTTACTGTGAGCGTTCTTCATTCGGTACAGTAAGGATTTGACGGCTTCTACATCGCAATGAAGCCGGATTGCTAACAGGTGCAAGATACCTTCGGTTTCTTCAACCGGGTTAAGGTCTTCTCGTTGCAGGTTTTCAATCAAAGCTAACTGAAACGCTTGGTCATCAGATAGCTCACGCACAACTACAGGCACAGTTTCAAGTTTTACTTCTTGTCCTGCCCGATAGCGTCGTTCTCCTGCTACTAATTCGTATTTCCCTCCGCCTAGTGGACGCACCAACAGAGGCTGGAGAATGCCATGCAGTTTGACTGACTCAACTAATTCTTTTAATGCTTGTGGATCAAAGTATCGTCTAGGCTGGTGTTGAGGCAGAGCTATATCTTCAAGCTTGACAGTAGTTTCAGTAGCGGCTGGCTGTTCTGCATCCGGTAAGGATAACCAAGGGGCAGGTGGTGGAGTTGTAATTTGACCCCCAAAAGGTTTATCAGTTTGTTTACGTCTTATCACAAAGCCTCCAAAGCCAAAGCGATTTCTTCAAGGATAGGGACTACAGAATGTTTAGGGTCAAACACTGCTAGGGGCGCACGTTCTTCTGTTGCATCGACAAAAGCGGTTGCTCTGGGGATGGCTGGGAAAATCCGACCCCAAGCAGAAAGTTGTTCTTGTATTGCTGCCAATGCTCGTTTATCGGCTGAGTTTTGGTTTGCATACCGCGTAGGAACAAACCCGGCTATTTGGATTTTGCGGTTGGCTTTATTTTTAACGTGGGTAATAGTTTGTAACAGTTCATCTGTTCCCTCAAAAGCTTTGAGATGGGTTTCTAGGGGGACGAGTACGTGTGTGGCCGCAACTAAGGAGATATAAGAAAGCAATCCTAAGCTGGGAGGACAATCTATAAGGATGAAGTCGTATTCATCTAAAACAGATTCAATGGCTTCCTTGAGGCGTAAGTCGCGCATGGCAGCACTTACTAACTGCATTTCTGCTCCACTTAGGACTCGGTTAGCAGGAACTAAGTCCATACCGTGAATGCCGTCATGAATCGGTAAGGGCTGCTCGTTGACAATGGCATCGGCAATGGTTTTTTGTAACTGAGATGGCACTAACCCCATAAATTTTGTCAAGGACGCTTGGGGGTCTATGTCAATGAGAAGAACGCGGTGTTCTCGTTTTGCTAGGTGGTATCCCAGGTTTTGGGTCAGTGTCGATTTGGCGACACCACCCGCCTGATTAAACAGGGCAATAATGCGGCATGGAGAGTCAGAAGTTGACACTGGCTTGTTTTCCTAGAAGATACGTTGATGTTTGGTCAACAGGCGCGATTTTAGTTTCTAGTTTATTGAAGTGTATCAAAAGAAGAGAAGCCCTAGCTAATACAGGAATATAAGCAGTAGACTTTATAAAAGAAAGCCACATGAAGTCATTGCTATGACAACCAAACAAGCCATTTTTGAGGCAATTGAACAACTGCCAGAGCAGCACCTCGAAGAAGTTTTACGGTATGTTCAACAGCTTGCACGTACCGACAAATCACCAGCCATCAATCTACACAGCAACAGTAACGACCCCCTGGCAAACTTTATCGGTGCAGTATCTCATGGCTCCTTAGCTACCAACTTAGACGATGAACTTTATGGCGACTAAGCTTTTTATTGATACTTGGGGTTGGCTTACGCTCCATGACAAAAGTGAACGTTATCACCAAGAAGCTACAAAAGCCTACCAAAGTGTCTTTTCTCAAAAAGGACAAATTTATACAACTGATTACATTCTTGACGAAACATTCACTTTCTTCTTTCGACGACTTCCTGCACCGATAGCCGACCAATCTATGAAAGCACTGCTGTCAGCCTTTAATGCCGATAACTTTTATTTAATCCGCATTACTGAAGAACGCTTTGCCCAAACTCAACTACTCCGTTCTAAGTTTCTCGATAAGCCCTTGATTTCTTTTACTGACTTGACCTCAATGGTCGTTATGCAAGAATGTAACATTACAACCATCCTCACCGAAGATGCTCACTTTACTCATGTGGGCATGGGCTTTGAATTAGTTCCCTAATTGGGGAAGAACTGGTCAAGTGTACTTATGCGGTGTGGTCAAAAGTAGTTGTTAGGGTGTCGGTGCATCATGGAGAAAAACTATACATTTAAATTCAATTCTTCCACTGCCTTAGAAGCCCTGAAAGTTGGTAAATATGACCCTATTAACTTTTACGAGGCGCGTTTAGACCTGTTTAACCTCTCGGTAATGGCAGACTATGATCAGTTAATTTGTCTGCCAACCCTCACTGCTATTGACAAATATTGGTATCAGATTGAAACAGCCAGAAAAGTTCTCAGACAACTGGGTGGACGTGCATTACTAGCGGATGAAGTAGGATTAGGCAAAACCATTGAGGCGGGACTAATCATAGCCGAATACTTAGCTAGGGGTATGGTACAGTCCATGCTGGTGCTAACTCCCGCATCCCTAGTTTCTCAATGGCAATCAGAGTTAAGTGATAAATTTAATATTTCTACTATCACCACAGATAACCGTGACCCGCAACAACCGATAGACTCTTTCTGGACAGATAATCCGCGAATTATCGCTTCATTAAACACGGCTAAGTCTGCTAAACATTATCCTCACGTCACCAGTCGCACTTGGGATTTGGTTGTTGTTGATGAAGCCCACCACCTGAAAAATCGCACTACCCTAAACTGGAAACTGGTCAATGCTCTTAATAAGCGGTTTATTCTCATGCTCACTGCTACGCCAGTGCAGAACTCCCTTGTTGAACTGTTTAATCTGCTAACTCTCCTCAAACCAGGATTACTACAAACAGAAGCCGCCTTTAAAAAAGAATACGTCGATTCTAGGAATGGACGAGTCCCTAAAAATCCAGAGAAGTTACGCTCTCTGATGCGGGAAGTCATGGTACGAAATACCCGCGCCCTAGTAGATGTCAAACTACCCAAACGCTTCGCCACCACAATTACCGTTGCACCTGCGGCTGGCGAGGAGAAACTTTACCAGGACGTGAACGAGTATTTACGTTCTTCAGAGGACAAACTAGACAGACTCTCCCGTACCAATTTGCTAATGCGTGCTGGTTCATCCCCTGGTGCTTTGGCTGACTCCCTCAAGCAACTGACTCTTCGCTTACCCGATGAAGAACTGAAGTCTTTAGCAAGACGAGCATCTCAAGTCAAGCAGGTCGAGAAAGCAAAAGCATTGGTAGAGATGCTCTCAAAATCTCGCCAGAAAACCTTGGTTTTCACAACCCATAAAGCAACTAGCACATATTTGGCTAAAACTCTGCAAGCAGCCAATATCCCCTTTGCGGAATTTACTGGCGGGATGTCCCTTAAACAGAAAGATGAGGCCATCGCCGCATTTCGGGATACCGTTTCTGTACTCTTAGCATCTGAAACAGGCGGTGAGGGACGTAACATCCAGTTTGCCAATGCGATCGTTAATTATGACCTGCCTTGGAACCCAATGAAAATAGAACAACGCATTGGTCGCATCCACCGCATCGGACAAACTCAAGATGTTTTTATTTTTAACTTTTGTCTCAAGGGCAGTATCGAAGAATATATTCTGCGGATATTGCACGACAAAATTAATATGTTTGAACTGGTAGTCGGAGAAATTGAAACAATTTTGGGGAATGTGGATGATGAATTTGACTTTAGTGAAGTTGTCATGGATATCTGGCTCAAGCATCAAGTCAAACCTGAATTAGATACAGCCTTCGAGCAATTGGCAGATAATTTGTTGAAAGCCAAAAACCAATATCAGCAAATTCAAGAACTGGATGAACAGATTTTTGGCGAAGATTTTGAAGCTTGAGAGATTGATTTAATTAAATATGATTTCAGATCCAATTATTGCTACATTAGAAAAAATTGTTTCTCTGCATGACGGAATAGCTGAACCTGCTGGTGAACACATTTTGAATGTGTTGTTAACGGAAAATATAGCATCGCTACTTTCTCTACCAGAAGATGTTACTTTTACAACTAAAATTGATGTACCTCAAAGTGTTTTCGTCACCTATCATTCAGAAGTATTAAATAAGTTATCTGAGCTATTAGCTACTAAAGGACTTATTAGCGCCTTGGGCGTAAAATTCGATGGCTATTTAAAAACTACAGGATTTGAAAAGAGCATAGCAGAGAGATTTGTAGTTCAAAATGGTTTAATTCGTTTTGTAGATGCTAAACCAGAAACCACTCGTTACATCCTGTGTAATGTGGCTTACACAGCAAATGCAGATGAAAAAAGAATTGGTTTAGTTTCGTTTATTATCAATGAACTAACAGGAGTGACACCAGTAGAAATTGGTAATGCTTTATTCTGGGAGTCTGACCGAATTTCTGTCGATACTCAAGAAACGCCATTATCTATCCCTGTTGATGAGTTGTTGAAATTAATCGAACATCAAAGTGCAATATTGATTGGAACGTCTCTAGAGAATTGGCAGGCTAAGTTAGCGAGAGCAAAAGCCAGAGATGAAGAAAGGCTCAAAGCTTATTACAACACCATTAGCTCAGAAATTCGCAACAAGATTGAGTTAAAACATTTGGTGGGTGATGAAAAAGATAAAGAAGTAGCACGAATTGAAGCTACCGAAAGAGAATTATCAAGAAAATTGTTAGATATCCAAGAGCGTTATGCAATGAGTGTAGAAGCTTGGTTGCATAGTGCAATGATTATCCATCTCCCAACGGTACATATTCAGTGTGAGTTGCAAAGGAAGAAAGCGAAACGGACTGTAACAGCAGTTTGGAATCCGTTCACTAAAATTATTGAGCCGCTACGCTGCTCCTTATCAGGAGAACCTGTTTACAATTTCTATTTAGATGATCAATCAGCCAAAATTATCTCACCGACAGTTTGGAGAAAGTAATTTTTGACTACTAATTTACCTATGAAATTGTCACACTTGCCCAACAGTTTGCCATTAGATGGTGCTGTCCGCATCGAGCTAGTAGAAGGAGTGCCGATATTTCGAGCTTCCAGCTTAGTACAGGGGCGAATTGAAGCCTTATTAATTAAGCAAAAAGAATCTGCACTTACTTCAGAGGAAGAAAAAGAATTAGATGAATATGAAGAATTAGATGATTATCTGAGTTTTATGAATCGGATGATCAGAAATTCATCGCTAATTCAAAATTTTAAATTTTGAATTGTAATAAATTCTATGAGTGAATCAAAAGTAATTATCAACTCACCATCACCGCGCACTCGCCAAAGTCTAGCCACAGACTTATTTAATGCTGGCGTTAACTCACGGATGGCAGTGATAGTCCATTCATCTCTTAGTTCTCTGGGTTGGGTTTGTGGTGGTTCTGTTGCAGTGGTTCAGGCACTGATGGATGTGATTACACCAATCGGCAATTTGATAATGCCTACCCATACTGGTGATTTGTCTGACCCTGCTAACTGGCAACAACCATCTGTTCCTAGAGAGTGGTGGACTATTATTCGTGAAACTATGCCAGCTTTTGACCCTAAAGTGACCCCAACACGAGATATGGGAAGAATTGCGGAAACCTTCCGCGTTTGGGAAAATGTCCTGCGAAGTTCTCACCCACAAGTTTCTTTTGCAGCTTGGGGAAAAGACGCTGAAAAGATAGTATCAAATCATTCCCTCGGCTATTCTCTAGGAGAAGATTCACCCTTAGCCCGTCTTTATGATCTCAATGGTTGGGTATTGTTACTAGGTGTTGGATATGAAAACTGTACCAGTTTTCATCTAGCTGAGTATCGAGTTGCTCAACGACAAGAAGTTAGAAAAGGTGCGCCTATTTTTGAAGATGGACGACGAGTTTGGAAATGGTTTACAGATATTGATTTTGACACAAGCTGTTTTGTGGAGATGGGTGAAGCTTTTGAACGAACTGGTCAGGTACAAATCTCAACAGTTGGTTCTGCACAAATCAAACTATTTAATATGAGAAAAGCGGTTGATTTTGCCCTTGCTTGGTTAAAAGATAATCCTAGATACACTAACTCATAACAGTGGTATTGACTTGGCACGATTACCTCACAAATACAGTCTTAATTATCGGCTTGACCCTTTTTGGAACATCTTCATCTAAAGCGTGGGTAGCATGACTGTGGCTAAACCAATTCTGATTCGCAATGAGACAACAAATACTAACTGTGCCGTTATACAAGGTCATAAAGACTTGCGCTTACCCACGCGTTGAGCCAGCTTGCTACTAAGTTCCGCCTGGTACTGTTTGCGGTTATCGTCGTAAATCATCACAGTTCTAGGATCTGCATGACGGCTTAAGCTTTGGACTTTACGATAGTCCCCATTTGACACCTCAAGGCTGTCAGTAATGCCGCTATGACGGATTTTGTGAGGGGTCATGTGTTTAGAAATGCCAGCACGGGAGCAGATTCGCGTCACAATCGCATAAACTCCATCACCTGTGAGCTGATGCCCGTAAGAGTAGAAGTCTAGGGCAATAAACAGAGGATCATCTGGTTTGAGCTTGCCACGGCAATCAAGCCAGTCTTGAATTGCTTCTGCTGTGGGCGCAGGCAGGTTGACCCATTCAAATTCAACACCCTTGCCCTTACCAAACACCCTCAGCTTAGAACTCCCAAAGTCAAAATCCCTAACCAAAAGCTTGGCAATCTCACCGCGCCGCAAAACGTTAGTCCACAACAATAGAAACAAAGCGTAGTCGCGCTTGCCCCTGGGCGTAGCAATATCAATTATGTCGAATACCTGATTGTAAGTTTCAACATCAACCCCGGTGGTGTCGCGGTAAGGTTTAACCTTCTCCTTTTTAATTACTGCCGAGTCATAGACAAACTGACACAAATCCAGCCTTCTGCCCCACTCCACAAGATATTTAATCGCACTGAGATAACGATTAACAGTATTAGCTTTTAAATCAGCATTCATGAGCCGCGCTTTGTAATCAAGAATGATGTGGGTGGCCGTCCTTTGATCTAGGGCGAAAAACTGCTTAATCATCTCCAAACTTGGCTCTACACCCCACATTGTCATAAAGAATTGCCGCACATCACGTACATAAGCACGCTTGGTTGCTGCCGATCTAGTGTCTTTTACCAGTTCAGATCGCCAATTGGCTTCGTTGAGAACGGGAATAGCAGAGCTTAGTGATAACGCGGAATCAGTACGAGTAACTAACATAGCGCGGTCATGTTAATGCTTATTTACATTACCGCACTTCTTTCATCTACGGACATCTCTCCCCAAATATCACCCGAATTTCCTCGTATTTTTCACGTACAATTACTTACCTAACAAGAATCGCCTCTAACAGCCAATCAATCAATTTTTAGGTAAAAACGTATACGCGCTCCTTGGAAAGCAGCTCTGTTGCTCAATCTGGAGAGGATTGTCATCAACGGCAGTTAGTTAAAACTGAAACCGACCTCCCAAATATCTGTATGTCAATATTCCAGTTGCTTGCTATCAAAACTGATATCAATTTCGTCTATACCAGCGTCTACACCATGTCGGGGGCAGCCGCGAGTGATTCGGTGATCACAACTGTCCCTTCTATGCCCGTTTGTACAGTTATAAACTGCTAATACAGAATGGGCTGTTTACTGTGACTAGATATTCGACATTTTATGCTATCGTCTGACTGATTTTATAGGAATTTTCATATAAAATGGACGATGATGAGGACATCATAGAAATTCCTTTACGACCTCTGGTTTGGATGGGAGACTCTCTCAAAAATATCCGTTCATTTCCTGAAGAAGTGCGTGCATCAGTAGGCTATGCGCTGCAATTGGTGCAAGCAGGGGAAACACCAATGGATGCCAAGCCTTTTAAAGGGGTTGGAAGTGGCGTGTATGAAATTGTCAAACGCTACGATACCGATACTTACAGGGCAGTTTATGCGGTAAAGATTGCAGAGAAAATCTATGTCCTGCACGCTTTTCAAAAGAAATCAAAGCAGGGGATTAAAACTCCACAGGCTGATGTTGATCTGATTAAACAACGTTATAAGGACGCAGTGGCAAGGGAGAAACAACAATGACACAGGAACCCGTTTTTGAAGAAAGCAGTGGCAACGTATTCGCTGACCTTGGTTTGACAGATGCAGATGAACTTTTTACGCGGGGCAAGATAGGGATTCAGGTACTGCGCCTTCTCTCTCAACGCAACCTGAAACAGCGTGAAATCAGCGAACTTCTTGGCATTCCCCAGCCAGAAGTATCTCGTTTGATGAAAGGAGAGTTTCAACGGTTCAGTGAGGGCAAACTCCTCATTTTCCTCAAGCGACTCGATACGGAAATCACCTTACATCTTCGCTCTCGTCACGCGCCGGGCCAATCTGCTGAAACTGTGATATCGCTATAGGGCAGGCTAATTTCCCCGCAACAAGTTTCTTAACCACCGAATCGCCTCACTTGTTGTTTGCTCATTGGCAATTTGGAGGCATTGCTGCACAATTTCTCTTACGTTAGGAAAATAGCTACTTTCTGTAATTACGTAATTTTCACCCTGCAATCTATAAACTAATAGCTGCTTATTCTTGAACAGCCAAACCTCTGGCACTTTATAAGGGAGATAGTCATCAATACTGGTATAGCTAGTAACATCTACCTCTATCACTAAATCTGGTGGAGGGTCATTCTGCCAGTCGATACGGTTCTTACCTACTACGGATCTCCAATTTTCAATGTAAAAGCAAAAGTCAGGCTCAATGCCACTGACTTCTGGCAAGCTCATGGTGATGGGCGTAAATGAGTCGTATCTTTGCTCTAAATGATCTAGCAAAACCTTAGCAATATCTGCCAGCAAGCTCGCATCTCTTCCATGCTCTGGTAGCGGTGACATTAGCAAAATCTCTCCAGATCGATATTTAATGCGCGGTATAGAGCGATCGCCTAGTTGCTGACTCAGTACTTGATAGTCTTGCCAAGATCCCAAAAGTTTTAACACCGCGCCTGGGGGCAACTCGATTCTTTCAGGTGTAATTACAGTGTGCATATTCGCCTGCCTAATAGCTAGCCTTACTTTGTGCGATCATCTTGTTCTGTGTGGGTTTGAGAATTTACCACCTCTGTTGCGACTTCCTCAACGAATAAATCAACTGCCTTTGCCACTTCGGAGATGCTGTAGCCCATGCTCAAAAAGCGTGCTGCTGCTTTTAATTTGGTTTGACGTTCCAAGTCTTTGTAGATTCGTGTTTCTTCAATGTTCAGTAAGAGCATAAATTCCATGTCTTCACCGCAAAACTTACAAAACTTATAAACGCTAATCTCCTGTGCGCTTACTCATCCGTGTTCTGCTGTGCAGCAAGTCTCACAGCTTCTACGTCAACATTGAGTTGTTGAGCAATCTGTTCTATACTCATCCCTGTTTTTAGTAACAGTGGCACAGCTGCTTTCAATATTTTTTCTTCACCCTCGGCTTTCGCTTCCCGATAAACCCTCGTTTCCTCTAAACTTAGTCCCAGCATCACTTCCACTTCCTCTCTACTCAACGAAGAAAACTTGTAAACAGCAATTGTGGTGATAATATCTATTATCTCGTCTTTCGGCAGCGTGCCAGTTGACTCTAATTGTACTCGCTCAATTAATTGCGTAAGGATTCAGGTCTAATATTCAGGAAGTAGGGAAGGGCGAGACAGATAATTATTAGAATTAGCCAGCAGTGCTTGAGCAAAAAAATCAATGATAGATCTACTTTGACGGCGACAAGTCTGCACCACCGTCAACAAATTAGCAGGTATATGAATATTAGGTTGTGTCTGTTTTAGCCAACTACTTAACTCAATAACGCTCGGTTCAATTGCTTTTTGAACTCGTTCATTAGTTGCTACCAAAGTGCCTAACCCAATTTCAATCTGCCCCAGTTCCCACAACATTTCTTGCTGTTTTTCATAGGGCATATGTGCATAGTTATTTGCCCATCCTAAAAATGCTTGCAATCTCATTCCTAAATCTTGTCCAGGAATCATATCCTGTGACCACTGCGCTGCTTGTAAATTGCCACAACACTCACATATACAGGCATGACGTTGATACTCAACTATTTCTAATCTAAATCTCTGCTGACTTTTAAACGCTCTATTTCTTGCTGTAGTTTTAAGATGATTTTCTGTAACTCGCGTATTACCTTGTTCTGCTCAATAATTATCTCTATCAGTTCTTATGCGCGATAGCTGGCTCAGACTTTCTCGATCTAAATCTTGAGGCAGATTGTGGTTCATATCTGTGATACTCCCCCTCAAGTGTTCTCTTTGTCAATACTCTGCTACCTGAATCCTTACTTAGAGAAATTACTGAACTTTAAGCCAGTTTCAAGATAAAATGCAACTCATATTCATTTTGCTCTTCAAGGCGCAAATAGCTTGATAAATGCTATTTATTAACAGCACTATGCATTCTAAGTAATACTCAATACTAGGCTTAAAATTTACTAAAAACAGCCATTATAGAAGAAAAACAGCAGAATAAAGCTAAAAATCCTTTCCGAAATAACTAAAAAGTTGTGTGTAATTGTTGTTGTTCATCTCACCGAACACTGACTAATTTCTGGAAAAGGCTAAATTTTATACTAGAGATAGCACTACCTTATGACTCAGGACTTTTCTTCTGATTAAATTAAGGAGTTTTCCGACTCTCTTTCAAGAGCAAGTAAATAAGGTAGGACTAACCTTATAAAAATTCTCTAGATAATAGTTTTGCAGTAGTAACTTCATTATCCTAGTCTTGTTTTAAGGAGTAATTTAATGACTTCTAATAAGAAATATAAGCTCGCGGTTTTAGCAATTGATGGAGGTGGCATTAGAGGTATTGTTCCAGCTAAGATTTTAGCTAAAATTGAAGACATAACAGGCGAGCCAATACACAAACTATTCGATTTAATTGCAGGAACTTCAACAGGAGGAATCTTGTCTTTAGGTCTTGTCAAACCAAATGAAGATGGAAATGAAGCAAAGTTTAGCGCTCAATACATAGCGAATTTATATGAGAATGAGAGAGAAAAGATTTTTAAGAAGCAAGATAAGCTTAATTTGCCCGCACCGCTCGACAAATTGCCGCACAATAAATTGGTATTATTTAAATTGTTACAACTTTTACGCTCCTTGCCTCTTCCATTTACATTTAATCCAGAAGAACTACTTGGCCCTAAATTCACACGAAGTGAGAAAATTAATACTATTAATACTTTGCTTGGAGAAACACCTCTAAATCAAGCACTGACAGAAATTATCATTACTAGCTATGCCATCGAAAAACGAAAACCATTTTTGTTTACAAGTAATCCATACAAGGAGTTAAAATCTGAAAATTTCTACAGAATTTGCTCAAACTATAAAATGTATCATGCGGCTCTGGCCACTTCAGCAGCACCAACGTATTTTAGACCTTATGATTCGGACTTTATAAGTAGTAATATAGAAAACGAATTATTTGTCGATGGAGGAGTTATTGCAAATAATCCTACTTCTATCGCCATTATAGAGGCTATAGAATCTTATAAAAAACAGATTAACCCTGAGATAGGTTTAAAAGACATTTTAGTAGTTTCACTAGGAACAGGAAGAGCGACTGATAAATACTCTAAAGAAACTAAAGAATGGGGATTATTTCAATGGGTCAAACCTTTGATAAACATGGTTTTTAACGGTCAAAGCGAAATAATTGATTACCAAATGGAACATTTATTATCAAAGGAACAATATTACCGATTTCAGTTTAAGTGTGAAAAAAGACCATCGCAGCCTAATACTGATCAAAAATATTATGTAAGTGAGGCAATGGATGATACAAGTGAAGAAAATATTGAGGAATTAAAAAAAGCTGCCGATAAATTGATTAAAGAACAATCTAGTGACTTAACAAAGTTGTGTGAAGTTTTAAAAGCCTCATTGGAAACTAGAGAACTACGAAATAATAGGAAAATCTAGTACTCCATCGAATGAACTTTAGTAGATGCCTAAAAGTTTGTTTTTGCATCTTCAAGGCACGCTCATTCAAGCTAAAGTTCTCATTACAAGCAGTATTGCCGTGCAAAGTTTACGGCAGAACATTACCACAGTAAAAACTATTAGGTTCAACTAGCCAATAACAAGAAGGAAATCGAAAGATGATTTTGCCACAGAACCATAAGTTAAAAAATGGTAAATATACTATTTGTGACCATTGGCGAACAGGAGGCTATGGTGTTATTTATAAAGCAAAAGATAGAGATTTAAATAATGAGATTGTGGCCATTAAAACTTTAAGGCAAGACGTAAGTCCACAACAATACAAGGAAAATTTAGAAAGGCTTAAAAGAGAAAGGGATACATTGAATAGGTTGTTAGGCCATGCTAATATTGTTAAGTACTATGAATATTTTGAAGAAGAAAAAGTACATTATCTAGTCATGGAGTTCCTTGACGGAAAGAATTTGTCTGAATTATTGCAACAAAAAGGAAAATTAAAATATTGTTTTGTATTTGATTACATTTACCAAATTGGGTTAGCATTAAAATATATGCATGATAAAGATTTGGTACATCGAGATATTCAACCAAAGAACATCATGATAGAGAAAACTAAAGTAAAAAATAGAGCTGTTCTCATTGATTTTGGTATTGTGAAATATAGATATTTAATTACAAATGAGCATCCCTCTATTCAGAATTTTACTCATCATGAACAAAAGGGTGGTATCTTTAACAAGAAATTAGATGTTTATGGTTTAGCTGCTTGTTTATATAACGCTCTTACCAATGAGTTTCCGACAGATTCAGGAGAGCGTGTTCGCAGACAAAGACGCGGAGAGCAGGATTTAAAACCACCTAGAACCCACAATCGAAGTATCAGGCAGGATGTGAATGATGTAATACTCAAAGGCATGGATTTAGAACTTGAAAATGTACCGTCAATCGAGAAGTGGTTAAATCAGCTCCCCAAACCGCTACACTGGCGCTGGCAGCAGTTGGTAAATTGGCTACACAACTTTTTCCGGTGAGCTACACATCACATCTAGAACACCGATTCAGTAATGGCAGAACAAAAGAAAAATCAGCCCAGAAAGAAGTCGATAATGGAGAAGAAAGCAGCGTATCTGTTTGCAGGTATGATTATCAGCGAGTTAGCTTTCTAGTCAATCAGTAATTAAGCATCAAAAGAAATCGGCTTACCTTTGAAATGATTGTAAATATCCTCTGGGTTAAACCAACTTGGCAGTGTACGCTCTGCATCCTTTAATTCCTCACCATTATCATCAAGCAAGCCACGAACAATCTTGACTCTGGGTAGTGGGGTTTTACCGTTAGCTGAGAATTTTTGAATGAGGATTGTACCCGACTCCCTCATTGCTTGTGTTTTTTCTGGATAGCTGGAATTCGTGTCATTGTGAGTAATACCAGTCACATAAACCTTTGCTTTTCTAGTGTCTGTCAAATGCAGTTTATAAAACTTTTCGGCGGGTTCACCAATCAATGATTTTAAGTTAGTGTACTCATCAATAAGCACTTGTTCAGGCGTTATAGTCGTAGATTGCTCATGGTCATTCTTCCCTTTAATTCTTAATAGCCAATGCTCACACAGACCATCAAGGGCAGTACCTATTTCTAACTCGGACTCGGCAATATTTTGAGTCTCAAGATATCGCCATGCTTTAGAGTTGTCCCCAGTCGCGTGGCGGTCAATTAAGTAATAAATGGGAATTCCTAAACAATGTTTTCTCACAATAGCTATAGCCGCGCTCGTGTAAGTTTTACCTGACCCCTGGCGACCGATTAACCACAGTGGGGTTAGGTTGTCGATAATCTTCCACAACCAGCCGTCCTCATGAGCTTTGAGCGCTTGTATGAGTTCAGTTGCTCGTTGCTGGTCAACAGATTGATTGCTGTTACTGTCTGCACTAACGTCCTTAGTTTTGCCCTCAATCTTGCTGCGTTCCTGGTCAGCTTTAGCTTTATCTCGGAAATTTTCAGCAACGGTTTTATCAGCTACAGAGTCAGCAACCGCGAACTGTTTTTTAGTGTTATGAAATTGCAAATCTTCAAGCTCTGCTTGTCGCTGGTACTGTATCCGCAATTCATCAAGTGAAATATAACCGGATTCGACTAATTGATTGTCAGCACGTCGGTCAATGTCCTTTTTATGCTTGTCCTTAATGCGCTCTGATTCATGTGACTGCAAATCGCGCTTAGTCCGAGTAACTAACCCTTGACGCTTAATGGTTGTCTTAAAATCTTCCAAACGTTTAAAGCTTTCATCATTGTCAATTTCATCTTTTGCAGCCCAGCAGTAGTAACCCATCCAGGCTAGAGCAGGCGCGACTAATAACCACAGACTCGGATTATCGGATGGAGCCAACTCTTTAGTAATGAAAGCACTTTCAGGCAGAGACACAACATCATTAAACTGTCGTGATTTCCATACTTCTGTGAGCAATCTGTACTTGAAACGGCAGTATTTGTTATTAAGTGCCGATTGCGATTCTTCCGGGTTATCATAATACTTAATTGTGCGTTTGTTGGCTGTTACAGGACAGAACCGCACTTCAGTAAATTGATAAGGGCGGGGTGTCTGCCCGTAGTAATAAGCGCTCGCCAGCCCTAAAAGTAAAGCTGTGCCAGCACCAACTTTTAGTAGTGATTGAGTCTTCATGACTTGGATTTGTGGATGCTGTAAACAACACCGCCTGCCACTAATGCACTCACCACAAACACAAGAGTTTTGTCAGATTCTTGCAGACGGTTAAAGTCTTCTACAGTCGCTTTGATGTTGTCATAAGTATGATGTGAGCTTTGCAGCGTGCTGTAAAAATCGCCTACAGCAGTCCAGAGAATAAAGCATCCAAATATTGTTTGAAATAGAAATTTTATAGCTTTGTCCATGTCCGTAAAAGTCCAGCCTTCAGGAGATTTATTGACGGTGAACTCCAATAAATCACGATTAACTATTTGATTAATTCCCAACACAATAGCGACCGCAGGCAGTAGACCGGCTGACCCAGTTGCTATGACTAAATACTTAGCCAAACAATAGGAAGTAACACCCCAGCCGCAAGATTCAATACCTTTGAGAACAGCACGACTACGATTAAGCTTTTCAACTTCTTTGGCTTTAAATCTTTTAATAGCTTCAAGTTCATCCAGGGTAAATGCAGTATCAGGAAAGTCTTGATAGAAGCGTGATTGTTCGGTGTCTCCGTCTTGCAGTTCGATGTCAAGTGAATCTAACATTGTTCTCATCACTAATTATTGATTTCCCCTACTGAGCGTTAATCTGTAGGGGATGCAAGCTATCTTCACTACTCGAAAATCGTAGAAACAGCAGTGCGGAAGGCTTGGACTAATTTATTAGTCGTGAATGACTTACGAGGCACTAAGTCAAGGTCTGAGCTTTCGCCATAAGTTAGTAGGTGTTTGGCTTTTTCCATCTCATAAGCCCTATCAGCGTCTAATTGTGCCTTCACGGGTCGGGCATATTGCGATTTAGAAGCCGCTAGATGGTCAACTTGGCTCATGTGATAGTCGATGTAAGCCTTGAGCTTAATTAAGTCGATGCTTTCTCTGTAACGCTGATTTTCTAGTGTGCGATCTCCGGCCAGCTTCAATCCAATTTCTGAGCGTTCGTGACCGTACTTTAAATTAGCGAGCGTCAAATCTGCACTGGCCTTATCAATGGCAATACCAGACGCACCAGCTTGTTTATAAATTTCAGCTAGTCCTTTGTTGTACTCCTCAGTACCCTTGATGAACGCACTGAGGTTATCTGTAATGTAGGGCATGATGGTTAAAATGCGTTCGCCCTCGTTGCCCATTTCCCCTACTTTCGTTAGTGCTGCGTCATCGCCATTGATGCAGCCCATGATTAAGCTATCAGCAATCCCTAGCTTTTGCGCCCTTGCCGTGAGCTTTTTACCGTGCTTGCCGACCATATTCTTGATATGCTTCACGTTTGTAACTCCTATATGTGCAACATTCCTTGAGGAACCATTGAGCCAGGGGAGCCGCCAACGCCATGAGCAACGGTATCCCCACCAGCCCCATCAACAAATGCCTGTAAGTGAGCTTGCCTGCTCCTTTAGTCGATGATTCCGGCGAAAGATAACGCGAGGTCTGCAAACTGGCTTTTGTAATCCTCTGCTGTGGCCTCCATCGCTTGTCGAATCTGCGTCAGTTCACTACCTGCTGCATCGTCCATCTCAGATAGCGTTCGCCTAATTTCGTCAGCTTTGCGCCGGATTTTAGCCACTTCCTGATTCTTAAATTCCCTTGCAAAGTGGACGAGTGCGTTAAAAATCGCTTCGTTTAATTCTTTTCTGGATGCAAAGGTAGAAGCAATGGATACGGTTATCTGTTTCACGTCCGCCGCTTTTAACTCAATCCCCGCGCCCTCGGCAATTTCTGTAACCAGTGCTTGTTTTTGTTGCTCACTCAGCACAATCTGATTCTCTGATTCTGCGATCTCCAAATGGCTGGATTCAGACTCAACCTGTGCATCTTCTGCCTCTGCTAAAAGTGCTTCATCAACGGGTTGATCCGTTACTGATAATCTGCTGGCTGCTTTCTCTCTGAGATAGTCAACAGCTTGGCTCAGTTGTTCCTTGGTGGGATTATCAAGGTCATCGCACTCTACAGCAAGGGCTGCTTGGGTGTAATCATCCTTGGTAAATCCTTGATAACCTTGCTTGTATAAACGAGTACGGACATTGTTAGTGAACTTGTTAGACATGATGATTACTCCTTATTTGGCTAGTGCTAAAACTTGGGGGAAAGCAGATTTCATGGGCTGCGCTCGTCGGTTGATTGCCCACTTCGCAGCGACGAACGCAACAAGAGCTAAATCTTTGCTGTGATACTGCTCCTTGGCACTCAAAGAAAGCCCCGCACGTTCAAACCAGTAGTAACGAGTGCTGCGTGGTACGTCCTCAAGATTGATTTTTAGATAGTCGGCAAGAATATTAAAAAACTGTCTGCTGTCGTAGTAAGTATCCAACTCGTAGAAATGTCTAAATGCTTGCCAGCGTTCGCTAAACCCTTCACCACGACCTGTAAAACTGCCGTAGCGTCGTTTTAGTCCCGCAAATGCTGAAACTATCTTTTGAGCATCCTTCGCCTGTACTTCAAAACTAAAGTGCTGTTTTAAAGTTGCTACCACTCGATACCAAGTAATATCAGCAATCTGTTTATTTAACTCGCGTTCGTAAAGAAGCTTCAGCTGGCGATACTTACTTACATATTCCTTAGTCGCCACATTTTCTCCTGATCAATATTTAAGTGTGTATAAAATTAACTGCCATTCCGAATGAATCCAAGGTTTTTGACATAAGTTATTAGCTGATTCAGGGTATTTGATATGTCCAGTTAGCTGACGACTATCAATAACCTTGGAAAAGAAATCTGACAAATGACTCAGAACTTGCTTTTCATCGGCTATAACCACGCGATAACAATACTTTTCAGGATTTGCGACTTACTAACACTTTCTCGCTTACCCCCACAGTTACACCCCTGAATCGCTTAGTTTTTGCGATCGCGTAGCATTCCGCAGGAAGGGTTTGTCATTACAGTAATCGTGTTCCTGTAGTAGTTCGCCCACTGCTTGCATGGCATCACCTAGCGTTACATCTGGGTAGTATTCCAGTTGCTTAAATTGGGCTGAGTCTTGGATTTCTCTGAGCCAGCGAGAACTTGCTTCTAATCTTCGTAATTGATTTTGATTAAGCATTACTTTCTCAAGATGTAGTTCGTTGATTGCTTTTATCAGTGGTGGATTATTTACCAAAAGTGAAATCTGTTGTTGGTGCAGATATTTCTGTAACTACTGTGGGTACTGATTTTGCTAAAGAATCGCGTTCATCAACATCAAAAGCGGGTAAAACTTCCCAAGTAGCTTCTAAATGCCTGCCGTACCTGGAAAACATTACGTTAATTAGCTCTGTCAAACTTGCTAATTTGGTAGTTTTCAAAAGATGTTCACCCATTTCTAATGCCGCGCCCCTAATCACAACTCGCGCTTGAGCCATATTTTGAAGTCCTTAAGAATGACTGAAATCATTTGCAGACATAACTGTGAGCATGGTTGCAATCAGATGCCCATGCCAAAAAACTAGATTCGACGCAATTAGGTTGTTTTTGGTTTTCTAAAAAATTTGCAGACTTAAAGCGTCTTGTCTGTTATTATAGTACCACATGGTACAGGTAGTGCAAGTGGAACTTTAAGTATTGGTTGTCTAGGTGGCACAATCAGTAGAAGTTTATTTATTTGAAATGTCTACTGATAAAGCTAATGACGTATTTATCCGAGTTTTTTTAAGCTCGGAAATGAGAACCCGCTTTAAAGTCGCTTGCGCTAAAAGTGAAGTCGCCATGAGTGAAAAAGCTAGGGAACTAATTGAGGAATGGACTATAAACCAAGAAACTCAAAGCCAAAACTCCTCACAAAGTGAAGACAAAGGGGATAAATGAATCTTGCTAAAATAAATCCGTTAAATTTGCCTTCTCTGCCATTAAACGAGCGATCAGCTTGAAATAGCTGACACATATAATTAGCAGAGAAAACTTTTCCTTGCTGGCGTTAGATGGCAACTAACTTATACACCAATCGATGAAATCCACCTGCTGTTGCCCATGCAGCCCTAGCAGATAAATTCCCTTCGATGAGAGTTATCTTATGGCAGCAAATGATTTAAATTCGGAACTTCCATTAATAGTAAATCTCAACTTGATTAATCAAGGAGGTCAAGAAAACATTGACCTCAGTAAATTAATCATAGAAATTGATTCAACTTTATTTCCCAACCAAGAACAATTTCTAAAAGCTTTACGTACTCATCTATTACAGTCTTTTAAAGAAATTCCTGTAAGAAATTCGACCAATCTCCTAAACACAGAAAATAATTTTTTTGAAAATGTCGAGGATGATTTATATCCTCCGGCTAGCAAATCCAAAACGAAGAAAAGTAAAAATAGTATTCAGGAAAATGAAACTTATCTTGAAACTACAGCTAATTCCACATCCAATACTTCAATCAAAGTTAGACAGACAAAATTATTTAAGTCCCAAGACTTTGAAGCTATTCCCACAGCAGCAGTTATGTTTTCCAGTATTGACTCTCAAATCAAAAAAGAATTGTGGAAGCAAAATGAAGATGGGATAGCCTACTTACAACATAGAGCTAAGGGCGATTCCCAAAACTTCATTGAGCATTATATTGCCAGTCCCGGTGATATTTCTATGCTTCCTTGGGATGAAGCATTACAAATCATCGATAAGTTTGGGTTTAACAGTGCAAAATTACATTTAATTTTTGCTGCCTATGCAATGAAACAAGAAAGACCGTGGGAGAGCTTATTTGTTCTCAATGCCAGTAACTTAATAAAAGATATGGGTTGGGATCAACGAACTGATTTACGTAAACATAAAAAGCTTTCAGAAATAGCTAAAACAGCATTTGCATTAGATTGTTTATTAGTTAAAGCAGTATGGATAGAAGGTAGAAACAAAAAAGGTGAAATAAATGCCAGCACCCCTATAGGCAGAATGTGGAACATTACAGTTGTGCCTTATGGCCAAATAAATTTACAGGGGAAAATAGAAGAACCTGATGAAGTTCAGCTAATTATTCAACCAGGTGCTTGGACTAAACATTTTTTGAACAGAGCAGGAGCAAAATCAAGGGACGCTTTATATCAGTTTGGCTACTTAGCCCAACAAGTTTTGAAAATTGATCCCTACCATGATGAACTCGCGCTAAGGCTGGCTATATATCTAACATTAGATAGTCGAATCCGCCTTGATGGAAATTACAAAGTACAGGAGCTATTAGAAATTGCATTCGCCAAACCGATTATAGATAAAGCTCGGTTAGATCGCCGCCGAGCCTATGACTTAAAACAGCACTGGGATAGTGCCATAAAGCTACTACTAAAACTGGGCTGGCAGATTGCATTTGACCCCGAAACTTACCCCGAACAGCTAAGACCAGACTCCAAGGAGAAGAAACCTAAAGGCTACCTTGATAAGCTGTTGGATGCAAAACTCACCATCAAACCCCCTACCCCTATCCCGGAACTTATAGCATCTAAGGCCAAAATCACGGTTGAACGATTGCAGCCGAAAGTAAACCCCAAAGTAGAACAGTTACAGCCCAAAGCCCAGCCCTCACAGGAACAACACATCAGCTTGACTAGCAGTCAAGTTAAAGAAGCACGTATTGCTAAAGGCTGGTCTCAAGCGAAACTGGCTGGTTTTCTCGGCGTATCTCAAAACCTTATTTCCCTGATTGAACGGGGTGAGCGCACCTTTAATCCACAGCTTGCCGCCCAGATCCAAACGCTTCTAGATATCCAAGACTAAGTATTACTACTCTACATTTCCCAACTACAAGTTGACGATCTGCTGTGATTGGCTGGTTTTCTGTTGCAGTCTTGTTTTAAAAAAAATAATTCAAAAAATTGGCTTTAAAGCTTTACCCTGTATGGCTTTGGCTCTTAAAACAAAGGCTCTAGAATCCCCGGACGAAAACTCTAGAATCCCCGGACGAAAACTCTAGAATCCCCGGACAATCCATTTTTAAAAGCCTTGCTGCATAAGGGTTGTAGCCTCTTAAAACAGCCCTGATTAATTAGATTAATTAGATCAGTTTTGCCTAGTGGTTTTGGCGAATCTGGCATTATTTCTTGGTGTCCAAAAATATCAAAAACTTTTCGGCTACTGAAAACGAAAACCTTAAGCTGCTCTCAAACCTTACCTCCCGCAATAAGCACCCTGGCTTGTACCAATAGAGGGGGTAATGGCTGATAAGCGGCGATTTCCTAAAAGGAGTGACCAATAAATGACAAACGCCGCAGTTGAGAGCAGAAGAACGGAGCTATCCGATAAAAAATTTATTTGCGATAACGCGTCTTCATCCCAAGTCAAACCTGATAGTAAAATCAAGTTTGCGTTTAACGCCACAGGCTCTAACAAAGACTGGGATTTTAAAAAGCTGTCCGCCAACTTCCAAGATACCGAAGGCACTCTAGAAGATGTCCAGCAACATATTAAAGCAGGTCACGCTATCTGTGCTGGCTTATTGGGTGGAAAATGGCGCAGTAAGTCCAATGTTATCGGTTCCCACTGGCTACTACTCGACATCGATAATTCTGATGTTGTCCGTGATGCAGAGGGTAAGCCAATTAAGGACGAGAACGGCAATTCTATCAAGGTTTACACTCCACAATTAACCATTGAACAAGCCCTAGCCCATCCTTTCATTCAAAAGCATTGCGCTTTAATGTACACCACTGCTAGTCACAAACCCGACTGGCATAAATTCCGGTTGATTTTCCCTCTGCCGCAATATGTTGAGGGTGCTGATACGGTAGAAGCTTGTACACGTTTTCTCATGCAGCAGCTACCGCATGACCCGGCGTGTAAGGATGCTTCTCGTGTATTCTACGGCAACACTCTAGCCGAATTTCTCATAGTCAACCCCCAGGCAACATTACCTGCCGAATGGGTAAGTGAAGCAATTGCGATCGCGCTTCAGGAAAGGGAAGAATACCAGCAACGCATCACTGAAATCGAGTCACGCCGTCAACAGTTTCGGGAGATTTCTGACGTTGAAGGTTGGGACACTGAGCAGCTGATCAAGAGCGCACTCTCATTCATTCCACCGCGCACAATAGGCAGTGGGAACTATGACGAATGCCGAAGCGTGCTGATGGCTTTGGTCAATCACTACGGGCCAACGGATGCTGAAATCATTGCTGAGAAGTGGTCGCCCAGCATTAAGGGTACAACTTGGAACATTCGCGCTAAGATTCGCAGTTTCCGACGTGGGGGGATCAGCATTGGAACACTGTTTCACATTGCCAAACAGTACGGCTTCCGCTTTCCGCAACGGCAGTACGAACCATATCAACGTGACAAAGGGCTAATTAGCCGCGAACAGTGGGAACTGGGACAAGTTAGGGAAGACTTGACTAGTTTCAAAAATTTATTGAAGCAGGCTTTTGCTCCCTTTGTTTCAGCAGCCAAAGGATTTTTAACACCTCCAAAACCAAAGCCAGAACCCGAAATTACCGCCCCTGTAAGGCAGGTAATTGTCTACAAACGTGGCAATATCCCACATAGGAGCGAATTTACAGGCGATATCTCTATTTCTTGTAAGCAAGAGGAGCATATTGCGGCATGGGTAGAAGCCATTTCTAAGGGGTGGACGCAAATTTTAGATAATTCTCATCCTGGTTTGGGTAAGTCTCACAACGCTGGTCAACTTACCGCCGCCCTTTTCGGCATTGAAAAACTAATTTACCAGGATGCCAACCACCGCAACCCCTCAACACTGCCCATTGAGGCTAACTTTGTTGACCTCCCTGTGCGGCACAATGGCTTAAAAATCGACACCACCCGCACTACTCCAATGGGCGAAAACTTTCTACTGCGTCCCAAAGCAGGCGAAACTCCCGATACTATTGGCAATTGTCACCGCAGTTATTTATTTGAAGGGTTCCGTGACAAAAACTTTGTCAGTTTGGATTTTGAAGAAAGCTCTATTAGCCCTATCTGTAACGGTTGTCCCCTCCAAAACCAGTGCCGTTTCGCTCATGGTGATGGTTTTGGCTTCCGCTATCTCAAACGCAGTGCAATTCAAAATTTCTCCCTTATCCGAGCGCATCCCGACTCTACACCAGTTACTTTAACTAACGCGGCAGGTATTCCTTTTACAGTGGGGCGCATTTGGGAAGAAGCAGGTACACTCATTCAACCTGTGCGAGAAATCCAGTTGAGGTTGAAGGATTTTGATACTACCGTAGGTCTTCTGGCTACAAGCTTACCGCCTGAGCAATGGTCAAAACTTCAACCAGTTTTACAAGCTTTGCGCTCATTGCTCACCCAAGATATTCAGCCCGATTCTCGCTATGGCTTTGATGATGCGGCATTAAGGACATTTTTACCCGAATTCCCCCAAGATTTAGATGTTGAAGGGATTCAGGAGCTAGTAGAGCCTAATTTGGATTTTCTCGCTGATTTAGATTCTCTCGATATCCAAGCGGATCAACAACTTAAAAAAAGTGCCGCCGCCCGTTTTGCTGCCAAGAAGCTAGTTAAGGACAGCGCAAAACTTGCGGGTAGAGATTTTCTAGAGTTGCCTTTGTACTGGTTGCCTGACTTCCTCGGAGCTTGGAAGGGTGAAGGTTTTTTGGCTTGTAAATGGGGTGTGGTGAGCATTTACCGCCCTAATACCAAGTATCAAGATTTGGCTAATTCTGCCCAATTTAATATCTACCTTGATGCTACTACCACAC
>JAESGN010000447.1_pt1 | contig 37021 bp, 30 predicted proteins | sample 9269731 | NCBI WGS metagenome assembly JAESGN01 (sample SAMN15720683, study PRJNA650826) | algae metagenome | isolation source: Mojavia pulchra JT2-VF2 and co-occurring heterotrophs from desert soil | place: USA: Cadiz Valley, Joshua Tree National Park, CA | collected 1998-06-08
CGCCCGGGTGTGCGTGAAGCTGGTCAGCTCGGCCGGCATCGGCACCGTGGCGGCGGGCGTCGCCAAGGCGCATGCGGACGTGATCCTGGTCGCCGGCCATGTCGGCGGCACCGGCGCTTCGCCCCAGACCTCGGTCAAGTACGCCGGCACGCCCTGGGAAATGGGCCTGACCGAAGTGAACCAGACCCTCACGCTCAACGGCCTGCGCGGCCGAGTGAAGCTGCGTACCGATGGCGGCCTGAAGACCGGGCGCGACATCGTGATCGCGGCGATCCTGGGCGCCGAGGAGTTCGGCATCGGCACGCTGAGCCTGGTGGCGATGGGCTGTATCATGGTCCGCCAGTGCCATTCGAACACTTGCCCGGTCGGCGTCTGCACCCAGGACGAGAAGCTGCGCCAGAAGTTCGTCGGCACGCCCGAGAAGGTGATCAACCTGATGACCTTCATCGCCGAGGAGGTTCGCGAGATCCTGGCGCGGCTCGGGTTCAAGAGCCTCGATGAAGTGATCGGCCGCACCGAGCTGCTTCGCCAGGTCAGCCGCGGTGCCGAGCATCTCGACGATCTCGATCTCAACCCGATCCTCGCCAAGGTCGATGCCGACGATGCCGAGCGCCGCTTCAGCCTGTCGACCTTCCGCAACGAAGTGCCCGACAGCCTTGATGCGCAGATGATCAAGGATGCCGCCCCGGTCTTTGCGCGGCGCGAGAAGATGCAGCTCACCTATAATGTGCGGAACACGCATCGCGCGGTGGGCACGCGGCTCTCCTCCGAGATCACGCGCCGCTTCGGCATGTCGGCGCTCGCCGACGGGCATGTCCATGTCCGGCTGCGCGGTTCGGCGGGCCAGTCGCTCGGCGCCTTTCTGTGCAAGGGCGTCACGCTCGAAGTGTTCGGCGACAGCAACGACTATGTCGGCAAGGGCCTGTCGGGCGGCACCATCGTGGTGCGCCCGCTGGTCAGCTCGCCGATCGAATCGTGGAAGAACACGATCATCGGCAACACCGTGCTCTACGGCGCCACGTCGGGCCGGCTGTTCGCCGCGGGCCAGGCGGGCGAGCGCTTCGCGGTGCGCAATTCGGGCGCCGAAGTGGTGGTCGAGGGCTGCGGCGCGAACGGCTGCGAATATATGACCGGCGGCACCGCGGTGCTGCTCGGCGAGGTGGGCATGAACTTCGGCGCGGGCATGACCGGCGGCATGGCCTTCGTCTATGACGCGGACGGCAGCTTCGCGCAGCACGCCAATCCGGAGAGCATCGTCTGGCAGCGCCTCGCCTCGGCGCATTGGGAAGCGAAGCTGCGCGAGCTGGTCGAGGCGCATGTCGCCGCGACCGACAGCAAATGGGCGGCCGGCCTGCTCGAGGACTGGGACCGTGCGCTCGGTTCCTTCTGGCAGGTGGTGCCTCGCGAAATGCTGAGCCGCCTGCCCCAGCCGCTCAACGACGATGCGCTGGAAGCGGTGGCGGCGGAATGAGGCACCGGCCCGGCTCCTCCCGCTCTTCCTGAGGGAATATCGGCGGGCGGGGCCGGGCACCGATCCTCCGCGCGGGCGGCCGGCTCGGCCGTCGGCTTGCCCGGGAATCCCCGCCTCCGTCGGCGTGCGAAGCGGTTCTGCGCCGGTTCGGGCCTGGAGGCTGGATCGGGCCGATACGCCGCGAGGCCGATAGCGGCGGCCTGCCCGGATGGACATCGGCGGCGGGACCTATCGACAGGTTGAGGCCACACAGGCTTTTGCACTGTCGCGCAAACGCGGTATCGCAGAAGGCACGATGGATCTCTACCTCCCGATCGCCAACCTGTCGGTCAACGCGCTCGTCATCGTGGCGCTCGGGTTCGGCGTCGGCCTGCTCTCGGGCATGTTCGGCGTCGGCGGCGGGTTCCTCACCACGCCGCTGCTGATCTTCTACGGCATCCCGCCGACGGTCGCCGCCGCATCGGCGGCCAGCCAGGTTACCGGCGCCAGCGTCTCGGGTGTGCTCGCGCATTTCCGCCGGGGCGGCGTGGACATCCATATGGGCGTGGTGCTGGTGGTGGGGGGCGTGATCGGCAGCATCGCCGGGGCCGCATTGTTCACGCTGCTGCAGAAGAGCGGCCAGATCGATGTGGTGATCGGGATGCTCTATGTGCTGATGCTCGGCTCGATCGGCGGGCTGATGCTGCACGAATCGGTCCAGGCGATCCGGGTGACCCGCGGTGCCCGTCCGCCCCGCCCGCGCAAGCGCCGCCACCATCCGCTCGTCGCGATGCTGCCCCTGCGCTGGCGCTTCTACGCCTCGGGGCTCTATATCTCGCCGCTGGCACCGTTGCTGCTCGGCTTCTTCACCGGCATCCTCACCGTGCTGCTCGGCGTGGGCGGCGGCTTCATCCTGGTGCCGGCGATGCTTTATCTGCTCGGCATGGGCACGCAGGTCGTGGTCGGCACCTCGCTGTTCCAGATCCTGTTCGTCACCGCGGCCGCCACCATGGTCCATGCCACCACCACCAAGGCGGTGGACATCGTCCTCGCCGCCCTGCTCCTGCTCGGCTCGGTGATCGGCGCGCAGATGGGCGCGCGTTTCGCGATGCAGGTGAAGCCGGAATATCTGCGCCTCATCCTGGCGGTGATCGTGCTGCTCGTCGCGGTGCGCATGCTGCTCGGGCTCGCCTGGCAACCCGATGAGATCTATTCGGTGGAGCTGCTGTGAGAAGGGCGCTTCTCCTGCTCCTCGCGCCGTTGCTGATGGGGCAGGCCAAGCCGGTGCTCGTCCCCGACGTTTCGCAGCGCGACATCGAGATCGCCTATTCCTTCACCGGCGCCGAGCTGCTGCTGTTCGGCGCGATCCTCTATCCCGGCGGCCGCGCGCCCGAGCGGGGCGAGAAGCCCGCGGACATCGTCGTGGTGGTGAAGGGCCCCACCCAATCCGTGCAGGTGCGCGAGAAGGAGCAGGTGGCGGGCATCTGGGTCAACGCCCAGCGGATGCGCTATCGCTCGGCACCGAGCTTCTACGCCATCGCCTCGTCCAAGCCGATCGAGCGGATCGTCGACGAGCGCACGCGCGCCATCTACGAGCTGGGCGTCGAGAGCCTGCAGCTTTCGCCTGCTTCGGGCGCGGCGCCCGAGGTGCAGACGCGCTTCGACAAGGGGCTGGAGGATCTGCGCACCCGGGCCGGCCTCTATTATGAAGCGCCGGGAGCGGTGGAGATCACCGATGGCGTGCTCTATCGCGCCCGGCTCGCCATTCCGGCGCGCGTGCCGGTCGGCAAGTTCACCGCCGAGACCTTTCTGATTCGCGACGGCCGCGTCCTCGCCGCCGCCGTCCGGGGAATCGAGATCCGCAAATCAGGCTTCGAGCGCTTCGTCGCGCATTCGGCCGAACATTATTCGATCCTCTACGGCATCCTTGCCGTCGCCCTTTCCATTCTCTTCGGATGGGGGGCGGGAGCGGTGTGGAAGCGCTTCTGAAGGTTTCGGGACTCACCCAATATTTACCTCCCCGCGCGCATATTCGGGCGTGTTGACGGGGAGTAGCCGATGGACGGCCAGTTTGGCGCGCGCGGGTTCGAAGGTGCGGCGCCGGTTTCATCTTCCGGGGGCCTGCCCTCGCATGCGCCGGTCGAGCCGATCGGCGCGGTGCTCGAGATCGCCGGCTCGTCGAGCCAGGTGCTGCTCGATCCGGAGGCGCTGAACGCGCTTGGCGGCAGTCCCGATTCCACCGTCGCCAATGCCGGCCAGGTCGGCAGCCAGGTCAAGGTGCGCGTCGGCGCGACCTGGCTCATCGCCAATGTCCGCTCGCTCAAGCTCCAGGGCGAGCATATCGCCGCCTATATCGACTTTCTCGGCGAGGGCGACGAGGAGCGGCTGACCGGCAAGCTCTACAAGTTCCGCCGCGGCGTGACTCGCTATCCCACGCCCGGCGCACCGGTCTTCCCGGTGTCGACCGCGGACCTCAAGCAGATCTATGCCGCCGAGGATCGCGCCCATATCGAGATCGGCACCGTCTATCCGACGCGTGACATCCGCGCGGCGCTCTATGTCGATTCGATGCTCGGCAAGCATTTCGCGCTGCTCGGCTCGACCGGCACCGGCAAGTCGACCGCGACGGCGCTGATCCTGCACCGCATCTGCGAGATGGCGCCGCAAAGCCATGTGGTGATGATCGATCCGCACGGCGAATATGCCAGCGCCTTCAAGACGACGGGCGCGCTCTACGATGTCGGCAACCTGCAGATGCCGTACTGGCTGATGAACTTCGAGGAGCATTGCGAAGTGTTCCTCACCACCTCCGGCTCGGACCGGCAGGTGGATGCGGACATCCTCGCCAAATGCGTGCTCGCCGCCAAGCAGAAGAACCGGCTGGCGGCCGAGATCGGCAAGCTGACCGTCGACGCGCCGATCCCCTATCTCCTGTCGGACCTGACTCAGATCCTGCAGCTCGAAATGGGCAAGATGGACAAGGCGACCGACACCGCGCCCTATCTGCGCATCCGCTCCAAGATCGACGAGATCAAGGGCGACCCGCGCTATGCCTTCATGTTCTCGGGCATGCTGGTGGCGGACACGATGGCGGGTTTCCTCGCCCGGGTCTTCCGCCTGCCGGGCGACGGCAAGCCGATCTCGATCATCGACGTGTCGGGCGTGCCCAGCGAGATCACGTCCGTGGTCGTAGCAGTGCTCAGTCGCATGGTGTTCGACTTCGCGATCTGGTCGCGCGGCGAGAGCAAGCGGCCGATCCTGCTCGTCTGCGAGGAGGCGCACCGCTATGTCCCCAATGAGCGCAATGCCGATGGCTCCTCGGTCGGCCGGATCCTCAGCCGGATCGCCAAGGAAGGCCGCAAATACGGCGTGTCGCTGGGCCTGATCACCCAGCGCCCGTCCGATCTGGCGGAAGGCGTGCTCTCCCAGTGCGGCACGATCCTGTCGATGCGCCTCAACAACGAGCGCGACCAGGCCTTTGTCCGGGCGGCGATGCCGGAAGGCGCGCGCGGTTTCCTCGATTCGATTCCCGCGCTGCGGAACCGCGAGTGCATCGCGGTGGGCGAAGGCGTGGCGACGCCGATCCGCCTGCTCTTCGATACGCTCGACGATGCCAAGCGGCCGGCATCGGACGATCCGCTCTTCTCCGAGCTGTGGCGCGACACCGGCGGCGAGGAGCAGATCCTCGAGCGCACGATCCGCCGCTGGCGCGCGCAAGGCAAGTGACGGCCGCCCGCGCGGGCCAAGCCTTCAGAAATCGGCACCGAGCGTGAGCGCCAGGCCCGAACCGGGCCGCGCCTCGCCCGCCACGCGCTGGCGCCAGTCGAGCGCGAGGCGCAGGTTGCGCACGGCAAGCGTGGCCGAGGGGCCGATATCGAGCCGCTGCGCATCGCGCTGCGCCGCCCCCCACGCGCCGGCACCAAGGGCGAAGCGCACCGGCCCCCCCGCGCCGATCGCGCGGGTGCCCCGCGCGGCGCCGTCGGCATAGGGATCGGCGCGCCGCCGCAGCACCGCACCCGCCTGGCCATAGGCTTCGAGCCGGAAGCCTTGCCATTCCGCGTCGATCCCGGCGATCGTTCCCAGCCCGATGCCGCCGGGATTGCCGTCGAGCCCGAAGCGGCGCTCGACGACCAGCCGGACGGGCGCCCTGGTCGGCTGCCACTCCAGTCCGAGCGCAGCCTCCCGGCCCTTGCCCCGCAGCGGCGCGGTGACGCGGCCATAGGCGGCGATGCGGTCGCGCGGCAAGACTCGCCATGCGGCCCGCGCGCCGGCCTGGCCGCCGCCGATCTGCCCGCCGGGTGCCGCGCCCATGCCACCCTCGCCGCGCGCGACCATCCACAGGCTCAGCGACCAGCGGTCCGGCAGCGGGTCGAGCCGCTCGGGTGCCCCGGACGCGGGAGGCCCGGGCGCGGGAGCCCCGGGCACCGGTTGCGCCAGCCGGAGCACCGGCGAAACCGCGCCATATTGGGCGAGCGCCATCAGGGCGAGCTGCACCCGGGGATGTTCCTCGCCCAGCGGCGCCTGATAGCCGGGCGGCGGCTGCGCCCTCCCCGAAGGCGGGCGTTCTCGGCGGATCGGCGCGGGCAACGGCAAGGGAGGCGGCGCGACGGCCCCCGTCACGGCGACCGGCCGGGCGGCGGCGCGCGGCGGCACCGCTTCGATCGCGGCCGGAAGCGATCCGGCCCGTGGCCATAGCAGCGCCGCGCGCGCGCCGACCCAGGCGATGGTCACCATCGCGAGGAAACGGAGCGGCCGTCCGCGCCCGCGCATCAACTGCCCGCCGGGCGGAGATCGGGAAACCGGTGCGCGGTCTTGTCCCAGCGCGGGGGGCTGCCCCGAAGCATATCGACATAGGCGACCAGCGCGCGCCGGGCCGCCAGCAGCGCGACCGTGTTGCTCGAGAATATGCGGGGGACGGACCACAGCGCCTCGCGCCAGCCATAGGCGCGGCCGACGAACGCCGCACGCACCGCGAGCCGCCAGGCGAGCAGCCCGAGATTCGCCAGGAGCAGCCCGCGCATCAGTGCGGACGGCATTGCGGGGTCGGTGCCCGCCAGCAGATGCGCGCCCAGGGAAAGCGCCCAGGCGAGGATCGAGAGATAGGCCAGGGCGAGCACCGGGATCTCCAGCGTCGCGCGCCGATCGCGCATCCGCATCCAATTGTCCCCGATCCGCCGCCATCCGCCCCAGCCGGTCCGGTCCCAGCCCGCGAGCGCGATGCCGATCATCCAGCGCGCCTTTTGCCGCACGGCTGCGTCGAGCGTGTCGGGGAAATAGGCGCGCACCGCCACCGGCGGGCCGCCCGGCGCCTCGGCGACGCGCATCAGCTGCGCCGGCATGCCCATGGTCGCGATGGCGAGGCCGAGCTCGTAATCCTCGACCAGGCTGTCGGCATCGAACGGCGTGCCGCCCCGCATCGCCGCCAGCCGCGCCAGCACCGCCCGCCGGATCGCGCAGCCGACTCCGGCAAAGGGCAGGCCCGCGCCCACTGCCTGGCGAACCACCAGCGCCCGGCCATGGGCTTCGGCGAACTCGTCGAGATAATGGCCGGCGAAGAAGCGCGAATGCGTGTGCGCGAGCGGCAGCACCGGCAGCTGGACGGCGGCATGATCGATCAGCCCGTGCGCATAGACGCGCAGCTCGAGCGGATGCACGACGTCCTCGGCATCGTGCAGCGCCACGGCGCTGGCGAGGAAGCCTTCCGCCGCCTCGTCGCGCAGCAGCGCCCGCCACAGCGTGTTGAGGCAGTCCGCCTTGGTCGAGGGGCCGGGCGCCGCGCCGATCACCAGCCGTACCCGCGCGTCCGCTCGCGCCACCTCCGCCACGGCCGCGATCGTCGCGGGATCGTTGGGATAGGTGCCGACATAGATCCGGTAGTCGGGATGATCGAAGCGCTCCAGCGCGGTGCGCAGCATCCTGCCGATCACTTCGGATTCGTCCCAGGCGGGCACGAACACCATGATGCGCCCCGCCGGCACCGGCCCGGCCAGCGCGGGCGCCGGCCGCCGCCGGCCGCGCAGCCGCCGCGCCAGATAGATCAGGTCGACGAGCAGGTCGTCGATTCCGCCGACGACGAACCACAAGGCGGCGAACAGAGTCATCTCGCGCGTGATCGCGTCGACCCAGAGGATCGCTCCTTCCCCCAACGCTGCCCCCATTCCCCCGATTCGGAGATGGAACTAAACCGTGCCGCTCTCGGAACGATCAAGCCGATTGGTGCATTTCCCTCCGAAACGGAGACGGTTAATTCGTCGCTGGACTCGCAGTGGTGCCCGGCTATCGTGCCCATCGCTGCCCGAGGGGGAGGTTGTCGATGAAGCTCGTTGCCCGGCTTGGCGTATTGGCTCTGGTCCTGGCGCCCATCGGGGCCGTCACTGCGTTCGGCGACAACAGCCCGCAGGTCGAGATGGCGACGCCCGGTGTCGGCGACGGGGCGATCGAGCGCTTCACCGCCCGCTTCAACGTGGCGATGGTCCCGCTGGGCGACCCCCGGGCCGAATCGCCGTTCAAGGTCGATTGCCCGGTCGGCGGGCAGGGCCGCTGGGTCGATCAGCAGACCTTCGTCCATGAATTCACCGGCCCGCTTCCCGGCGGCGTTACCTGCAAGTTCACCCTGCGCGACGGGCTCAAGAGCCTGTCGGGCTATGCGCTGCAGGGCCAGAAGGAGTTCACTGTCGATTCGGGCGGCCCGATCGCCCGCGCGGTGCTGCCCAATCGCTATGGCAGCGAGATCGAGGAGGATCAGGTCTTCGTCGTCGCGGCGAACCTGGCGCCCGATCCCGCCTCGGTCGGCGCCAATGCCTATTGCGCGGTCGACGGCCTGGGCGAGAAGATCCCGGTCGACGTGCTTCCGCCCGACGTGGCGCCCAAGCTGCTCGCCGATCTCGGCACCGATCGTTGGGAAGTGCGCAGCTTCCTGGGCGAGGCCGGCCTGCCCCAGGCGCTGCCCGAAAAGCCGGAGGACCGGGTCAAGTCGCTCGCCAGCGTCGTCGCGGTGAAGTGCCGCCGCCCGCTGCCGGCGGGCCGCGACATGGCGCTGGTCTGGGGCAAGGACATCAAGAGCGCCTCGGGCCGTGCCGCCGGCACCGACCAGCGCTTCGACTTCACCGTCCGCAAGGAATTCAGCGCCCGCTTCGAATGCTCGCGCGTCAATCCCCAGGCCGGGTGCAGCCCCGTGCAGGACGCCTGGGTGCGCTTCTCCGCGCCGATTCCCAGGGCCCAGGCCGAAGCGGTGCGCATCCGCACGGCCGACGGCAAGGAGCTGGCGCCGGTCTTTGGCGACGACGACAAGAACAAGGCGGCGGTCGCCGACCTGAAGTTCAAGGCGCCGCTCCCCGCCGAGACCACGGCCAGGCTGATCCTCCCCGCCGATGTGAAGGACGAGAGCGGCCGCAAGCTCGCCAATGCGGAACGCTTCCCGCTCGACGTCAAGTTCGATGCGCCGCCGCCGCTGGTGAAGTTCGCCGGCAATTTCGGCATCCTCGAAGCGAAGGAAGGCGGCGTCCTCCCGGTCTCGGTCCGCAACGTTGAGCCGGAGCTGCAGGGCAGCCAGATGACCGTCACCGGCCAGAGCCTCAAGGTCGAGGGCGGCGATGGCGAGATCGCCAAATGGTTCCGCGCGCTGGCCGATGCGGCCGAGGACAAGTCGGATGAAGTGAAGCGCGGCAAGGAGACCGTGCGGATCAACCAGACCGGCGCGAAGCCGCTATTGACCTCCGTCACCGGCAAGCCGCTGAAGATCGGCCTGCCCGGCAAGGGCAAGGATTTCGAAGTGGTCGGCATCCCGCTCGGCCAGCCCGGCTTCTACATCGTCGAGCTCGCCAGCCCGCGGCTCGGCGAGGCGCTGCTCGGCCGCAAGGCGCCGCGCTATGTCGCGACCGGCGCGCTCGTCACCAATATGAGCGTCCATTTCAAATGGGGCCGCGACCAGTCGCTGGTCTGGGTGACGGCGCTCGACAGCGGCCAGGGCGTGGGCGAGGCGGAAGTACGGGTGACCGACGCATGCACCGGCCAGCTGCTTGCCAAGGGCAAGACCGATGCTTCGGGCCGCCTCGGCGTTCCCGCCGGCCTGCCCGAGCCCCAGACCTATACGAGCTGCGACCATGGCAGCAACGACGTGCTGATGATCTCGGCGCGCAAGGCCGATGATTTCAGCTTCACGCTCACGCAATGGGGCGACGGCATCCGCCCGTTCGATTTCGACCTGAACTATGGCTGGTCGGCCCCCGAGCAGAAGTTCCACACCGTGTTCGACCGCGCGCTCGTCCGCCAGGGCGAGACGATCCACATGAAGCACATCGTCCGCCAGCCGATCGCCAAGGGCTTCGCGCCCTCGCCGGCCTTTGGCGGCACGCTGCGCCTCAGCCATCGCGGCTCGGACACGCAATATGACCTGCCGCTCGCCATCGACGCGAACGGTGCCGGCGAGACGGAATGGACCGCTCCCCAGGGCGCCAAGATGGGCGACTACGACCTCACCGTCCTGGTCAAGGACGCGGAGGGCAAGGAGAAGACGCTCTGGACCGGCCAGTCGTTCAAGGTCGACGAATATAAGCTGCCGACGATGAAGGCTTCGGTCGCCGGGCCCAAGGATGCCGCGGTGCGGCCGAGCGCGCTGCCGCTCGACCTGTTCGTCGGCTATCTCTCCGGCGGCGGCGCGGCGAACCTGCCGGTCGAGACGCGCATCGGCTATTTCGCCGACTTCAAGACTCCCGACGGCTATGACGGCTACAGTTTTGGCGGCCGTGCGATGGCCGAGGGCACCAAGCCGATGGACGGCGACGGCGAGGACGAGCAGGTCCAGCTGCCGCCGACCCAGACGCTGCCCGCCACGCTGGGCGCCGACGGCACCGCCCGGATCAACGCCGAGGTGCCGCAGACGCTCGAGCAGAACACCACGATGCTGGTCGAGATGGACTATCAGGATGCCAACGGCCAGATCCTGACCTCGTCGCGGCGCATCCCGATCTTCACCTCGGGCGTGCAGCTGGGGATCAAGAGCGACGGCTGGCTGATGAAGCAGGACGATCTGCGCCTGCGCTTCGTCGCGCTCGACACCGCGGGCAAGCCGCTCGCCAACCAGGCGGTCTCGGTCGAGCTCTACAGCCGCCAGATCCTCACGGCCCGGCGCCGGCTGATCGGCGGCTTCTATGCCTATGACAACCAGATGAAGACGGCCAAGCTGTCGGCCACCTGCTCCGCGACTACCGATGCGCAGGGGCTGGCGAGCTGCCAGCTCAACCCGGGCATATCGGGCGAAGTCTATGCGGTGGCGACCACCAAGGACGCCAATGGCAATGTCGCCCGCGCGACCAAGTCGGTCTGGCTGGTCGGCGACGACGACTGGTGGTTCGGCGGCGACAATGGCGACCGCATGGACGTGATCCCCGAGAAGCTGGAATACAAGGCGGGCGAGACTGCGAAGTTCCAGGTGCGCATGCCCTTCCGCGAGGCGACCGCGCTGGTCACGGTCGAGCGCGAAGGCGTGCTCTCCAGCTTCGTCGTCGGCCTCACCGGCAAGGACCCGGTGATCGAAGTGCCGATGCCGGGCGATTATGCGCCGGACGTGTTCGTCTCGGTCATGGCGGTGCGCGGGCGCGTGTCCGGCTGGCAGAACTGGCGCTCGAACATGGCGCGCGACTGGGGCGCGCCCTGGTCGAAGGACGGCGGCGAGCCGACCGCGACTGTCGATCTCGCCAAGCCCGCCTATCGCCTCGGCATCGCCAAGGTGAAGGTCGGCTGGGAAGGTCATAAGCTCGATGTGGCGGTGAAGGCCGACAAGGCGAGCTATGCCGCGCGCGACACCGCCAATGTCGACGTGACGGTGAAGAGCCCCGACGGCAAGCCGGCCGCCTCGGCGGACCTGGCCTTTGTCGCGGTGGACGAGGCGCTGCTCCAGCTCGCCCCGAACGACAGCTGGAACCTGCTCGAGGCGATGATGGGCGATCGCCCGATCTCGGTGCTCACTTCGACCGCGCAGACCCAGGTGGTCGGCAAGCGCCATTATGGCAAGAAGGCGGTGGAAGCCGGCGGCGGTGGCGGCGGCGGTGATCTCTCGGGGCTCAACCGCGAGAATTTCCAGCCGGTGCTGCTCTGGAAGGGCAAGGTGGCGCTCGACGCCAATGGCCATGCCAGGGTCGCGGTGCCGCTCAACGACGCGCTGACGTCGTTCAAGCTGGTCGCGGTGGCGACATCGGGTCCGCAGCTCTTCGGCACCGGCATGGCGAGCATCCGTTCCTCGCAGGATCTGACCATCTATCCGGGCGTGCCGCAGCTGGTGCGCACCGGCGACCAGTTCGGCGCGATGTTCACGCTGCGCAACGGCTCGAACAAGCCGATGAAGGTGACCGCGACCGTGGCGCTGAACCCAGCCTATGCGACCGGCAAGCCGCTGACCGTGGAGATTCCGGCGGGCGGCGCCGCGCCGGTGGTGTGGAACCTCACCGCGCCGCCGCGCGACGGCAAGCTGAGCTGGACGGTGACGGCGAAGACCGCCGACGGCAAGTCGGGCGACAAGGTGACGATCGTCCAGGCGGTGGCGCCGGCCGTGCCGGTGGAGACCTGGGCGGCGACGCTCGGCCGGGTCGGCACCGGCACCCAGTTCGCGATCGCGCCGCCCGCGGGTGCGCTGCCCGGTTTCGGCACGGTCGAGGTGAGCCTGACCGACAGCCTTGCCCCGCCGCTCTCCGGCGTGCGCGACTATATGCGGGCCTATCCCTATAACTGCCTCGAGCAGCGCACGTCGCGAGCGATCGCGCTGGGCGACACGGGCATGTGGAACCTGATCGCGAGCGACATGCCCGCCTATCAGGACGGCGACGGGCTGCTGCGCTACTGGCCCGGCGACTGGCCGGGTTCGGAGGCGCTGACCGCCTATATCCTCTCGGCCAGCGCCGAAGCCGGGCTGCCGCTGCCGGACGGCCCCCGGGCCAAGATGCTCGACGCGATGAAGGCCGTGCTCGACGGGCGCCTCCGCCACGAGGATTATGGCGATGTCCGCCTGCAGCGTGTCGCCGCCTTCACGGCGCTGGCCCGGCAAGGGGCGGCGACGTCGGCGATGCTCGGCCAGATCGGCATGGCGCCCACCGAGATGCCCACCGCCACGCTCTCCGACTATGCGATGGCGCTGGGCAAGGTGCAGGGCCTGGCCAATGGCGCCCAGCTCCGCCTCGACGCGGAGAAGGTGCTGCGCAACCGGCTGGTCTATGAGGGCACCCGGGTCGACCTGTCGGACAAGGGCCGCATGGCCTGGTGGCTGATGTCGTCGGACGACGAGGCGGCGATCAAGGCGCTGCTCGCCACGCTCGGCCGCCCGGGCTGGGAGAATGACGCGGGCAAGCTGATGGTCGGCATCGCCTCGCGCCAGCAGCGCGGCCATTGGGACACCACCACCGCCAATGCCTGGGGCACGATCCTGGCGCGGCGCTTCATGGGCCTTTATCCGGCCGAGGCGATCGCCGGCGTCACCACCGCCAGCTTCGGCGGCAACAGCCCGCTGAGCCTCAACTGGCCGCTCGCCGAGCCGCAGCGCAGCTTCGGCTTCCCGCTGCCGGCGCAGGCCACGCCGCTGGTGATGAGCCAGTCGGGCGGCACTGGCCCCTGGGCGTTCGTGCGGGTGAAGGCGGCGGTGCCGCTCACCCAGCCGCTGATGGCCGGGTACAAGATGACCAAGAAGGTCGAGGCAGTGAAGCAGGCCGTTGCCGGCAGCTGGTCGCGCGGCGACGTGGTCAAGGTGACGATCAGCGTCGAGGCCTCGGCCGAGCGCAACTGGGTGGTGGTCAACGATCCGGTGCCCGCGGGCGCGACGATCATCGGCAATCTCGGCGGCCAGTCCGAGCTGCTCGCCAAGGACAGCGGCACCAGCGAAGGCGTCTCGCCCAGCTATGTCGAGCGCGGCAATGACAGCTGGCGCGCCTTTTACGGCTGGGTGCCGCGCGGCAGCTTCACGGTCTCCTATGTGATGCGGCTCGACGCGGCGGGCAGGTTCAACCTGCCGGCGACCCGGGTCGAGGCGATGTACGCGCCCGAGATCCGCGCGCAGCTGCCCAATGCCGTGATGGCCGTGGCGCAGCGGTGACGGCGAAGGAGGCAGTCGACCGCTTCCTCGCCTTCGCCCGTCGCTGGACGAAGCGCATCGACGACGCGCCCGAGGCGCTGCGGGCATGGCTCGGGCGCGAGCGGGCCGCGTGGCGGGAAAGGGGCTGGCGCGGCATAGTCACGCCGCCGCGCCTGGCCGGCACCGTCCTGACGCTCGTCTTCGCCGGCTCCGCCAGCTGCTGGTGGGTGACGCGCCCGCCGGCCCTGCCCGATTATGCCGCCGTCCGCGCGGGCTGGCATCCGTCCGAGGCCTGGCTCTACGACCGGCACGGCGTGCTGATCGATTCCAGCCGTGTCGACTATCAGGCGCGGCGGCTTGCCTGGACCAGGCTGGAGGATGTCTCGCCGGCCGCGCGCGAGATACTGGTCGCCGCGGAGGATCGCCGCTTCCGCGACCATGGCGGCGTCGACTGGATGGCGCTGACCGGCGCCGTGCGGGACCGGGCCGAAGGCAAGCGCGGGCGCGGCGCCTCGACTCTGTCGATGCAGGTCGCCGCCTATCTCGCGCCCGAGCTTTCCGTGCCCGGCAGCCGGGGCTTGCGCGACAAGCTGCGCCAGATGCGCGCGGCCTGGGGCCTGGAATCGCGCTGGAGCAAGGACCAGATCCTCGAGGCCTATCTCAACCTGGCCGGCTTTCGCGGCGAGGCGCAGGGCATCGGTGCGGCCGCGCTCGGGCTGTTCGGCAAGACCCCGGCCACGCTCACCCGCGACGATGCGCTGCTGCTCGCCGCCCTGTTGCCCAACCCCCGGGCCAATGCCTTCGAAGTCGCGCGCCGCGCCTGCGCGCTGAGCCGGGAGACCGACTGCACGCGCTTCCCCGGTGCCGCCGCCTCGATGCTTGGCCCGGCGCGCAGCCTGGCGCTCGATCCGGGCCTGGCGCCGCATCTCTCCGCCGCATTGCTCACCCTGCCCGGTGCGAAGATCACCACCACGCTGGATGCCGGCATCCAGCGCGCCGCGATCACTGCGCTCCGGCGCCAGCTCCAGGGGCTGGGCGGCAGCCGTGCCCGGGACGGCGCGGTGGTGGTGGTGGACAATGAATCGGGCGACGTGCTCGCCTATGTCGGCGGGATCGGCGGCGAGAGCACGGCGCCCGCGGTGGACGGCGCCTCGGCCTATCGCCAGGCGGGATCGACGCTGAAGCCCTTCCTCTACGCGATGGGCATCGAGAAGGGCTATCTCACCGCCGCCTCGATCCTCGACGATTCGCCCGTCCAGCTCGATACCGCCTCGGGGCTCTATGTTCCCCAGAATTACGACAAGGCCTTCAAGGGGCCGGTCTCCGCCCGCATCGCGCTGGCCGGCTCGCTCAACGTGCCGGCGGTGCGCACGCTGCTGCTCACCGGCGTCGATGCCTTTCGCGATCGCCTGTGGGACACCGGCTATCGCGGCCTGGTCGAGGACGGGCAATATTATGGCTATTCGCTTGCGCTCGGCTCGGCCGAAGTGACGCTGATGGAGCAGGTCGCCGCCTATCGCAGCCTTGCGCTCGAAGGCCGCTGGTCGCCGCTTCGCCTGAGGATGGATGCGAAGACCGACGCGCCGCGGCGTACCACCACGCCCCAGGCCGCCTGGATCGTCGCTGACATGCTGGCCGATCCCAATGCCCGCGCCGGCACTTTCGGCGTCGATTCGGCCCTGCGCCTGCCCTTCTGGGCCGCAGTGAAGACCGGCACGTCGAAGGCGATGCGCGACAATTGGTGCATCGGCTTCACCGATCGGTTCACCGTGGGCGTGTGGGTGGGCAATCTCGAAGGCGATCCGATGCGCGCCGTCTCGGGCACCAGCGGCGCAGCGCCGGTGTGGCGCGATGTGATGCTCGCGCTCAACCAGGGCCGTCCCGGCAAGGCACTGCCGCGTCCGGAGGCGATCGAGGAGCGCCAGGTCCGCTTCGCCGCCGGGATGGAGCAGCCGCGCCGGGAATATTTCCTCAAGGGCACCGGCTTCGATCGAGTCGCCTTCGCCCCCGCCGAATCGCGGCGGCCGCGCATCGTCAATCCGGTCGCCGGCAGCGTCTATGCGCTCGACCCGGACATTCCGCGGGACAATCAGCGCCTCGCCATCTCGGTGTCGGGCCAGGCGCTCGGCCACCGGCTGATCCTCGACCGGCGCGACCTCGGCACCGCCGATTCGCGCCCGCTGATCCTCGCCCCGCCGGGCAAGCATCGGCTCGCGCTGGTCGATCTCGACGGCAAGGTCATCGACCAGGTGCTGTTCACCATCCGATAGCGCGGAAATGGCTGAATGTTGAGGGAGCGAAACGCTATCTCGTGCGTTTCAGCGGACGGTCCCTCCCCCTTTCGGGACCGTGCCCACCGGCACCGGCCGCGCAGCCCGAAAGGCGGCGCGGCCGAAGCCTCTTTCCGATCAATGACTTGGCTATTGTTCAGCCGTCCCGGGCCGAAGCCGGGCCGCGACTAGGGGCCGTTGCCGCCGCCGCCACCGCCGCCCGGGCCGCCGGTGCCCGGGGCGCCGACCGTGCCGATATTGCCGAACAGATCCTCGAAGAAGCCGCGCTTGTGGCCCAGCGTCGGAGTCTTCTTGCCATAGGGGTCGACCGAGGCGATCAGGTCCTTGCCCATCCGGTCGACCGCGACGACATTGCCCTTGGCGTCGAAGCTGACGCGCAGCGTCGTCTGGTCCTTGGCCTTGAGGCTCTGATAGCCGAGGTTCGCGCTCTGGCGCGAGATGTAATACCACTCGCCTTCGTTGAACTGGCTGGTGAAAGTCGGGCGGCCCAGCGTCTGGAGCACCGATTGGCGCGTGTCGATGCCGGGCTGCACCGAATCGACCAGCTCCTTGTCGATGATATAGCCCTGGTGCGTGCGGACCGGCACGCAGGCGGTGGTGCCAAGCGCGGCTGCCAGCAGGGCGGCGCCAAGCGCGCGGGCGGGAATCGGCATTATGGTCTCCAGGCAAACGCATACCGGCGTCCCGATGCATTCGGTTGCATTGCATCGCGGGCCGTTCGCCTCAATATGCGGCAAAATGCGGCCAAACAAGGTCGCGCCCCCATATTGCAGGAACCGAACCGGCACATGCGCTTGCTCAAGCGGCTCTTTCAGGCTCCCGATCGCGGCGCCGCCCCGATTCTCTACGCCGCCATCGTCGCGCGCGGCCGCGAGGCCCATTGGTACGAAGCGGGCCAGGTGCCCGACACGATCGACGGCCGCTTCGACATGATCGCCGCGGTGATGAGCCTCGTCCTGCTCCGGCTCGAGCAGGATCCGCAGGCGGTTCCGTTCAGCACCCAGCTCACCGAGGTGTTCATCGACGACATGGACGGGCAGCTGCGCCAGATCGGCATCGGCGATATCGTCGTCGGCAAGCATGTCGGCAAGATGATGGGGATGCTGGGCGGCCGGCTCGGCGCCTATCGCGACGGGCTGGCGGCGGGCACGCTCGGCGAGGCGCTGGTACGCAATCTCTATCGCGGCGCGGCGCCGGCGCCCGAAGCGCTCGCCCATGTCGAGGCTGCGCTCCGGGCGCTCCACGCCAGCCTGGCCGGAGCGCCGGTCGCCGCGCTGCTCACAGGAGAGCTGGCATGATCCAGAACGAGTTCAACCGGCCCCAGCGGCTCGACACGATCGGTGCCGGCGAGAGCCAGGTCCGTGTCGCGGCCGAACCGGGCGAGCGCGCCGCCCTGGCCGAGCGCTTCGGCCTCAAGGCGATCGACAGCCTCGCCGCCGACTATCGCATCCGCCGCGATGCGCGGGGGATCGTCGCCACCGGCCGTCTCTCCGCGCGCGTCGTTCAGGCCTGCGTGATCACCGACGAGCCCGTGCCCGCGGCGATCGAGGAGGATTTCGCGATTCGCTTCCTGCCCGAGGCCGAAGGCGAGGGCGGCGACGAGGAGATCGAGCTGAGCGAGGACGAGTGCGACATCGTCTTCTATTCGGGCGGCGCGATCGATCTGGGCGAGGCTGCGGCGGAGACGCTGGCACTGGCCCTCGATCCCTATCCGCGCAGCCCGGCCGCGGAAGCGGCGCTGCGCGATGCCGGCGTGATCAGCGAGGAGGAAGCGAAGCGCCTCGCCGAGGAGAGCGGCCCGTTCGGCGGGCTCGCCGGCCTCAGGGACCAGCTTGGCAAGGGCTGACCGTGCGGGCCCGCCGCATCGCCATCTCGGGCTGCTCGGGCGGCGGCAAGTCCACGCTGCTCGACGCACTCGCCCGGCGCGGCTTCGCTACCGTCGCCGAGCCCGGGCGGCGGATCGTCGCGGCGGGCGGGCCGATGCCCTGGAGCGATCCGGCGGGTTTCGCGCGCCGCGCGATCGCGATGGCGCTCGACGATCTGGACGCGGCGGCGCGGCTGGCCGGGCCGGTCTTCTTCGATCGCGGGCTGGTCGACGCGGTGGTCGCCTTCGAGCATGCGACCGGCGCGGCGGCGCCGGTCGATCCCGCGAATCGCTACGGCCGGGTCTTCCTCGCCCCGCCCTGGCCCGAGATCCATGTCGTCGACGATGCCCGCCGCCACGGCATGGACGAAGCGCTGGCGGAATATGCGCGGCTCGAAGCCGCCTGGCCCGGCTTCGGTTACACGGTCGAGCGGCTGCCCAGGATCGACGTCGAGGCGCGTGCCGATTTCGTGCTGGCGCGGCTGGAGGGTTAGGTTGAGGACTCATATTCTTCTTTCGTCGCCCCGGCCTTGAGCCGGGATGACGGCAGAAAATCAAATACTTGTCTGGGCTTTCAACCTAGGCGTGCCCGACCACGTGCAGATGCGGCGCGCGGCTGTTCACGAACACTTCCTCACGCGCGATCGGCGACCAGGGCAGCCAGCGGAACCAGGTATAGACGGTCCGCCACGCGGCATCCTCGCCCTGGCCCATGGCGCGCTGGAGCAGCGTCTTGTACGGCCGGGTGGCGCGGGGCCAGTAGAAGAGGTGGAGGCGGATGGTGCCGGTCACCAGCCCGTCCAGCGTCTCGACGAAGCTGGTCTCCGCCTCCGGATCGGCATCGAGATGGAACTGGGCAGTGAACAGGTCGCTGCGGATCATCAGCATGTCGCGCGCCCAGATGAGCTTCAGCGCGATGCGCAGCCCATATTGCACGGGCAGCTCGAGTTCGAGATAGTCGGGGCCGGCATCGGCGCCGCGCATGCGCAAGCCGTGCCGCTCGGCCAGCACCGAGAACAGCGCCCTTGCCCGCGCCACATGCCAGTCGCTGAAATCCATGGCCCCAAGATGCGGCAGCGCGGCGCGGCCCGCAATGGCGCGGGCTATCGCTCCGTCCCGATTCCGTGCGTCAGCATCGCCGCCACGGTCTGCGCGATCGCCTCGGGATCGACGTCCTCCTGCCACACGCTGTAGCGCAGGCCCAGGAACACGTTCATGCCCATGATCGCCCAGGCATGGATCTCGTTCACGTCCTCGCGCACCTCGCCGCGTGCCGCCGCCGCCTGCAGGCGCTTCGCGATGCGCTCGGCGGTGGTCGCATAATGCATGCGGAAGCTCTCGGGATCGACGAACTCGGCTTCGTCGATGATCCGGTAGATCTCCTTGTGTGCGCGCGCGAAGCGGATGAACGCGAGCAGCGCCGCCTGCTCCGCCGCGATCTGGCCGCCCGTCGCGCCCTTGATCGCCGGCGCGACATGCTCGCGCACCTGGTCGCTCATGTCGCGCACCAGCGCGCGGAACACGTCGTCCTTCGAATCGAAATAGGTGTAGAAGCTGCCCAGCGCGACGCCGGCGCGGCGAGTGATGCCGCTGATCGAGCCCTCGTGGAAACCCTTGGCGCCGAATTCCTCCGCCGCCGCGTCCAGGATCAGGCGCAGCGTCCGCCGTCCGCGCGCCGTGCGCGGCTCCTTGCCCGCACTCGCTTCGCCGCCGCCCAGATCCGGTGCTGTGGCGCTCATGCCACGCCCCCTTGCCATTCTGGTCCCTCTTCCCGTTTATCCAAGTTGAAACCCGGTTCAGGTTTCAGTATAGCGTCGTGCGACCACTTACAACCCGCGTTCAAGAACGGGTTCGACTGATGGGGAGGAAGTCTGGATGTCACGCCTGAATAGTGCCCGTTCGATTCTGTTCGCGGGCGCTGCCCTTGCGGCAATCGCCACCACGCCCGCATTCGCGCAGGAAGCCGCCGCGCCGGCCGCGCCCGAAGCGCAGGATAGCGCACTCGCCGACACGGGCGAAATCATCGTCACCGCCCGCCGCCGCGAGGAGAAGCTGCTCGACGTGCCGACCGCGGTCACCGCGCTCACTGCCGCCCAGCTCGATCAGGCCGGCGCGATCGACCTCACCGACCTGCAGATCGCCTCGCCCAACACCACGCTGAAGGATGCGCGCGGCACCAACTCGACGCTTGCCGCCTTCATCCGCGGCGTCGGCCAGCAGGATCCGGTGCCGGGCTTCGAGGCCGGTATCGGCATCTATCTCGACGACGTCTATCTGAACCGCCCGCAGGCGGCGGTGCTCGACATCTACGACGTCGAGCGGATCGAAGTGCTGCGCGGGCCGCAGGGCACGCTCTATGGCCGCAACACCATCGGCGGCGCGATCAAATATGTCACCAAGAAGCTCGAGGATCGTCCGACGATGACGGTCAAGGGCAATTACGGCTCGTACAACCAGGCCGATGTGATCGTCAGCGCCTCCACGCCGATCGGCTCGATGTTCAAGCTCGGTATCTCGGGCGCCCGCCTCACCCGCGACGGCTTCGGCAGGAACCGCTATCTCGGGATCGACAATTACAACAAGAATGTCTGGGCCGGCCGCGCCACGCTGGAGTTCGAGACGCCCGACGAAAAGATGTCGGTGCGGATCACCGGCGACTATACCCATGACAAGTCGAACGCCCGCAACGGCCATCGCCTGATCCCGGGCCTGCTCACCGGCTCGCCGGTGCTGAGCAACGTCTTCGACACCAATGCCGGGCTCAAGAGCCCGAAGAACGACGTCCAGGCGGGCGGCATCTCGATGACGGTCAATGCCGAGGTCAGCGAGCTGATCACGCTGCGCAGCATCAGCGCCTATCGCGAGGACACTTCGTACACGCCGATCGACTTCGATTCGACGCCTTCGGTCGATGTCGACGTGCCGGCCTATTACAAGAACAACCAGACCAGCCAGGAATTCCAGGCGCTGATCCATGGCGGCAAGCTCAACGGCATCCTGGGCTTCTACTATCTGGGCGCCAAGGCGACGACCGGCTTCGGCGTGCTGCTGTCGACCACCCTGCCCGGGTTCAACGCCTATACCGCCGGCGACGTGCGGACCGAGACCAGCTCGATCTATGGCGACTTCACCTTCGACTTCACGCCGCAGCTGAGCCTGACGCTCGGCGGCCGCTACACCTGGGATCAGCGCCGCAGCTATGTCTTCAAGGCGAGCTATTTCGGCCTGACCCCGGACTTTGGCGGCACGCCGATCCCGGCCGGGGCGCCGTCCACCGATTTCCGCGGCACCGCCAATTTCAAGCGCTTCACCCCGCGCGCGACGCTGAGCTTCAAGCCGAGCGCGGACCATATGGTCTATGCGTCCTATTCGGAAGGCTTCAAGGGCGGCGGCTTCGATCCGCGCGGCTCGGGTACTTCGGCGCCGATCAGCAACCCGGCGGCGGGCCGCACCTATCAGGACATCTACAATTACCTCTCCTTCGATCCCGAGACGGTGAAGAGCTATGAGATCGGCTGGAAGGGCGCCGCGTTCGATCGCCGCCTGAACTGGTCGCTCGCCGGCTTCTATTCGGACTATTCGAACGTCCAGATCCCGGGCTCGGTCGGCTGCATCATCAACAACGTCCAGAGCTTCTGCGGCATCACCACCAATGCCGCCAAGGCCGACATCAAGGGCGTGGAGCTCGAGACCAACGCCGTGCTGGCGCGCGGCTTTGCCGGCCCGGGCTCGAGCGTCTTCTTCAACGGTGCGCTCGGCTATATCGATGCCAAGTACAAGCGTTTCATCGGGCCGACCGGCGTCGACGTGGCCAATGTCCGCGTGTTCCAGAACACGCCGGACTGGACGCTGGCGGGCACGCTCGGCGCCGCGCTGCCGATCGGCAGCGGCGACCTCAACGCCACCACCACCGTGTCGTATCGCAGCCTGACCCATCAGTTCGAGACGGCCAGCCCGTTCCTCGACCAGCCGGGCTACACGCTGCTCGATGCGCACCTGGTCTATAATTTCGGCGGCGGCCGCTATTCGATCGGCATCCACGGCAAGAACCTGACCAACGTGCACTACAAGACCGCCGGCTATCAGTACATCAAGACCAACATCGCCGGGCAGCCGCTCGACGCGACCATACCGGGCAACGTCATCACCAACGGCACCGGCTATGTGCCGACGCTGGGCAAGGAAGGCGTGGCGACGGCCTTTTACGGCAATCCGCGGCAGATCTTCGGCTCGTTCAGCGTCAAGTTCTGAGCCCCGCGCGATCCGTGAACCCAATGAGCCGGGCGTCCCATTGACGTCCGGCTCTTTTCTTGCCGAGATGCTGTCATGAACGCTCCCGCTTCAAACCCCGCGAGCCGCCCCGGCTATCCCGGCGTCGTGCTGGCGATGCTCCTGCTCGTCTACACCTTCAACTTCCTCGACCGGCAGATACTGGGCATCCTGGCCAAGCCGATCATGGAGGACCTGCACCTCACCAAGGTTCAGTTCAGCGCGATCGGCGGCGTGGCCTTCGCGGTGCTCTATTCGGTGCTCGGCGTGCCGCTCGCCTATCTCGCCGACCGGACCAGCCGGTCGGGCGTGATCGCCGGCGCGCTGGCGGTGTGGAGCCTGTTCACCGGGCTGTGCGGCGTCGCCACCGGCTATTGGCAGCTCTTCCTGTTCCGTCTCGGCGTCGGCGTCGGCGAGGCGGGCGGCGTCGCGCCTTCCTATGCGCTGATCGCCGATTATTTCCCGCCCGAGCGCCGTGCCCGCGCGCTTGCCATCTATTCGCTCGGCATCCCGATCGGCCTGGCGCTCGGCACCGTGCTCGGCGCCTATATCGCCGCCTGGGTGAACTGGCGCGCGGCGTTCATCACCATGGGTGTGCTCGGGCTGGTGATCGCGCCGGTCTTCCGCTGGGTGGTTCGCGACATACCGCGGCCGCCCGTCCAGGAAGGTACGGCCACGCCGATCAGCGCGGTGTTCGGCATCCTGGCGCGGAAGCCGGCATTCTGGCTGCTTGCCCTTGGCGCCTCGTGCAGCTCGCTGTGCGGCTATGGCCTGGCGCTGTGGACGCCGACCGTGCTGATGGGGAATTTCGGGTTCGGCCTGGTGGCCACCGGCCAGTTCATGGCCTCGGTGCTGCTGATCGGCGGCATCGCCGGCGTGTTCGCGGGCGGCTGGTTCGCCGACCGGCTCGGCAAGGCCGACCGTGCCTGGTACGCCCGGCTGCCCGCCATCGCCTGGCTGATCACCGCACCCACGTTCGCGATCGGCTTGCTCACGCCCAATCCCTGGGTGGCCTGGCCGCTGCTGCTGATCCCCAACGGGCTCAACATCCTGTGGCTGGGCCCGGTGACCACCGCCGTGCAGCACATGGTGCCGCAGCACATGCGCGCCACCGCCTCGGGCAGTTTCCTGATGATCAACAACCTGATCGGCATGGGGGCCGGCCCGACGCTGATGGCATTCCTCTCGGAGGAGCTGAAGTCGAGCTACGGCGCCGAGGCGCTGCGCTATGGCGCGGTGTTCTGCCTGGGCTTCTATGTAATTGCCGGCATTCTGGCGCTGCTGGCCGCCCGTCACGTGCGCAAGGGCTGGGTCGACTGAGGCAACCTAGGTAGTTTTCCGACTCGGCGGATTCCTGAATCGCGCAAATTCCACATTTGCACGATCCTGCAAATGCGTTCCGAAAGGATGCCTTTCCGGGACGGCCGGGCGGGGATGGGACCGCCCGGCCACCCGTGACGCAGGCGATCAGCGCTCGCGCGTAGCCGCGAACTTCACCTTCGGATAGCGATCGGCGACATAGCCGACTTCCCAGTTCGACTTGGCCATGAACACCGGGTTGCCGTCGCGGTCCTTGGCCATGGCGCCGCGGTTGAGCGCGACGAAGTCGGCCAGGTCCTTGGGATCCTCGGCCGAGATCCAGCGCGCGGTCTCGAACGGCGCGACTTCCAGCCCGGCCGCCACCTTGTATTCGGCCTCGAGCCGGCTGATCAGCACGTCCAGCTGCAGCTGCCCCACCACGCCGATCACCCAGTTCGAGCCGATCTCGGGATAGAAGACCTGAGTCACGCCTTCCTCGGCCATGTCGTCCAGCGCCTTGCGCAGCTGCTTGGTCTTGGTCGGATCCTTGAGCACCACGCGGCGCAGGATCTCCGGCGCGAAATTGGGCAGGCCGGTGAAGCGCACATCGGCCTTTTCGGAAAGCGTGTCGCCGACGCGCAGCACGCCGTGATTGGGGATGCCGATGATGTCGCCGGGGAACGCCTCGTCGGCCAGCTCGCGCTCGCGGGCGAAGAACAGGATCGGCGAGTGGATCGCGATCGCCTTGCCATGCCCGGTCGGCGTCAGCTTCATGCCGCGCTTGAAGGTGCCCGAGACGAGCCGCATGAACGCGATGCGGTCGCGGTGATTGGGGTCCATATTGGCCTGGACCTTGAACACGAAGCCGGTGACCTGCCCGGCATCGGGCGAGACCGGCGCGGGCTCGGCGGGTAGGGCGTGCGGCGGCGGCGCATGGGTGGCGATCGCGTCGATCAGCGAATCGACGCCGAACTCCTTGAGCGCCGAGCCGAAATAGACTGGGGTCAGGTCGCCATGCCGATAGGCCTCGGCATCGAATGCCGGATAGCCGGCCTGGGCCAGCTCGACATCCTCGCGCAGCCGGGCGAGATTCTCGGCCGAGAGGATCGCGTCGAGCTGCGGATCGTCGAGACCCGAGGTCTGCACCACCTTGCCATGGAATTCGCGGCTCTCGCCCTCGGGCAGCAACAGCCGGTTGGTGGCGAGGTCGAAAATGCCCTCGAAGGTGCCGCCCATGCCCACCGGCCAGGTCATCGGGCACACGTCGAGCGCGAGCAGGTCGGCGATCTCGTCCAGCGTCTCGAACACGTGGCGCCCCTCGCGGTCGACCTTGTTGACGAAGGTGATGATCGGCACGTTGCGCAGGCGGCAGACTTCGAACAGCTTCCGGGTCTGGCTTTCGATGCCCTTGGCGACGTCGATCACCATCACCGCCGAATCGACCGCGGTGAGCGTGCGATAGGTATCTTCCGAGAAATCCTCGTGGCCTGGCGTGTCGAGCAGGTTGAAGGTGATGCCGCCCCGCTCGAAGGTCATCACCGAGCTGGTGACCGAGATGCCGCGCTGCTGCTCGATCTTCATCCAGTCCGAGCGGGCGCGCCGGGCGGCGCCGCGCGCCTTCACTTCGCCGGCAAGGTGAATCGCGCCACCGAACAGCAGCAGCTTTTCGGTGAGCGTGGTCTTGCCCGCGTCGGGGTGCGAGATGATGGCGAAGGTACGGCGATCGGAAACTGGCATGGTGGCGCGCGCTTTAGAGCATCGCAGCGAAAAGTGGGAACCGGTTTTCGCGTCTGCGATGCGCCGGCAGGAAGAAGCGAGTCAACCGGCCAGCGTCACCCGCATCGTGAAGGTCTTCGATTCGCCCGGCGCATAGCGCTGCATCAGCGGCTTGTCCCAGATCTCGCCGGTGAAGCCATGGGGATCGGCGATGCCGTGCCAAGGTTCGATGCACAGATAGCGCGCGCCCGGCTTCATCCACAGGCCCAGCGCCGGCGTGTCGGGGAAATCGCAGACCAGCTGCGGCCCGCCCTCGGCGCCATAGGCGAGCGACTGGCTGCGTACCGGATTCCACACCAGCGCGTCGCGCTCGAACAATTCGTCGTGCAGCGCGAGCACGCGCCCTTCGACCGGGCTTTCCCAGCCGGCGGCATCCATCCAGCCGCCCTTGACGATCGCCGCCAGTTCGCCCGGCTCGTCCTCGGCGAACGTGATCCGGTGCGCTTCCTTCGCCGCGCCATAGGGGAGCGGCCAGGCAAGGGCGGGGTGGAAGCCGAAGCTCGCCGGCATGTCGACATCGCCCCTATTGGTGACGGTGACGTCCATCGCGAGCGTGGCGCCCTGCAGCGAGAAGGCCGCGTCGAGCGCGAAGGCGAAGGGATAGACGGCGCGCGTCTCGGGATTGTCGACCAGCCGCAGCACCGCCCGGTCCGGCGCCTGGTCGATCAGCGCGAAGGTCTGGCGCCGCGCGAAGCCGTGCTGGGGCAGCGCATATTCCCTGCCGTCCAGCCGGTATCTGTCGTCCATCAGCCGCCCGACGATCGGGAAGAGCAGCGGCGCCCGTCCGGTCCAGAAGGCGGGATCGGCATCGGTCATCAGCGCGCGGCCCCCGGCATCGCGCAGCGACCAGAGCTCCGCGCCCAGCGGGTTGACGGTGGCGGTGAGCGCCTCGGAGCCGATCTCGATCATGGCTCGCGGTGCACCGCGAAGCCCTGCCAGCTCTGGTTGACCGGCATCAGCTCGAGCGTATTGATGTTGAGATGCGGCGGCAGCGTCGCCACCCACAGGATCGTCTCGGCGATGTCCTCGCCGGTCATCGGGTCCACCCCGGCATAGAGCTTGTCCGACACGTCCTGGCTGCCGGTGCGCACCAGCGTGAACTCGGTCTCGACCATGCCCGGCTCGATCGAAGTGACGCGCACGCCCGTGCCGTGCAGGTCGGCGCGCAGGTCCAGGCTCAGCTGGCGGACGAACGCCTTGGTCGCCGCATAGACGTTGCCGCCGGGATAGGGATAGGTCGCCGCCACCGAGGAGAGGTTGATGATCGCGCCCTTGCGCGCGATCAGCATGGGCAGCAGCTTGTGGGTGATCGAGGCGAGCGCGGTGACGTTCGTGTCGATCATCGTCTTCCAGTTGGCGAGCGATGCCTGCTGCGCCGGCTCCAGGCCCAGCGCGAGCCCGGCATTGTTCACCAGCAGGTCGATGTCGCGAAAGCCCTGGGGCAGCCCGTCCAGCGCCGCATCGCGTGCCGCCTCGTCGCGAATGTCGAAGGCGAGCGTGCGGACATTGTCGCGCGCGAGCTTTTCCAGCCGATCCTCGCGCCGGCCGGTGGCGACGACGTTCCACCCCGCATCGGCAAAGGCATGGACGCATGCCTCGCCGATCCCCGCGGTGGCGCCGGTGATGAGTGCGGTGGGCATCGGGCTGCTCCTTGTCGATATCCTGCCGCGCCTATGGTCAATCCGCGCGACGGCTGCAATTGTCCGTGCGGGAGGGGCGGGCATGGAAGCGCTGAAAATCATCGGATTCGCGATATTCGCCGCGATTGCCTATGGCGTGCTCCACGATCAGGTGACCGCGCATCTCTGCGTCGAATATTTCACGATCGGGCATCCGCCGGTCTTCCCGACCAGTTCGCCCTTCCTGCTGGCGCTGGGCTGGGGCGTGGTCGCGACCTGGTGGGTCGGGCTGCCGCTTGGCATTGGACTTGCCGTGGCGGCGCGGGCGGGGCGCGCGCCCGGGCTGTCGCTTGCGCAGCTGCGCCGGCCGATCCTGTTGCTGATGCTCGGCTGCGGCCTGTTCGCGCTGCTGGCCGGGATCGCGGGCGCGGTCGGTGCCGCGATGGGCCGGGTCTGGCTTGTCGGCTGGCTCGCCGACGCGGTGCCGCCGGAAAGGCACGTCGCCTTCCTCGCCGACCTGTGGGCGCACAGCGCAAGCTATGCGGGCGGAGTGCTGGGCGGGCTGGGGTTGATGGTCTGGACGTGGCGCCGGCGGCGCACCGGTTTGAGCAGCCGGTGACCCTGAATTTGTCCGGCGTTATCTCCCTGGACAAGGCGCGCCGATCGCCGTCATCCCCAGGGCGGGGATGACGGAGGGGACGACCCGGTTGAAGCCCCTCCTTCTCCCGTCAGGGGAGCAGGAGGATGACGCTCAGCCCCGCAGCGCCGCGCCCAGCTTCGTCGCCGCGACGACCACCTTGTCGGCGATTGCCTTCAGCTCCTCGTCGGTGAAGCTCTTCTCGCCCGGCTGGAGCGTGACTTCGATGGCGAGGCTCTTCTGCCCTTCCGGCACGCCGGCCCCGGTGAACAGGTCGAACAGCCGGGCATCGACGATCGCCGCCTTGTCCGCCCCCTTCACGGCGCGGACGAGATCGCCCGCAGCCAGGGCGTCCGGCACCAGGAAGGCGAAGTCGCGGGTCACGGCCTGGAGCGCGGGCGGCGTATAGGCCGTGCGCATGAAGCCGCTCCCGCCGCGCTTGGCGGGCAGCGCATCGAGATACAGCTCGACCGCGGCGACATCGCCGTCGAGGTCGAACGCCTTGAGCACGCTTGGGTGGACCATGCCGAACGCGGCCAGCACCGTCTTGGGCCCAAGCCGCAGCGTCGCCGACTGGCCAGGATGCCAGACTTCGCCGGCTTCACCCATCACCTGCAGGTTCGCCACCGGCGCGCCGGCCGCCTCGAGCAGCGCCAGCGCCTCGGCCTTGGCATCGAACGCCGTGAAGGGCTGCGCCTTGCCGCCCTGCCAGCCGCGCGGGCTCTTCGCACCGGCGAGCAGCATGCCCAGCGTCACGCGTTCATCGAGATTCTTGGCGCCATCGGCGAGATAGCGCCGGCCCAGCTCGAACAGGCGCACCGAAGCCGCCCCGCGCTTGAGGTTGCGCTCCGCCGCGCCGAGCAGGCCGGGCAGCAGCGACGGGCGCATCACCTTCATGTCCTCGCTGATCGGGTTGGCCAGCGTCCAGGCGCCACCGCCGAACGGCGCCGCCTGGCCTTCCGAGACGAAGCTCCAGGTCACCGCTTCGTTCAGCCCGCGCGCCGCGGCGGTCCGCCGCAGCCTGCGCTCGAGCTTCTGCTCGGGCGTCGCCGTCGGCCTGGCCACGCCCGGCACGCGCGAGAGCGGCGTCGAGGGAACATGGTCGATGCCCTCGATGCGGATCACTTCCTCGACCAGGTCGGCCGGCCCGTCCACGTCGCGGCGCCAGCTCGGCGCGGTGACGCGCAGCGCGTCGAACCCGGCTTCCAGCTCCACCGGATCGCCATTGCCGTCGAGCGGCTGGACGGTGAAGCCCAGGCTCTCCAGGATCGCGACCTGGCGCGCCGCCGGCACGGCGAGGCCGCCCAGCGTCTCGGCGAGCTTCGGATCATAGCCGGTGGTCACGCCCACCCTCGGCAGCGTGCCGGCGCGCGTGACCTCGCTCGCCTTGCCGCCGCACAGCTGGATCACCAGCCGCGTCGCGATCGCGATGCCGTCCTCGAGGAACTGCGGATCGACACCGCGCTCGAAGCGCGCGCGCGCGTCGCTGGTCAGGTTCAGCTTCTGGCCGGCGCGGGCGATATGGTCCGGATCGAAGAACGCGCATTCGATCACGACGTCGGTGGTGGCGTCGGACACGCCGGTGTCCTCGCCGCCCATGATGCCGCCGATATCGTGCACGCCGTTCGCGTCGGCGATCACGGTGATGGTCTCGTCGAGCGTGTAGGTCTTCTCGTTGAGCGCCAGCACCTGCTCGCCGGCCCTGGCCTTGCGCACCGTCAGCGCGCCCGAGAGCTTCGCCTTGTCATAGACGTGGAGCGGGCGGCCGAGATCGATCATCACATAATTGGTGATGTCGACCAGGGCCGAGATCGGCCGCTGCCCGATCGCCTTGAGCCGGCGTTGCATCCAGGCGGGCGAGGCGCCGTTGGTCACGCCGCTCACCGTCTGGCCGTAATAGGCCGGGCACCCCTCGGGCGCCTCGATCTTCACCTCCGGGCCCGCGCCTTCGCCCTGCACCGGCTCGGCATCGAGCGGCTTGAGCGTGCCGACGCCCGCCGCGGCGAGGTCGCGCGCGATGCCGCGCACGCCCATGCAATCCTGGCGGTTCGGCGTGATCGAGATGTCGAACACCGGGTCGTTGAGATCGGCATAGTCGGCAAAGGCAGCGCCCACCGGCGCATCGGCCGGCAGCTCGATGATCCCGTCATGATCGTCGCCGAGCTCCAGCTCGCGCGTCGAGCACATCATGCCGTTCGATTCGACGCCGCGCACCGCCGCGACCTTGAGCGCCATGCCATTGGCCGGCACCACCGCGCCCGGCGTGCCCAGCACGCCGACCAGCCCGGCGCGCGCATTGGGGGCGCCGCAGACGACCTGCAGCACCTGCTCGCCGGTATCGACGGTCAGCACCTGCAGCTTGTCGGCCTGGGGATGCCGCTCCGCGGTCAGCACCCTGGCGACGCGGAAGCCGTTCAGCTTCTCGCCGGGATTCTCCACGCCCTCCACTTCGAGGCCGACACGGGTCAGCGCCTCCTCGATGTCGGTCAGCGAGGCAGTGGTATCGAGATGCTCCTTGAGCCAGCTCAGGGTGAACTTCATGCGCCCACTCCCCCGCTCAGCGTGGGCACGTCGAGCGCCGAGAAGCCGTAGTGCCTGAGCCAGCGCAGGTCGCCGTCGAAGAAGGCGCGCAAATCGTCCATCCCATATTTGAGCATCGCCAGCCGGTCGACGCCGGTGCCGAAGGCGAAGCCCTGCCATTCGTTCGGATCGAGCCCGCAGGCCTCGATCACCTTGCGGTGGACCATCCCGGAGCCGAGCACTTCCATCCAGCCGCCATTGTCCGACTTCCGCGGATCGCCGCCGATCACGCGCTTGCCGTTCTGCCAGGTGAAGCCGACATCGACTTCGGCCGAAGGCTCGGTGAACGGGAAATAGCTCGGGCGCAGCCGCAGCACGATGTCGTCGCGCTCGAAGAAGGCCTTGAGGAAGGTCTCCAGCGTCCACTTCAGATGGCCGAGCGTGATCCCCTTGTCGATCACCAGGCCCTCGATCTGGTGGAACATCGGCGTGTGCGTCGCGTCGCTGTCCGAGCGATAGACGCGGCCCGGCGCGATGATCCGGATCGGTGGCTTGTTCGCCACCATGGTGCGGATCTGCACCGGCGAAGTGTGGGTGCGCAGCAGATATTTCTGGCTGCCGTCCGCCTCGCGCGGGAAATAGAAGGTATCGTGCATCGCCCGTGCCGGATGAGTCTCGGGGATGTTGAGCGCGGTGAAATTGTGCCAGTCGTCCTCGATCTCCGGGCCGGTGGCGACGGAGAAGCCCAGATCGGCGAAGATCTCGGCCAGCTCGTCCATCACCTGGCTCACCGGATGCACGCTGCCCGCCGCCACGCCGTCCACCGGCAGGGTCATGTCGAGCGTCTCGTCGGCGAGGCGGGCGTCGAGCGCCGCCTTTTCCAGCGAGGCCTTGCGCGCGGCCAGTGCCTCGGTCACGGCCTCGCGCAGGCCATGGATGCGCGGGCCCTGTTCCTGGCGTTCCTCGGGGCTCATCCCGCCCAGGGTCTTGAGCAGGGCGGTGATCGCCCCCTGCTTGCCGAGTGCGTGCACGCGCACCGCTTCGAGCGGCTCGAGCCCCGCCGCGGCGTCGACCGCGCCGAGCAGGTCGGTGCGGAGCTGGTCCAGATCGGTCGTCATCAAATCCTCATTTGGTCGAGGGAGCCTCTAGCGGGGGCGGGGCCAAAGAAAAAGGGCGCCGGTGTTGCCACCGGCGCCCCATTTTCTCGTGCTCGCTCAGGCGCGCTCAGGCGGCCTGGGGCAGAGCCGCCTTCGCCTGCGCGATGATGGCGGTAAAGGCTTCGCCTTCGTGCATCGCGATATCGGCCAGGACCTTGCGGTCCAGCTCGATGCCGGCGAGCTTCAGCCCGTGCATGAACTGCGAATAGGTCAGGCCCTCGGCGCGGACGCCGGCGTTGATGCGCTGGATCCACAGACCACGGAAGGTCCGCTTCTTAACCTTGCGGTCGCGATAGGCGTACTGGCCGGCCTTCTCGACGGCCTGACGGGCGATGCGGATCGTGTTCTTGCGACGACCGCGATAGCCCTTCGCCTGCTCCAGGATGTTCTTGTGCTTGGCCTTGGTGGTTACACCACGCTTAACTCGTGCCATTTCTCAGGCCCTCCTTACTTCAGACCGTAGGGCGCCCATGCCTTGATGTGCGCGACATCGGCATCGGCGAGCACGGAGGTGCCGCGGTTCTGGCGGATATACTTGGCGTTGTGGCTGATCAGCCGGTGGCGCTTGCCGGCCACACCGTGCTTCACCTTGCCGGTGGCGGTGAGCTTGAAGCGCTTCTTCACGCCGCTCTTCGTCTTGAGCTTGGGCATTTTCGTCTCCTTGAGTTCGACGATTGCGGACACGCGCGGCAGCCCATTCAGCCGGCGCATCCCTACGATCGCGGAAAGCGGGCCCCCTAGCGCAAAGCCCGGACCGGCGCAACCCGAGTCGGAAATCGGCATAGGGCGGGGGCGAGGATGCCGTGCGGGTCGGGGATTCGGGTTCCTTCCCTGACAATATCTGCTGATTGAGTCGTGGCCCTCGCGCATCCCGTCGTTCGGGCGCAGCCGCACGGCTTGCAATATAGGATTTCGCCTGCTCCGTGTCGGCATATGCGCGTTTCCTTCTCCCTCGCCGTCCGCCAGGCCGCGCAAGGAGAAGTGCGGGAGGGAAGAACCGGCCCCCCGTGGCGTAAACTTCGTAAACTTTCGAGTCGCGGCTCAATGGCCGTGATCATGCCCCCGGCAGGCCAGCGCCTCGAGAATGTCGTCGATCCGCGCCGGATCGCCGGCGGCGATCACCTCGCCATTGCTCCCGGCGTGCAGGGGGTCGCCCTGCCAGTCGCACATCCGCCCGCCCGCGCCCTCGACGATGGGCACCAGCGCGGCGAAGTCATGCAGCTTCAGCCCCGCCTCGACGACGATGTCCATCCAGCCGCTCGCGACGCAGCCATAATTATAGCAGTCGCCGCCCAGCACCGTGCTCATCACCGCGCCGTCGAGATGCTCGAAGGCATGGAGCTGGTCGTCGCCGAACAGCGCGGGCGAAGTGGTGGCGAGGATCGCCTGGTCGAGGTCGCGGCAGCGGCGCGTCGTGGCCGGCACGCCGTTGAACAGGGTCGGCCGCCCCGCCACGCCCAGCCAGCGCTCCCGCGTCACCGGCTGGTCGAGGATGCCGAGCAGCGGCCAGCCATCCTCGATCAGCGCGATCAGCGTGCCGAAGATCGGGCGGCCGGCGATGAAGGCGCGCGTGCCGTCGATCGGATCGAGCACCCACAGGCGCCCGCTCGTTCCTTCGCGCGTGCCGAACTCCTCGCCCTGGATGCCGTCCATCGGGCGCTCGGCGACGATCAGCCGGCGCATCGCTTCCTCGGCGGCGCGATCGGCGAGGGTGACCGGGGACTGGTCGTCCTTGGCCTCGAGGCCGTGGGCGCCGCGGAAATAGGGGAGGATCGCCGCGCCCGCCGCATCGGCAAGGCGTTCGGCAAGGGCGATATCGGCTGCGGTCACGGGCATTCGACACGCCCTAGCCCCGAGATTTTGACTCGCCAAGGTCACAAAGCCCTGCCACTCAACCGGCCGATGCGCCGCCGCCTGCTGATTCCGATCGCGTTCCTCGCCGCCACGCCCGCCGCGGCCCAGGGCCTGCGCGCCGTGCCCGCCCAGCCCGCCTCGGAGGCGGAGGCGCTGCGCGGCGTCGAGGTTTTCCTGGTCAATGAGGGCGATCTGGCCGTCACCGATGCCGGCCCGCGCCAGATCGAGGTCACTGCGGTGGACGGCACGCGCCTGGTGCTCGAGCGCGCGCCCGGCCCGCTGCCCACCGTCGGGCCGCACGGCTTCGCCAAGGCGCGCTACGTGCCGGTGAGCGTGGCCGGCCGCGCGGTGCCGCCCACCGAACAGCACGCCGCCGCCGAGATCCCGCAGGGGGAGACGGTGGTGCAGAGCGCGACCGGCAGCTCGGCCGCCTTTGTCGACCGGTTCGAGGCGCACGAGCCGATCTATGGCGCGTTCGGCCTGAAGGATGCCGGCGGCAAGCTGCAGGTGAGCTTCGCCTTCCGCCCGTTCGGTGAGAAGGCGCCGCTCAAGCTCGGCAATTTGCGCTTCGCCTATACCCAGACGATGTTCTGGGCGCTGAACCGGCCTTCGGGGCCGTTCCGCTCGACCAATTACAGCCCCGAAGTCTATGCCGACATTCCCTTCGACGACACCACCAAGGTGGCGCTCGGCTATCGCCATGATTCGAACGGGCGCGGCGTGGCCGACTCGGTCGATCTCAACCGGGTGTTCCTGCGCGCCGAGAAGCGCTTCGACCTGGGCGGCGACTGGCATCTCGACGTCGCGCCCCAGGCCTGGTTCTATCTCGGCCGGCTTGGAACCGCGCCGGACGTGAAGGATTATTTCGGCTATACCAGCCTCACCGCCGCGATCGGCCAGCAGGACGGGTTGAAGCTTTCGCTCACCGGCCGCGGCAATTTCGAGACGGGCAAGGGCGCGGCCGAATTGTTCGTCTCCTATCCCCTGGCGCGGATTGCCAAGGGAGTTGGCTTCTATATCTTCGGCCAGGCCTTTACCGGCTATGGCGAGGCGCTGGACAATTATCGCCGGAACGACACCCATGCCCGGATCGGCATCGCGCTGACGCGCTAGCCGCCGGCAACGACATTCAGGAGGATCGCCATGCGCAAATTGCTGATCGCCGCCGCCGCCCTGTCGCTCGCCGTGCCGGCCGCCGCCGCGCTCAAACCCGGCCAGCTCGCTCCCGATTTCACCGCGCCGGGCGCGATGGCGGGCAAGCCCTTCACGGTCAACCTCAAGGCGGCGCTGAAGAAGGGGCCGGTCGTCCTCTATTTCTTCCCCGCCGCCTTTACCGAAGGCTGCAATGCCGAAGCGCATGCCTTTGCCGAGGCGCTGCCCGATTTCCAGAAGGTCGGCGCCAGCGTGATCGGGATGACCGCGGGCAATATCGACAAGCTCGAGGCGTTTTCGGCGGAGAAATGCGCCGGCAAGTTCGCCGTCGCGGCCGCCAGCCCGGAGATCGTCAAGGCCTATGACGTCCAGCTCACCCGGCCCGACGGCACTGCCACCAAGATCACCAGCCGGACCTCCTATGTGATCGCGCCGGACGGCAAGCTGCTCTTCGTCCATTCGGACATGAGCCCGGCGGGTCATATCCGGCTCTCGCTGGAAGCCGTCCAGAAATACCGGGCCGCGCACAGGCACTGATCTCCGGCATTGGTCTCCGGAGTCGATATTTTCACGAGTCCGCAAGCTTTGCTCACCGGTTATTAGCAGTTGGGGCCTAGTCTGCGCGGCGTGGCGGTGTTGCGGGTCGGTGCCGTCGGGACCAAATTTCTGGCGAGGAATTGAGGCGATGGTCGCGGCCAAGGCCGTTCGGGTGGCAAGCGGTTCCCAGGCCGCACGTAGCCTGTACGACCGCATCGGGGAATTTCTGATAGACCAGCGGCTGGATCCCGATCCGGCCAACTATGCTTTCGCCTATCAGCTCCTCGCCAACCCCGATGGTCCGCTCGCCCGGGCGGTGCACGCGCTGACCGATGGCGGCGTCCGCCTCACCCGGCGCGACATCGAGACGCTGGGTTGCGATGCGCAGCCCGTCGCCGGCATGCCCACCGCCACGCTCGAGAAGGCCCAGGGGCTGGTCGCCCAGACCCAGATGCAGGTCGAGGGCTTTCAGGACATGGTCACGGCCATGCGCGCCGAGACGAAGGATTTCGGCCGCGACCTCGCCGCCAGCGCCCAGGCGATGCGCAGCTCGGGCGGCGACGATATCGAGATCGGCCGCATCACCGCGACGATGCTCGAGCGGGTCCGCAACGCCGAGGAGCGGCTGGAGACTGCCAATCGCGAGGCCAGCGAGCTGCGCACCAAGCTGGAGGAAGCGCGCGACAATGCGCGCCGCGACCCGCTGACCGGCCTGCCCAATCGCCGCGCCTTCGAAGAGGCTTATGCCGCCCAGGCCTCGGCGGGCGCGCGGATCTGCATGGCCGTGTGCGACGTCGATCACTTCAAGTCGGTCAACGACCGGTTCGGCCATGTCGTCGGCGACCGGGTGCTCAAGGCGCTCGGCGAAGCGCTGTCCGACACCTGCAAGGGGCATCTCGTCGCGCGCTATGGCGGTGAGGAGTTCGTCGTCCTGTTCACCGGCCTCGAGCTGATGGCGGCGCGCGAGGTGCTCGACCGCGCCCGCCTCGCCGTCTCCGCCAAGCGCTATCGCCTGCGCGAGACCGACGCGCCGCTGGGCGAGATCACCTTCTCCGCCGGCCTCAGCCCGGCGGCCCAGGGCGAAGTGTTCGGCACCGTGTTCCACCGCGCCGACCAGCTTTGCTACGCCGCTAAGAATGGTGGCCGCAACTGCATCCGCGTCGACTGACCGGAATCGGACGGTTACTGTCCGCCTTTGATTGGGAAATTACACCATAGCTTGGCGTGAAATTTCCCAACTGCGCGTAACTTTCTTACTCGCCCTCAATGAAATCAATCACTTATAAAACTGGCACGCTCCCTGCAATCCATCTGGCATCGGCAACGCCGGATGGTCCGGCAGCCGACAATACGGGGAGTAACTATCATGGCCGTTCGTATCAGCTCGTTCCAGCACAGCGTTGCCGTCATCGGCGCCGTCGTCCTCACCTATGCCATCGTGCTCTTCTCCTCGCCCGTGGTTCCGATCGCGTGACTCGCAGCGGTCAGCACGGAACGGAGAGGATAAGCATGACGCGCAGCCTGATGATCGGGATGGCCTCCTTCGCCATCACCGCAATGGCGATCGCCACGGTCGGCCTGCAGGGTTTCAGCCACTTCGGCTGAACCCTGCCGGACCGCCCGGCGGCGGCCCCCAACCCCGGCGGAAGCTCGGCCCGCCCTTACGGTTTCCCCAGGCATTCCATCCGGATGCCGCGATGCCCGAAACCGCCGAGACATCCGTGACCCGCTCCGGACATGAGCGCGGGACTTCAGCCCAGACCCCAATGGCAGCCGTGCCGCCACCGCGCGCATCACGGCATGACGGCTTGTGCATCAGGCGGCGGCACCGGCTCCCACCGGCCCGATCGGGGCTTCCTCGCCTCGCGAATAGGTGCCGGTGAGCAGCCCGGCGGCGATCACCCGGCCTTCCATCGCGCGCAGGATCGCGCCGCGCCCGGGATTCTCGCCGGGATCCTCGCCTTCGTTCAGCGCGAAGAGCTGGAAGGCGTAATTATGCTCGCCATGCCCGTTGGGCGGATCGGGCGGCAGCCAGCCCTCGACGAAGCGGCTGTTGCGGCCGATATCCTCCCCGTCCGGGCTGCCCTCGCCATCGGGCGCGATCTCGCCTTCCTTGAGGTTGCCGTCGAGCGGCAGGCCCCAGACGATCGCGTGCACCACCGGCTGCGGGGTCGGCGCATCGGGGTCCTCGACGATCAGCACCAGCCGCGCCGTGCCTTCGGGCACGCCCGTCCAGAAGAGCGGCGGTGAGACGCCTTCGCCATCGGCGGTGAACCGATCGGGCAGCCGCGCGCCATTGGCGAAGGCCGGGCTGGCGAGATGGATCACGCCTTCGCCGGCCAGTTCGGGCCGGACGATCGCCAGCTTGTCGGCGCCGGCGCGAAACGGGCTCAGCGCCTTGCCGAGCCAATGGGGAAGATGTTCGAGCATAAGCACCCCGGGGATTGCCCGATCGGAGCGATCAGGACCTTGCGGGAAAAGCGCATGGCGGCGCCGGGAGTTTCATTCCGCCGCAGTCTCCGCGCCGTAGATGTCGAGATC
>JAESGN010000452.1_pt1 | contig 36723 bp, 34 predicted proteins | sample 9269731 | NCBI WGS metagenome assembly JAESGN01 (sample SAMN15720683, study PRJNA650826) | algae metagenome | isolation source: Mojavia pulchra JT2-VF2 and co-occurring heterotrophs from desert soil | place: USA: Cadiz Valley, Joshua Tree National Park, CA | collected 1998-06-08
TGGCTGGGTTTTTGACTGTTTAGATTTTTGGGTTTTAGTAGAAGTGGATTGTTGACTTGATGAATCATCAACTGGTTGAGTATCTGGGTTTTCGGGTTGTTGAATGTCTGGGTATCCAGGTGGCTGAGTATCTGGCTCTGGGGATGGCTGGGTTTTTAGCTGTTCAGATTCCTGGGTATTTATCGATGCGGATTGTTGGCTTGATGAATCATCAACTGGTTGAGTATCTGGCTCTGGGGATGGCTGAATTTCCGGGTATCCAAATGTTTGGGTACTTTCTTGTGCTGCACCTAAAACTTCGCTAAATCGGCTTACCCTTTTACTGCCTGAATTACTTCGTTTTTTATTGCTGTCCAATCCCGCCATGCTAACTTTCCCCCACGAACTTTATAAATAGGAACTCCACTAGCCACCGCATCCTTATAAGCTTTGTAAAACCGAATTCCGCGACTAAAAACTGGATAATTCTGTAGTTTTAATGCGGACATCGCCTCTTGTCCATCCTTTTGCGGCGGTGGAGGAACCATTGTCAGCAGAACTTTCCAGTTTGTACCTTGTGGCAAGGATTTTGCCATTAGTGCCATTGCATCCATACTCAATATGTCAGGTGGAGTTGGGACAATGAGCAAATCACAACCCCTTGCTAAATCTTCCACTTCCGCATCATTAGGACGGGCTGGCGTGTCAAAAATGATGTACTCGAATGGATGAGAACGCATCAGCTTGGCCGCTTCCTTTTCTCCACAAACCTGAAACGGTAGTCCTCCTGGTCTTGCCCAAGTGGTTGCTGAACGGTTCAGATCGGCATCAATAACTAAGGTTGCCCCATCATCACAAAACAGTGAGGCAAGGCAGATAGCTGAAGTTGTTTTTGACACTCCGCCCTTAAATGAGCTAAGAGAGATGATCGGCATAATCTCCCCTTGTAAAAGATGGAAAAATCATATCGCTAAGAGGGTATACATTAAATGCGGATGTATGAATGTTTGGGTATCCAGATATTCAAGTATCCTACAACAAGAATTTACTTCTCAAGTTCAGTGTTCATACACTGTCAAGCTTATGTTTCGTAGATACTTCCTTACTTGTGGAGCCTACCCTTAAGAAGACGTTTCCTCATCAACAACGACCAAATCCACCCCACACCTTGTAGCCGCTTCCGCTAACCTAGTATCAATCGTTGCTAAGGGCAATCCCAGCCGCAATGCCAATTCTAAGTAAGCTGCGTCATAAGCTGCTAAACCTTCCTGTCGCCCTAGCACCAGTGTTGCACCCAATGCGTTTGCATCTGTAGCCGTATCAACCTGGATTAATAGTGACTTTAACAAAACAATAGCTTCCTCGGATTGTTCAGTAGTCATGCGGTTACGCCGAAGAGCTACCAGTAGGACATTAGCAATTTCTAGTGACCAAATTCCTGGTACAAATGCTTCTGCATCCGGCATCATTGCCAGTATGCCATTAGCGTAATCGTTATTTTCATCCACCAAGCACCAGCTAATTGCTACAGAACAATCCAAAACAAATTGCATTAAAATCTTCGCCCCTCTTCAATCATGGAACGGATCGAAGTTTTATCTAACGCTACTTGTCGCCGCAGTTCTTGCATTCTGACAATTGCATCATTTATAGATTTTTTTGTTGTAGGCTTTCCCCAAGCGTTATATTGTGGTTCCGGTTCGGATGATTTTGCAACTTCTGCGTTAGGTAACGGCTGTATAACCACTACTACCTCAACATTCGTATCTTTTAAATGAGTGGGTGTCTGGATTTGCAAGATACCATCTGCCCCAATATGAGATCGCAACTTCATCGTTTCCATATTTACATCCAGTAACTCAAACTCAACATTTTTCAGAAATACCTTAATTATGCTGTTTCTTCCGTCACTAAAATCAAAGCATATTATCGCAAAGGAGGTACACGGCTAATTGGATGTACAAATATCTGGGTACCCACGTATTTAAATACCTGAATATTCAGGTATTTAAATCAGGTGTATACTAACCATGATTCTAACCAATGTATTCATTGCTAATAGAATGCTTTATGCACTTTGTTCATGTTTTATAAACTGAACGAGGAAAGCACCAAAAGCATTGAAATAGAACAGCATGAATAGAACTGTGGTTTGGCGTGCGCCGCCATAGAAAATATTAATCGTCAGAATTCTGAACAAATTGAACTTGGTTAGAAGCTGATTCAGAAAATCTCCAAGTAGTACCTTCACCCGAAGCTTCAGGCGGAGTTTGATTAACAGGCAAAACATTCATACTAACCACTTCAGGAAGGGGTGGAGGAGTTGAAGAAGCAGATGCTTCAACTGGTTGATTTTGAGACGCGGATTCATGCCTTCTTTGAGACATATATGGATATAAAAAACAACGAAACCAATTCTAACGCAAACCTAAATTTAGCTTACGAATACACAAAAATTGTATTAGAAGCAAAAGTAAAAATTCTAGACACTCTAGATTCCCGAATGGGAATGTTTCTAGGGTTTGGAGGTGTATTATTAAAATTTGGATTAGATGCGCCAAGTGAACTTCCGAGCGAACAGACATTAAAAACTACTTTTATAGCTCTAACTGTATTATCAGTTTGCACAAACGCCAGTGGTTTACTAGCAAAAGGTACTGGTAATGCTGTCAAACCTAAAAAGCTAATGACAGACAAATATTACAATGAAGAAAACCCAAGAGTAAAAGCATTTTTGATAAATACATGGGCAGAATTAGTAGAGGAGTTAGAGGAAATGGGAAAAACAAAAAGCATATATCTAAACTCTGCTATTACTTTATTAGCCCTTGCTGTAATAATGCTAGGAACTATTAGCATAATTGAAATTTATTTTTAAGTAATTTAATTAAAAATTTGTTATTTTAAACAATTGCGCTAAGGTATTGTTCAAAAATCCAAAGCAGAGATAGCGTTCTGCTTTTTGATGACACCTAAATAACGCTCCCTAGCTGCCAAAGTTCGATGTTACGATATCTCCTGGATATGATGCAACGGTATCCCTGCATCGCTCATCCTGGTTAAAACCGTCCTCCTGAAACTGTGGGTACTAACACCCTCAATACCCAGCCACGCACAGGTATTTCTGAGGATTTTATCAGTAATTACCTTAATGATGGTTATAAAAAATTTATGGACTATATTTTTATATAATTTAAGTGCTAAGTCAGTTGTTTTGCTTCTACGGATAACAGGTTATTAATATTTGTTTGGGACATCTGCTCCAAATCAATTAAGAAGCATGATAACAGGTTTGGTGTTTTAATAAATTTGATAGAAATGGTGAATAAAACTCCGACCGAGCGATTATAAATTATGTAATGCCTTTATGGATATCAAATATCAGTACGCTATTAACTCAAAAGGTAGAACAGTAAATGCTGTGGAATTGATAGCAAATATTGAAGTGCGAAGCGAAACATACAAGTGTTTATCATGTGGCAATATCCTCATTCCTGTCTTGGGAGAGAAGAGAAAAAAGCACTTTCGCCACAAAGCTGATATTGAAATTCAATGTTCCCAAGAGACTTATTTACACAAGCTAGGTAAAATTAGATTTTACGAGATTTATAGTAGTTGTCTCTCTGAAATTTTACCTTTTTGGATAGAAATAGCAGTTAAGAAAAAATGCCAATATCAAAAACAATTTCAAAGTATTTGCCCTGTCATGAACAGCAAAGAAACGTTTGATTTAACACAATATTTTAAAAATATTAAATTAGAAAAAAAAGATAACTATTTCATCCCAGACTTACTACTAACAAGTGACAAGGGCGATAAAGTTTACATTGAGATAGCAGTATCTCATAAATCTACACAAAGAAAAATTCATTCAGGAAACAGGATTATTGAATTAGCTATAAGTCAAGAAAGCGATTTGAATATTCTTGATAGAAGAATATTATCAGAAAGTAACAGAGTAATTTTTTTCAACTTTAAAAGAGACCAGATAAAAAACTTTTGCAACGGGCAGTGCATTCAAATAAACAATTTGAAACCCAAGATTGAAGAAATAAAACCTAAAAAAAATATGAATAAAAGAGAAGAGGTGAAAAAAAGTAGCGACAGTAGAAATAAGAGAAATGATGCTCTACTCAGACACTTAGCAAAGTTGCAGCTCAAAGAAAACTGTTTCTTCTGCCATCATTATGCAATTAACGCTAAGGATACCATAGACACTCCAATATATTGCAAAGTCCGTAAAAAGACGTGTAACCCACACGTAGCTAGGAACTGCAAGCACTATCAACCAGATATAAAGCTTATTTCCGATGTTACCGACTCGCAAATGCCAAACTAACAGCACGAGTAAAAACCAGTACTACAACGAACAGAACATATAGACACGGTAATTTTATAAATCCCCCCAATCAAAATTCAAGATAAGCATTGGACACTTCAATATTTGTACCAAGATTTCGTTGTGATAACCAAACTTGTATACCAACTATAATTGGTGTAGTTAGGCATTATTCCGAATAATAGATTTGAGTTCATCAATAGTATAAGCTGGTCTTTTTCTGTGAAGCATTGCGTGACAATTGGCACATACTGGACGTAAATCTTTTATTGGATCAAGCTCATACTCTTTACCAATTTCTGATAATGGCTTTAAATGATGAACGTGGATATAATCTTCACCAATGACTCCGTATACCCTCTCGAAACTAAATTCACAAACATGACATATTACACCATAGTGTTTTATACATTTTTGTCGGGCATCGGGATTACGTTCATAAACGTTGACTGTAATCTGCTTAGTTGAGCCTTCAATATATGTCTGTGTTTCTGTTACTTCCTCTGGAAACCTAATTGGATTAACTTCATCTTCATCAATAAACTTCCAGATAATTTTAAAGGGTGAAGTTTCTTCAAAAGATTTCGCTTGTCCTAAACCTACATATGTGAAAGGTTCAGTATTACTTGACCTTATAAATATATATTTTTTGACTTTTGGGTTAATTAAATTTTGAATTTCAGGCTGGTATATTTTAGTATCACTTTTAGCAAACCAGATTAAATTATCTCCTATAAAGTGATTATTATAGTCATGGCCTGTTCTACCAGGAATACCTATATTACAAAAAATAAAATAATCTCTTTCATGTCGTGTATAGCCTGTGTACCAATTACCACCTTTTGGTTCTTCTAGAAGCCCAATAATACGAAATATATCTTTTCTTGTATAGCTTTTACCACAGACAAATTTATAGCTCATATTTTACTACTGGAAGTAGAGAAATTACTTTAAAATGCTTTACTTAGTCTTCCCTACTAGCTATTTGCTTTAACTTTAAAAATTGCTTTTCTGGATGCAGTCAAACTTCACCCTATTTCCTAAACCAATTCTGATATCGAGTCACTCATCTGCTTTTGCAAACGCTGGCGGTTATCATCATATTTCAACACCGTCTGCACCTGGGCGTGTCTGCTGAATCGCTGAGTAGCACGGTAGTTGCCATTATTCAGATCCAATACTGTAGTAATCGCACTGTGGCGGACACGATGGGGTGACATCTTCTTAGTAATTCCCGCTTGCTTACATAGCCCATCCACCAGTCGCCTGATTGCTTCCCCAGTTAATCTTGCTCCATTCTTGTGGTAAGCCAACACCGTAAACAGCGGGTCATTACCTCGTTTTTTCTTAGAAGCTTTAATCCAATCGGCGATCGCAGATGCAGTTTTGTCTGATAGGTCAAGAACTTCCTTCTGGCTACCCTTACCTTTACCCAGGATAGAGAGCGTTTTTTCTTTGGCGTTAAAGTCACGCACATTTAAATTAACAATCTCATTGCGACGCAAGCCATTATCCCAAAGTAACCGCAAAATCGCATAGTCACGCTTGCCCTTTAAAGTGTTCTGGTCAACCAGTGCTATGACTTGGGCATAGTCAGTAGCGGCAATACCTGTAGTGTCGCGGTAGGTTTCGACCCTTTCACCTTTGACATCATCTAAGGAGAAATTGCACACACCCAACCGCCGCCCCATTGCAACCATCGACTTGATAGCACTGAGCCGACGATTTACCGTAGCTTCAGCCAGTTTTTTCTTGATGAGGTGCGCTTTGTACTTGAGAACCACAGCAACGGCGTGACGCTGTTCCAGGTGCAGAAACTCCAAAACTAAATCCCGGCTGGGTTCTTTCTTGGCAACGAATAAGAAGAAATCTTTCAAGTCTTTCTGGTATTCGCGCTTAGTATTTAGAGATCGCTTATCACCAATCAACTGCCCAATTACATCAGGGTCATTCTCTAGAGAAAAGTCCTCACCGATCGCCAACGCCAGTGAGTTTTCGAGAACGCTAAGGTTTTCAGGATGGATCGATGTCATAGCGCAGCAGAGATTTGGGAAGTTGAATACTCAAGCTATATCTTAGTTGAACAGGAGTGTTTTTTCTTATAAGTGGTGTGAAAACAGCTATTGTCGCACTATGTCCCAACCGACGGGAGGGAGGGGTTTGAAGAGTATTTGTCAGATGATTTACCCTCAAGTCGGGCGAATCAGAGAAATTTTCTGCGATAAAAGTGTAAGGATTGACGATCTCTGTACGTGATCTGACGGTACATGAATAGGGCGTGGACAGTAACGAACATCACTATCCATCTTTTGGGGTTAGGGTGTTCCAGGGTGTGTTGAGCAGAGGTAGGGATGACAATAGTTGATAGCAATATTGCTATCGCTATTGTCTGTACTCGCGTCTATACCCGGTAGATAAATCGTTAGGCTTTAAATTACATAAATCCTCGAAAATAGGCGTTATTCACACAAAAATTTTAAATATCACTAGTAATATTTATAAACAAAGTATTAAAAATAACTAGTAAATTGTTTACTTATAAAACTAAACTGTATAGTTTGCATTTAAGAACAGCCTCGCCAGATCTGCCCCGAATGAGGTGGGGGGAGTTTCTAGTGTACGTACAAATTTATAAATTGTTATAAAAGATTACATAAATATTTTATCGAGTAACGAAAACAAAAGATACTAAACAAAATTTAGATTTTAGGATTTTAAAATAATAAAAACAAGTAAAGAGACTGATGAGTAAATCTCATGAGCAATAAAAGCAAAATGCGGGATATTATCGTATTTTTACCTGGAATTACCGGAAGTGCGTTGCAAAAAGATGGTAAAGACCTGTGGGCGATATCGGGTCAAGCTGCGTGGAATTTTGTTACAACAATGGGTGATTTAATACAACAGCTGAAATTAGAGGGGGATGACCATACTATTGATGACTTGGGAGATGGTATTAAAGCGACTAGTCTCATTCAAGATACTCATTTTGTTCCGGGACTGGTGAAGATTGATGGATATACAGTCATTGCTCGCCGCATCCAAGATGAATTTGATGTTACTCCTGGTAAAAATTATTTTGAGTTTCCCTACGACTGGCGACGAGATAACAGAGTAGCATCTCGTCAGCTTGAGAGGTTTATCAATCAACACTTACCCCTGTGGCGCGATGCTAGTGGTGCTAAAAATGCAAAGGTTATCCTCATTGCCCACAGTATGGGAGGGTTAGTATCTCGATATTATTTAGAAGTTTTAGGAGGATGGCAAAATTGTAGGGCTTTAATTACCTTTGGCACTCCATACCGAGGTTCTATCAATGCACTTAATTATTTAGCTAATGGCTATAAAAAGCTATTTGTGGATTTAACTGATGTTATGCGTTCGTTTACTTCAGTTTATCAATTACTACCTATTTACAAAATGCTCCAAGTTGGTGAGCAATATCAACGAGTAGCAGAAACTGATAACATTCCTAACTTGTTAAGCAATAAAGCAGAAGATGCTTTAAAATTTCATCGTGAAATTGAAACTGCCCAACAAATTAATGTTCAAAATGAGCATTATAAAAATAATTTTTTTATTGTACCTTATGTTGGTACTGAACAAAAAACTTATCAATCTGCTCAATTATTAGATAAAGAATTAAAAATCTGTTGGAAAGTACCACCCCTTGTAGGTAATGAACTTAATAGTGGAGATGGAACTGTACCTCTTGTTTCTGCTACTCCAATTGAGTTTGATACTAATTCTCAACTCAGATTTTATAGTCGTTTTATTGCGGAAAAACATGGCAGCTTGCAAAACAACGGCTCAATCTTACTTGATTTCCTAAAAAATATACAAAATTTACAACAACTAGAAAAAGAGCCGATAAGAGGAGCTTTAAGTCAAACAGCTATCAGTCTTGAGCTTGATGATTTATATTTCAAGGACGAATTAGTCACAATAAAAGCAGAAATTAAAGGGCGTATTCCACAGGGTGTCAAAGACAATTTAGCCATAGAAGCACATATAGAACCTGTGAGTAACAGTGGTACAAAACGCTGTGTTGAGTTTCAAAAAATAGAAAACGAATGGTTAATATCTATTAATGATTTGGAACCCGGATTATATCGCTTACAAGTAAAAACGCTTCAGTCTGGTGGTGGTTTTCCAAATGCAGTACATGATTTGTTTGAAATATGTCAGTAATATTGGACTTATAAATTATGGCGCAAGAATGGTCAAAATTTGATGAAAAAGGATTAGCGCGGTTTGTTATTCCTGAATTACCATATTTTTTAACTTTGCCAAATCATGTAAATCGATTAGAATTAATCCAATGGGATAAACATCAACTTTTAAAAGAAATTTATAAGGCTTTATTAGCTAAAAATATAAAATACGCTTTTGAACCATTTAATTCCGAAAAAAATACGCAGTTTATCCGTACATCCAAAGAAATTTTAGAAACTCGCGCTGAGGGTACATGTCTTGATTTAGCGATTTTATTTTGTGGAATTTGTTTAGCTTGCGATTTACTACCTGTATTGATTGTGCTTGAAGGCCATGCTTTAGCAGCAGTATCAATGCGCTATAATAGACAAGAATATTGGGATGACAAATCTACTGAAAGACAAGAAGAAAGACGCTTTTTTCAAGAGGAACCTCTTTCGGATTATAAAAAATTACAACAATTGATTAATTCAGGTAATTTTTTAGCCATTGAATGTACAGGTTTTGTAAGTTCCCAAACCACTCTTCCAGAAAATATGCCAGAAGGGATTGGGCGCAATGAAGACGGTTTTTTATCATTTGAAAGAGCAATTGAAGCAGGTAAAGAACAAATTAATACATCTGGTAGGCAATTGAGTTTTGCTATTGATATAGCAATTGCTCACGAATACTGGAAGATAAAACCTCAGTTTCCTCTCGAACAGCATATTGGAGAAAATCAAAAAATCCCAGTATGTGACTTGCTTAACAAGCATTTTAATAATCAGTTGGTAAAAGAGAAGAATAGTAGAAAATACATACCAGACATATTTATCGAAGTTGCAGAGGTCAAGGATAATGCTAGATTTTTTGCTCATCCTGTTTTGTTTTTTCAAAAAATTATAAGTGATATTAATTCCATTAATTTAAGTGAAGTTAATCGTGTTATTCAAAAGTTGTCTTTACAACCAATTCAGTTGAATTGGGAACAAACTGTACCTTTATCAATAACTATTGAGGAATTATATAAATATGCAAGTTCTTTACATGAAGCATTAAGCAAACTTCGAGATGAGCTTGATCCATACTATTATCGTAGTTCAAACCCTGCAACAGATACCAATGTTCCCTCAAATAAGAAATATGTTTACAAAGAAATAAAATATCTTTTGGAAAGAGTAACTTTCCCATTAATATTGGATATTGAAGAATTAATTGAAAGATTAAAGCTAATTTCATCTCATATTCTCTTTATTATTGCTAGAGCAGGTCAGGGAAAAACTAACTTCGTTTGCAATTTAGCAGAATCAGTTCTTAAAAAACGTAACTTACCATGTATTTTTTTTACAGGACGTGAATTTAATCATATAGACACTGAACGAATTAGTGAGTATCTTTTCAAATCTATCTTTGGGGAGCAAGTTGAGACCTTTGAAAAAGCTTTAATTTATTTAAATGAGCTTGGTATTAAATCAAATAGTCCAGTAATAATAATTATTGATGGAATTAATGAGCATAAGAATATTCAAGCTTTTTCTCATCATCTCGGAAAAATGATTGAGAAAATTTTAGAATATAAATATATAAAGCTTATTATTACTTGCAGGTTAGAGTATTTTGAGGAAAGATTTAGCAATTTTAAATATGCTAGTTTTAATACAGAAATACGGTTTATTGATAATTTAGATCGGTACATGAGCGAAATTCATAAAGACCATATGGTAAAGGGATATTTTCGCTTTTTTAAGCTACGCTCTTCATATATATCAAAAAGTGCAACTGAAGTACTAGAAAATGATACTTTACTTCTTCGTATGTTTTGTGAAGCATATGGAGATATAAATGCCAAACAAGAAATTCAACTTCCTCAAATTTTTGATATTTACAGAGACAAGATTTTTAGAAAGTATTTTGAGCGAAAGATTGAAGAAGCAAGTAAGTATGATGAAGATTCTACAAGGCTAAAAATTGGCTCCACAAGCAAGTATAAGCAAGTTCTGAAGAATATTATTGAGCTAATGTTAAAACGAGAGCAATACTCAGATATTGCAATTGCTGATTTGCCATCAGAATATCATGATACACTTGCATCTTTACTCGCTGAAGATATTATTTTTAGAAAAGATTTAGCCGACGTAGATGATATTCTCGATACTCGAATTGAGGTAGTTAACTTTACATTTGATGAATTTAGAGACTTTTTATTAGCTAATCATCTCGCAAATGTTATTTTTCGTAACAGACCTTATGAATTTGAAGTAATTCTTGACAGAATAGTAGCTCCAAATTCACCAGTTGCAGAAGGGATAAGAACATATTTATTTTTTGCATCCAGACCACAAGATAATAGAGGTATTCTTGAGGTTATAGGAAAAAAAGATTGGTACAAAGAGATTTTTATTAAATCAATTTTTTCAGTTGAAGAAGAATTTATAAAACAGGAGGATTTAAATGAGATTAAATTAAGGTTTTGCGAAAATATACAGAACTCATCCTGGATAATCTGCATGTTAGCATTGCGTTGGCGTTCCAGTTGGTACTATCGCCTAAATATCCATCTATTGTTTGAAATATTAGGTGAGTTAGACGAAAACAAGTATAAAGAATTTGTTATCCCTTGTGTTAGAGGTTCAGGTGTTTATAGTTTTAATGGTTTTCATTCTTGGAATATCAAGGATCTAGCCAATCATCTTAAAGATAAGTTAGATGATGAAGATTTCCGAAATGATAATGAGGCTTTTAACCTTATGGAACTTTTAATTTATTTCTTTCCTATTGGGGAAGGATGGGCATATTTAACACCTGCCTTTGATGCTTTTAGCAAATTCGCTAAAATGAAACCAGATGTAGCCATCACATTACTTAAAAAGTACACACAAATTACAAATTTAGAAATAAGAACATTAGTCTGGAGAGTGTTAACCTCTCTTGTGAGAATTAGTGAAGTACCTACTGAATTAGCTCAAGAAGCATGTGAATGGCTTCTTGAAAATGCTGAGACCGAGGGGCTTAAATCAGCTTCATTAGCAAAAGAGGTTGTAAGATTTCTTGAAACATATACTGAAGAGAAGCTATTTTGGTATGAAGATTCTGTTGTTACAGAAATGAAACGATATACTTCACGACCAGATTTCTACGAGCAGATTGATGATACATGAAATTGAGTTCGGTAAGTTAGTTGTTATACTTGATAGACAGTACAGTCTGTCAGAATTTCGCACAGCATCACAAGTTATACCAGGAAGCTATGCTGAGGAACTTGTAGAGCGTGTATATAACTGTCTATTTAAACACTCCAAAAATTTGGTAACAGAGTATGAAAAATATTACGCGGTGGAATATGCTGGCTTCTGCGATTTTCTGTATTGGAAATACAAATTCAGTAAAGATATAGCAATGAAAATACAAAGCAGAATGGAAAATAGTGTTTATGTTGCCCATACCAGAGATAGTATCTGGATGTTCAAAGATGAAACTGTTAGTTCTGTGTTAAAGCATATACTTTATCAATTGGGAGAAAGTGATTGTAACTTAGAAGAAGAAACTGATTATGAACTAGAGGAAAGCGAGTGGGAGCAAGAAGAAATATAGCAATGAGTAATTTAGAGGAAAAATTAAATGAAGATTCGGACTGATTTTGTATCGAATAGTTCATCAACATCATTTGTAATTATCACTAGCGGAGATTTTGAAAAAAGTGATTTTTTTGAACTGATGGGTGTTACTAAAAAGTCACCTTTATTTCCACTATTTGAAGCTCTATATTACCATGTGAAAGATGGTATGCACCCCGTTAAAGAGTATTGCCATAAATATCATAATGCTATAGATAACTGGCTAGAGTTGTTGAAAAGTAAATTTGCTGATGAGGTAGTAGAACGTATCACCGAAGCTGATAAAAATGGACATAAAATTTTTATTGGCAATCTATCTAGTGATGATGGCGATGAAATTGAAGCATTTTTCTGTACAGACAGTTTTGAAGTTGAGAATGATAAAATTTACTTCAATGCATTGGAGTGTGTTTGGTAATGAAAAAAACACCGCTTGTTATTAAACATTTTAAAGAACAGCACTATTCTACTTTTTTCAATCCCAATACAGGTTTTTTTGCTCGAATAGAAGAACCAGAACACGATGAACCATTTTGGTCTTGGCATGGGCCTGAACTCTTGGATATTTCAATTACAAATTGGTGCGATAAAGGATGCGCTCTTTGCTATCGAAAATCTGACGAATTAGGACACCATATGTCAATAGAGGATTATGAAAAAGTTATCCAACAAGCACAGCAAATGCACGTTTTTCAGGTTGCTTTAGGAGGAGGAAATCCAAATCAACATCCCTATTTTTGTGAAATCCTTTGCTTAACTAGGGAAAAGTATGGAATAGTCCCTAACTACACAACTAATGGCCGTGGTTTAACAGGAGATGTATTGCAAGCAACAAAAAAATATTGTGGAGCAGTTGCAGTTAGTGCCTATTCTCCTTACAAGGAAACACAAGAGGCTATTGATTTACTTCTCTCATATGGAATAAAAACCAATATTCACTTTATCCTTAGCAGTGAAAGTATCAACACAGCTATTGATTGGCTTAAAAATCCACCAAATTTCCTTAGCAAGATTAATGCCCTTATTTTTCTAAACTATAAACCTGTTGGCAGATACTACAGCCATAAGCTATTGTTAAAAAACAGTAACAGAGTTGAAGAATTTTTCCATCTGGCTACAGAGAAAAAGCATAGTTTCAAAATAGGGTTTGATACCTGCACTGTGACTGGCATCGCTAGGTTCACCAAGACTCCTCATATATGCTACGAAGGTTGCGATGCAGGAAGATTTTCAATGTTCGTATCTGAAGATATGAAAATGTACCCTTGCTCTTTCATGGTAGAAGCAGGATATGAAGGAGTTCCAATTGTTGGCAACAATATGAAAGATTTTTGGCAAAGTGGCGAACCATTCAAGAGAATTCGCAACAAATTAGGTTCAGGAGGTTGCGTTGGTTGTCAAAAGGCAAGCTTGTGCTTAGGTGGATGCCCCTTATTTCCTGAGATTAACCTCTGTCCAGAACAGTGAACAGTGGTCAAGTGTGCCACATTCGCTATACGAAGTAGAAGCTATATATAGTCTTTTATACAGCAGTATATCTAAATACTGTGCGGAGTGCTTGTGTTAGTTAATCACCTTTAGATGTTTCTAAATTATAAGTCAACTCCATGAAAAGCCCCTAGTGATGTACAGGGGCTTTCTGGTTATTGACCGTTGGACATAACTCAAGGAAACAATTCCTTATATTCGGTATAAGCCTGCTTCCAGCCCTTACCATTTTTTTCAACTCCCCAGAGGGATTGAATAATTTGAGTCTGCGACATCTTCTTATCAACCATCTGCTTGACGATGCCAGTCAGTTGCTCAAGAGTCAATTCTGCGGGAGTGTAGCGAGTGTTGGTATCGATTCCGGTATCATTGGCAAGAGTATTAAAATCGCCGTTTTCTGCGAAAGTATCACCGATTCCGGTATCATTTTCAGTATCGATACCAGATGATTCCAAAACCTCAGAAGCCTTATCAGTTGGCTGGTATCGGTCGGTATCGCTTGGAGTTGAGGCGAAAGTCGGCGGTGGCGCATTTGCTATCACCCAAGTTTCATTAATCCAAGCTCTGGCCTGATTCAAAAACTCATCTGGTGGTTTGTCTTGGGGCGGTATGGAATCGGTAATATCAGCGCAATCACTTCTCAATTCAGGAAAATAAACAAGCAGTGTCCGCGCCGGGTCTGGTTGCCCAGAATGAGGATTCACCTCAGTTTTTAGCCATTCTGGAATGATACCAATTTCACCGCCAACAACTGGCTTATCAAAACTATCAGGGTCAGCCAGGAAGTAACGCCCTGTTGCCAGTGAGATTGACTTGAGTGGAGACAGTTTTTTACTTGTTGCCTCACAACCAATGAAAGTAGCCCCACTTTTGAAAGTATCGCCAAAACCTGCGGTGTTTTTCGTCCCAACCCACGAAGTCAGATTTTTGCCGTGCAACACCACGAAAATTTGTGCGCCCTTCTTACTGGCGCGAGTGAACAAAAAGCGAATGATCCATTGCTTCTGCTCATCCGTAAGGTAATCAGACAAGGCGACCGCTTCATCAATGACCAAAATAATATCTGTGTAACTATTTTGGGCGGCATTGTCCATTTCCCTCAGATATTGGTACAAATCGCCTGCAACAAGAGCATCAGCCTTTGCACCGTCTAGTTCTGGGTAACTAAGTCTGCACACTAGGCGATGGCAGAAAAACGGGTAAATGTCATCGCCTCCAGTGAAATAGTGAATCTTGGTGTTTGGCTCAAGTGCTTTACTGAGGATGGCTAGAATCGCCATGAGCGTACCCTTACCACCTCGCTGATTACCTGCAATCACCGTGATTTGGTCACGGATGCACTTGGCGATATCAAAACCACTGTTGGTTAATACGTCGATAATTGCGATCGCTCGGTGGTGTAGTGGCAGGGTCAACACTGATTTAAGGTCTGGTGCTAATGCTCTTGCAGCAGGTTCAGCCTGTGAGGAACTGGGCAACTCTATAAACTTTGGTTGTGGCAGTTGAGTAAATTTTGGTTCAGGTATCTTAGATTGCGGCAGTTGAGATTGCTGCTGAATTAGAGTCACTTGTGCATGGTCAATTCTAGGGTCGGGGGCTACCTGTGCCAGATGTTTGCACAACTGCTCAACAGTGGGAAACGCGCCTCTGTAAGTTGTGAAGTTGTCCAGTAGCCACCTGTAAGCATAGAACCGCTTACCAGCTTCTACGCCCGTGAGAAATTCAGTTAAGGTGCTGGTGTACTGCCGCAGCATGACAAACTCGCTACGTTCTAGGGGTGTAAGGTGGTTCATCAAATCCACAATTTCATTAGAGCCAGCAAACCATTCGGCTCTTGCTTCGCTGTCACCCATTGCTGCTAAGAATTCTAGGAAGTTACCACGCACAAACGGAATAGGCGCAAAGTAGTGAGAATCGGTCATGTCTTGCACCACTGACCAAGCGTAGCCCAGCCCAGCAACTAGCGCACCGATGGGGGCCAGTGGAGAGGTGGCATAGCAAACAGCCCCGATTGATGCCGTTGCTAGAGTGACGCATTTGGCTAGGTTCATCCCTGCCCTTTCAGTTTTGGCACGAACTAACAATTGGTCAAGCCTTTCTACCAGCCAAGGAGCGATGTTACCCGCTTCCAGGTGTTCAATGCAAGGATAGTCAGCCCTCAGTGAGGCAGTTTCTTTTGTGGCCATCTGTGGTATTGGTTGATGAATATCGGGTGAAAATTCCATAGTTCCTCTCCAATTTAAAACCCTCCACCCTTGCAGGTAGAGGGTTGTGAATTACTTATTTAGTTAATCGCCAAATCGTGTAACCTATCTCCCCTGCCATCATCGTGGTGAAGTTGTAAACTAAACACCCCAAAATCTGGCCAGGGTCAGTGTAGGCGAAGGGATTACGGCCTACAAAGGTTGTGGTTAAGTCGAATAGCCAGAAAAACAGTGCAATTGCGCCTCCGGCATAGCGTTCTTTCATTCCTGCCACTTTGTAGTCACGCCACAATGCGGTAGTCAGGTCAATGTTTGCAGTTGGTTTGCTGCTGAGGGTGTACTGTTTGGATTCCTCAAACTCGCTTCGGGCTTGGTCTGGTCGTTTACCCCGTAAGCTCCGGGCTTCCATTACCTGAACTAAAGCAGATATGGCAAGTGATAGCCAGAAAAACAGATTAAACGGGAGCGTTAGCCATCCAAACCAACCAATCCAAGTTTTTTCAAACCACACGAACATCGGAACGCCTTGAAACAGTGTTTGCCAGATTCCATCAGAACTAAGGAGTGTGCCAAGGAAGAAACCCATTGCACCGAGTATTTTTGTGCCTGATGAACCTGGCGTGACGAACTGGGCGACGATATGAGTAATGAAGGTCACGGGCAGGGCAATGATATCAACAATCCACCCGGCTAAGATTTCAACGTAATTAGTGACTCTTTTGTTGCTAGTTTTTGGAGAAGTTGCAGCTGTCGAGTTTGAATCATTTGAGGGTTTATATTCTGCACTTTTCATGATTTACTCTGCTCCATTTGTGGGGATAAATTGCAGACATTTATGTAGTGATACTTCCAAAGCCAACGCCGTTCAGAAATCTGTCCTATGCAGCGACCTCCTGAGTCATAAACATAAACTTGTTCATCTTCCTGGTAATAGCTGGTGTCAGGTCTTGGGTTGCGTTTTGGGTTGTCTAAATAGCCTCTGATTCTGAGTTTTAAACTGGTCGGTAATATGCCAGTTTCATTCAATTTGTCGCTGGTCAGTTTGCGTTGTTGGATGCGTGAACGTTCAACAGATTCTCTTGCTTCTAAGTCCGACACAGCCGAAAAAATGTAGAACTGCTGAGGCAGTTTGATAAACATTGGTGCAGCAATCAAACCCAAACCCAATAGCCCCAGCATGGCTTGTTTTTGGTACTTCATTTTTGAGTCTTAAGTTGATTGATGATTGCTTCTGCTAATCCCAAGTGGTCGCCTATCGGCGTGTACTGATACAAATCCTCTTGAAGCTTTTGAATAGTATCAGCCGATTCTGACAATAAATATTGTCCCTGTGTAGCAGTCTCAGAAGCGATTAAGTTGTCAGTTATCGCTTTCAAAAAATGCAGTTTTTCGATGCGATTAATCCCCTCAAGGCAAGAACCATAAGTATCTTGCAACCAGTCTAAATAGGTTCCATCTCCAGGCGTTAGAGCGCAGTAATAACCCAGTGGTTTCGTCATTTTGGTAAAATCCTTGTGTAGTGTATTCTTCATTAGGCGGAGATACATCTGTGGGTGCGATCGCTCGGTGTCCAGTCAAGCGGTCGCTCTCCCATCACTGAAAAAATCCTTCTCTCGAAACATCCACAGTTGAATCTGCGGCTGACCATTGCAGAGTGTTGAAAAATTGGCTTACATCCCCAAGGGTTACATCACAATCAAAATTCAACCTTTGATATTGTGGATGCTGCCTTATTTGAGTTAGTAATTGTTGGGCTTGTGCAATCAATTCTGGTAGTGGTTGAGTGTTCATAATTCACCTCAAAAAATTGATAATTGCAATGATTCCTGACTGATAACTGAAGCATTAGTAGACATCCCTGAGACTTCATAACAACGAGTAGTCAAAGCCTTGTGATTGAGCAGTAAATCAGCTTTCTTTCGTTGTTCAGCTAGAGGGCGAAAGTGGTACGCGTGGATGCTCTCTTGTGCCTGTTTTGTACACGTATTGGTACAGGGTTCGGTCAATCTGATAAACCTTGGAATTGGTTAGTAGGGTTGAGTCATAGACCCTATTTAAGTCGTTCATGAAGCCACTCCTTTAAACTGAGAAGCCATAGAAGCTAGTCCGGTCTTATTCGGTTGAATTGCTGCTGGTGTAGATAAAGAATTTTGAGTTTTTGGAGATGTCTGTACACCAATACCACCTTGAAAAATTAACTTCTCTACTGCTGCACTAAGGGCTTGCGTTGGGGCATCGTGAGGAATATTGAACATCTGGCATAATTCATAAACTGCTAAGTATGAGATGGTTATACGCCGAGATTCGTAGGACGTTATATCAGACACTTGTTTATACTCCTGTGGAAATTTCTGTTAATAGCTTTAAGCCAAAAGCATTGATGAATTGGGGATTTTCTAAAACCACGAATCCCAAGTCAGCAAGATTCTGATCCACTACTGGCAGGGAGACACCACCGCCCCAAGCAACCAAGTATTTTGCACGGTCTAAATAGTTGCCACTCGTAACAAAGTTAGCGAATTTTTCAATGCGATTCGACCACCATTCATCCAAACATTGGGCATATTCAATTTCAAAATTCTTGCCTGTAAGGTGATTACCTCCGTATGTAAAAGTGCCTTCTAAAATCCCTTGATCAACTAATGTGGGTGAGTGTTTTACGTCCTTAGTAATCAAGCTTATTGGGTCGTTTCGTTTGTCGAGAGCTTCTGCAATCATCGAATGCAGTTGCCCACATCCACCCTCAATCAAATGTTGGTCTATAACTGCACCGTTGCCATTAAAAACTGTGCCTAGCCAAGTCGATGAACCGATATCAAGGGCGATGGCAATCTCGGATTCTTCAAGGGTTAGGGTTGGTGAACCAAATAAGCAATAGGCGATGCTGCCGAAACCTTCGGGATAAATGCCTGTGACTACAATTTCAACTGTCTTGGTGACAATCTCACGATTAACTGGGTGCTTGTGTTGGAAGGTATGAGTACCTTGCACTCTGCGTTTAATTTCTTCTGCCCAGCGTTGGGGGTTGTGGTTGCTCAAGCTAATTTCTAGTTCCATCTCCGAAGGAATGTTCAGAACTGCTAAGTCTGCAAGGATGCTTTCTAATGCCAGTTCTGCTTTTTTAGATTTGTCCTCATGAAGTAGGGTGTGATCCGCCTGGGCGATCGCTGCACTGCCCCAGAAGAATTGCGTGTCTTTCAAGTCCAGACGCTTCCCTTCGACATACCGCACCCATGCCCCATCTTTCGATATGGTTTCGTGATGCCGGAGGTTGCGGTTACGAACAAGTGAGTATGCGGCAGGCATCATGATGCAAAAATCACCGTAGTTTGCCTTGCCGTAGCCTGCGCCTGGGTCTTTACCGCCGTTGATGGTAGTTAGCCCGGAATTGGCGAACAAGTCAGCTTGAGTAAGCCAATTTGTGGCATTGGTGTATGTGGTTGTCATGGTTCTGATGATTGGTAAAAGTCTTATTTATTCTGGGTTTGGAGAATTTATCGGCACAATCACCTTAAATCCACACATCCAGTTTTTGGTAAGCCTACAAGTCACTTTCTGGCTTCTATTGCCTTTGTTGGGTGGCATTTTTTGGCTGTTAGAAATATTATAGCATCTAAATAGATGTAAGTAGATGTAAAATAGCAGCAAAACAAAATTAAAATAGATGTATGTAACATCAATAGCGCAGCAGTTTATAATTTATAGGAATCACAGCGTATGATTTAGGAGGCAATTTGAAGCGGAAATGATTCATGACCAAGCGTTTTAGTGTAACGCTACCTGATACAGTATTTGAGCAGCTTGAAGCACTAGCTGGCAACCAAGGGCGAACTACTGCCAATCTAGCGGCATATCTTATAGAAGTAGGAGTCCGCAATATGAAGCTAGATCCGCTACCAACTGAGAAAGGGAAAAACGAATAACCAACTCAACATAATTGTTGGATTATCAGTCAACAAGAGGAAGAGGCGGTTAATAATGCGAAAGCCAGCTACACTCAAATTGAATTTAATTCTCGGTAGTGTAGGCTGTACAGTTCCTCAGATCCTTGAACAATGCTCAACTTTTATTGAGCAATTTCAAGCAAACATCAGATTTTCTTAGGTATAAGACTGACAGAAGTTCTGTAAAATCAAGCAATAAAGCAAATGAAGCTTGTAATGGAGGTCAATATACAAAAGCACCAAAAAAAACAAAGTGCTACTAAGTAGTGAACACTTTGTCCAATAGTAAAGATTAAATATCTAAGAGCGGGGTTTATCTCTTACAGACCAAAGAAGTGGAAGGAAGTTGGAAGGTCTAACCACTAATTGGCAACAGAGATTGTTCCGCGCTGCTTACTAATATTATATGAGTTGCTGTGAAAATTTCTATATTTCCATTGGGAATTTTTGGGATTCAAATTTATCAATTTTTTTGATAGTGTAAAAAAGCCTAAAGAAGCAAAACAGTAAATCTCATAGATATCAGGTGTAGCAGCGCGTTAATCCCCTCTAAATACTGAAAAACCAGTTAATTGAGGGAAAATTTGTGATTACTAACAACGATGCACTTCAACCAATTGAACTTACTGGGCAGTATGAGATAGCATCTCGCCCAACTACAGACAAACCAACAGAAGTTACCAAAACTAACCCATGCCCTCACTGCGGCAAACCAGACTGGTGCTACTCAATAGGTGAATTAACAGTCTGCAACCGTTCGGCTGAACCAGCTAGTGGATGGGAGAGGACAGCTAAGAGCGATCGCAACGGTAAGCCCTACTACGCACCAGCTACACGCAAAAAATCGCCACGTCCCCAAGGTAAGCAAGAGTATGTTTACACTGATACGGCAGGCAATCCTTTAATCAAGGTAATCGTCATTCGTCCTGGGAAGATTAAGGATAAGGATGTCTTTCAGGAATATTGTCATGGTACACGTTGGGTTAAAGCCAAGGACTTGAGCGCCGAATTAAAACGCTCCCACCAGGAGAAAATCACCATTTATCGATATGCCGAAGTCCTCCATGCGATCGCTGCTGGTAGACCTATATTTATGGTCGAAGGTGAGGAAATAGCCGATATTCTCTGGGCAATGGACATACCAGCCACCACCACCATCGGCGGTGCTGGCAAGTATCGCGCTTATGGTAACTACCAAGATTCTTTAGTTGGTGCTAACCTAGTTCTTTGTCCCGACCGTGACGAACCAGGGCTAAAGCACATGGAGGATATTAACAAAGACTTCCCAGATGCCAAGTGGTTGTATGCCCCACCCAATGATTTTTACTGGACACACTTACCCAAACATGGCGGATTGGATATTAAAGACTGGGTACAAGATGGGGCAACAGCTGACGACATCCTACAAGCGATTGAGTCGCGGCGAGTTGTAGTTGATGCACTCAATAAAACCTTGTCCCTGGAGGCCGAACGGGATAGGCCCACCGAAAGTAAACTGGAGCAAAAATTGAATGCTATCCGTGCTGTTTGGGGCGCTCGCCTACGCTGGAATACACTCAAAAAGCAAGTTGAGTTAGACGGGCGACGGCTACCACTTGACCGCATTGATTTAAAAGTGGCGATTGATGTTCATATTGATATCAGCAAGGAACAAGCTAAAAGCGTTGTCTTAGAACTAGCTCTAGCAAACTCATACAGCCCGGTAATTGAGTATTTGTCATCAGTAGCACAGCGTTACCCCAAGGTAGATGTGAGTTTGTTGGATAAGTTGGCCGAACGTTACTTCGGCACTCATGACCCATTACACGCTGCACTGATGAAACGCACTTTAATTGCAGCTGTGGCTAGGGCATTTGAGCCAGGGTGCAAACATGATGAAATTACCATCCTCCAAGGTAAGCAGAAATCCCTCAAGTCAACATTCTGGGAAATTCTAGCCGGAGAGGATTTTTTCACCGATGACCTCAACGGCACAGAGAAAGACGAGGTTTTAAAAATTAGCCAATATTGGATTCTTGAATATGCCGAGTTTGAGAACGCCTACAAGAAAAAGGATGTCTCACAACTGAAGGCGTTTTTGTCGAGAAAGAAAGACTCAATGCGTCGTCCTTATGGCACAGATATTGAGGATTTCCCCCGTCCATCAATTCTTGTCGGCACTACCAATTTAGATGAATTTCTCTATGACCCCACAGGTGAGCGTCGCTTTTGGGTGATCAAAGTTTTATTCAAGAAAATACCCATTGACCTGCTCAAGGAAGAAAGGGATTTAATTTGGGCGGCGGCGGTCGCTGCCTACCGTAATGGTGAGCAATGGCGACTGACCGACACCGAAGACAAATGGTTAGATGCTGCCAATAAGCAATATCAAAGCACTGACCCTTGGGAAACTGCGATCATGACTTGGGCTGACTTACACCTTGAAGTATCTGTGGGCGAAATACTGAGTGATGTTCTCAAGATTGAGTTAGCCAAGCAGAGTAAAGCCGAACAAAACCGTGTCGCTGCCATCTTGCGTTCTCACGGCTGGACAAGCGGAGATCGCAAACGGGTTAACGGTCGCTTAATTCGTCCCTGGATTCGACCCCAACAAGAGGTGGAACAGAAGGTGGAACGGGAGGTGGAACGGGAGGTGGAACAGCAAGAAGCCCATAATATACCTGACTTACAACAAGAGTGTTCCACCTGTTCCACCAATTCCCCCCAAACTTTTCCAAATTTTGATAGCAATGATCAAACTGCCCAAACAATACCGCCCCAAATTGCAGCACCAGAAGTAACACTGCCAGAAACAACACCGATAGAAGCAAATGAAAAAAGTTTAGAGGGAATTGGGGTGGAACAAACTGTAGATGAGCCTCAAACCTCGTCACCACAAGCAGTCCAAGAGTGTTCCACCTCCCGTTCCACCCCCTGTTCCACCTCTGGTTCTGCTCCCGAATTATCAAATGAGGAGAAACTTATGGGCAATGTGGAACTGATTAAAGAGTGCGTTGCCGATCAATCCTGGGAGTTGATTGCTGAACTGACAGAAGAATGGACTGAAGAATTTAAAGCTGCCGTCTGGAAGCAGTTGTCAAAAGACTCGCGCAGGGCTGTTAAGCAACTCAAGCCACAATTCGATACCTGATATGAGTGTCAGAAATTCTCTGGCAGTGCGCTCGCTCTTTCTTCGAGTGGGGAATGGCACTGGTGTTGCCGATTTCTTAATTGCAACTTGAAAGGTAAGCAGAGAGAGACTTTTGGGAGCTTCGGCTGCCTATCGCTGTTGCGCGGTCGATGTTTTAAGGAAATGACCACTGTTCAGTAAAGCCGCCATAAGCGGACAGTTCATCAGGCTTGAATAGTTGTTGTGGCTGAACCAAGCGCACAGCTAGACCCACGTATAGCAAAAGCGTGAGAGGATGTTAAGCGGTATGCTAGTTCAATGTCGCTTTGGGAGGAAACTCCAAGAATTGAGGGGCGTGTCCGCCAATGTGATCCCACGTTGCCTTGGAGCCAACGAAAATGTGCATCTCGATTTGAACACCTGGATCTCCATCGACGCTTCCGAGGGTCACTCCATGCACCTTGCCGTCGGCTGTACCACACAGCGTGGTTCCACAGATTCGACAGAAGCACAAACCCCATCCAGGCTTCGTCTCATAGAAGGTGAGATTCTCTTCACCACTGAGCCAGGAGAATGAACCAGGCTCAACTTCAGCGTAAGCAGAGCCGGCGGAGCTAAATGCCTTTCTACAGCGAGAGCAGTGGCAGCTGCGTCCAGGCTTAAGCGGTGAATTAATCTGGTACCGAACCTGTCCGCAGAAGCAACCGCCAGTCCTAGCCATGATCTCTCCCATTGTTGTTTTATGCCGCTTGTTGTTTTATGCCGCCCAACTATTTATTATGCGGAAAATTTTTGAATATCAGTGCAAATCAAATACTTCTAAAGTCCGTAAATTTTCTAGTTGGCTTATTATTTTGGCTCGTTATTCATGCAGCATTACACGAAAGGGCTATTTGGTGTAATACAAGCCTCAAAGTCTTCTCGACTCATACAAGGGCGCGATCGCCCACCTGCCGCCGGATAAAAAGCCTGATCGCGCCATTCGTGTTGAGCCAATGCTGCTTAGTCGTTATGTTGCAGCAGATATGCAAGTTCATGACACATCACACTTGACTAGAATTGAAGTAGTAGAAGAGAAATCTTCTACGATTGCCTGTTTGATCTCAATAGCAAGATAATTAGCCATTTTTAGCCCTCTGAGCCTCACCATTCATCTAGTAAAACTGGAGTTCCCCAGGAAAGTTGCTTGAAGGTTGCTTACAGAGATTAGCGTCAGGTGATAGCAAGATGCTTAATGCTTTACGGACTGGAGTGGTGTTTGGTGATGGAATGCTAGCTTCCATAATCCATCCCGATTAATATAAGTGCTACTGATCATCACTGTGAATTGCTCACGCCCCTGACGTTGTGCGGTAGCTCTATAGACGACAACAGCACTATCTTGTGTCAATTGTAAAATCTGAGGCTCATTATCAATTTGCCAAAAAGAAAATGGGGGTTGTCCCTCGTTCGCGGCAATGGTGCTTTCTTTATTCAAAACTCCAAACATTCCTACTGTCAGAGCATCATCTGTAAGGTAGCTCCGAATTAAGTCCACGTTCGCAGCAGAGCTTGCCTGCCAAAACTGTTTCTCAAGTGCCATTAATGTTTCTTTCAGTTCCATGTTTGTTTCCTCATAATGTCGCATCAAAGCACGTCAGCGATGTGAGATTTCCATTTTTTTTCGCTCTTGATATTATCAGGCAGTCAGGTTGGCCACCGCTTTCTTGGTGCGCGGTAGCGAGGGGAACGAAAAAACTTCGTATACGAACTATTAACTAACTATAATGGCGCAATTATGGCAAATAAATGGAAAGTCTAATTTTGGCTCAATTTTGGCAATTCAATGGCAGCAGAATGGCAAATCAATGGAATTTCAAAATGTCATTTCTCAACTAATTATCACTATTGAGAATTGGGACAAAAACTGGCTCAACTTTGGCACGGCAATGGCGTGGCTATGGCACACCAATGGCAATTAAATGGAAAATGCAAGAATTTCCGCATTTCTAAATGTGACACTAATATTATGCTTTCACCAAAAATTAATATCAATTTCTGACGCACAGTACGCCAAAAAGTTTGGAAAGTTATTTTGAACCAAAAAGTGATTTGAAAGGAAGAACAATCAAAAAATAACTACGATAAAACTACATTAATGCTACAGAAGCAGAATGCGAAATACCCGAATTTGCAGTTGTATGTCTAGTTATGCTTTGAAAGTGCAGTGAAAATTATCTGCTACAAACTATGAGCAATAACGACGAACCTGAAAATTTTTTTGTCCAGGACAGCAATTTCACAAGAGACAAAATTAAAGTTGAGATACCCGCCCCTGAAGAACCGACTTATCAGCAGAGAATTAATTGTAGCCGGCAAGAAATTGGGATTTCGTTCTAGTGCAGAGGTAAGGACAAACTATGCGCTAATAAACCTATTGCATATAAAAAACCCTGGAGAAATGCCAACTCTATTGAGATTGCAATTTATCCAGGGTTGTAAAGTATATATTTATGGCACGTAAAAACGTCAACTAAGTATTCCCAAAAATTTTGGGATTTGAACATTAATAGTGGGTTCAAGCCCCCTCCAATCACCACCCTACATCCTCTGACGATTTAACCCAATCAGTAGGGCAGTTGGTCATTCTTTTTTATGCTTTTTTACTTCTGTCTATTATGCTTAAATCTTATTTCAAGCCAATACCGTGCAAGGAAGTAAGGCAGCACTGGCAGGTTATTTCTTAAGTCCAATCGCTCCCTGTATGTAGGTATCTGTCAGGTCAGTACCCGTCAGGTTGGCACCGCTTAGGTTGCTATCCTTGAAATTAGCACCGCGCAGGTCGGCACCGCTCAGGTTGGCATCCTTCAGGTTGGCACCCTTGAGGTTAGCGCCTCGCAGGTCGGCACCTCGCAGGTCGGCACCTCGCAGGTCGGCACTGTCTAAATTAGCGTCCAGTTTTGCACCGCCGAGTCGGGCATGGTTGAGTCGGGCACGGCTGAGGTTGACACCGCTAAGGTTAGCACCGCTCAAGTTGGTACGGCTGAGGTTTGCACCGCTAAGATTTGCACTTTTACCGAAGAACGTGAGGTAGGCCAGGTCGGCACCGCTGAGGTTGGCATCGCTCAAGTCAGTACGACTGAGGTTTGCATTGGTTAGAAAGGCACCGCTGAGGTTAGCACCACGGAGTGAGCTACCGCTTAGATCAGCATTGGTTAGAAAGGCACCGTTGAAGTTGGCACTGCTCAAGTCACAATTTGTACATTTTTGAGTAATTCCCAACCAAAGAGTTTCCCTACCCCCATTCATTTGAGTTACTGTCCATCCCAGCCAAAAGATGATCCAACCCCCCGACAATAATTTCCATAATTTGTCCAACTTAACCCCCATTCTGCGAATCTGGTGGTATTTGCTGTCGCGGTGACTGTACTTAGCTTATAACGCACTGTTCACACACCTTGCACCCTGCGCTTGAGCTAGCCTTGCCTTAATTGAAAAACTTAACTTAAAGCTGCTGATTCCAATCTGCCGCCTTGCACTTGATCCTGAATGACTGTTGGACTGTGGCAGTAGTTCCATGAGTGCCCATACAGCAGCTTCTCCCGTTTTATCCTTGCCAAATGCCACTTATACAAAAATCTAGATAGCTATTTTGTGTGAAACTGTTATCGCGGTTAGTTGCCAGCTAAGGATTTGAAAAAACAGGCATCAAAAATGACTACTAAAAAACTACATGAACACTACAAAAACAGCTTTTAAAGACTCAATTCATCATCCTGCTGGCGTTGCTGTTGCTGCTGTTGCCTTAACTGTCGCCCATAATCAAGTAGCTGCTGATTCCAATCATGTGCCTGAGATTTTTTGATTTGGGACTGTGGCATTAGTTCTAATACACGCTGTGCTGCCGCATCAGAGCTTTTATCGTTACCAAACGCCACCACTATATTATTGATGGGGAGCAATCGCTCAAGCGGTAAGCAATTGAAGTCATCAATAGCCATATAGAGTGTTCGTTCGGGTGGAACATCGCCCCTGATAAGATATTCCAGCATGGCTCTTGAAATAGCATCGATGGGGGACTTACATAGAATCGCTGTTGAGGTAAAATCATTAGCTTTACCCCCCAAGTGGAAGTAAAACCAGCAAGAGCGGCGTTTGGTTCCTTTAGAGTATCCCTTAAAGCTGTTGTTCTCTCCCCTAGTTCCCCGTAGGAATGCACCGTTACGTTGACCCTCAAGATTCCGCATGACAAAAACAGCGTTTTGTTGGTCATCAGCGTAAACTAGCCCCTGGTTTTTCAGCATTTGAATACAGTCAGAGCGGATGCCCCGAAATTGATTGAGGTAATGTTCAACGGCAGACCAGTTAGCTTTATCTTCAACGGGTGGGGTGAATTGGGGACGTGGTTCAGTCTGGATAATGTCAGCCGCCCTGTTCTTAACGTGAGCTAGAGCTGCACGTTCTACTCCAGCTGACCCGAATCGCTCATGTAACCAGACAACCGCCTGCCGAAAATTGCAATTGTTAACGTGCATCACCAAGTCAATCGCACCACCGCCACCCTTTTGTTGATCGGGGGCAAAGTCGTAGAATTTGGGCCCATCTATATTAATGATGTGTCCGTGACCCTTCCATCGCTCATAATCGTAATTTAGCCCCAACTCCCAGGCGACATCCTCTAAGGCCAAGTCCCGCAGTTGTTGGGTTTTCAATTCCAGCGATCGCACAATTTCTTCTAGCCGTTGTCGCTCCTTCTCGCTATAGAAAGCCCGTTGCTCTGCACTTCTCAATCGCTCAAGCATGAAAGCGCGGTCAGCCAGTTGGTGGTTAATCGCTTGAAAGTGTTCATCAGACTGAATCCTGGCAACGTAATTCCTGGCTGATTCAAATGGTGTCGGTGCTAATTGGTTATTTGTAATGACTGCGGTGAGTGGTTCACTGTTAACCGCTTGGTAATATTCTTTGACTTTGGTGTGGGTTGCCTTACTGCCCTTTACCCCTCGTTCAATGCCCAAAGGAGCAAGTGCAGCAGCATAGCTATCTTGCAACTTGGATAACTTAATTCTTCCCTGTCCACCTCTACCGCCGAACATCGCGTCATGACTGACTCTCCCAGTTTTCTCGTTCAATGGCACGATGTAGGCGTGAATGTGTGGGGTACTTTCATCTAGGTGGAGTTCTGCCCTGACGCACTTTGACCCATAGTTTTGAGATAGCCAGTCACGGGATGCTAAAGCCCATTGCTGCATTCTTTCATCAGACCACTGCCCAGAAACAGATGGATTTAAGGGGCGGAAATATTCAGGTGATGCCGAGAGAAACATCTCGGTGCATAACACCGCATCATGCCGAGGGCGATGCAGTAGCGTAGAGATTTTTTCCTTAACTATCTCCTCTAAAGAGCGTGAGTCTTCTGTCCCAATCAACCGTCTATTATCTTTAGTTGGATCTGCGTTGGGTGTTTCTCTATTCCTGGTAACATGGTCATCACTTCCGGCAACGTTGCCGAATGTTTTTAGTTTCTCAATTCTGAGAATTGTTAGTGGCGACATAAAAGTTTTATGCTACAAGTGCAGTACTTTGTAGTACCAAAAAACCCCTCCGGGCGAACGACGGTTTCATGTCACGAGCGCAGCGAGAGATGGCGCAGCCACCCGTAGGGCATGAAACCATAGTGAGTATGGTTATAACTATAACTCACCCCGAAATCCACTTTTGGGGGAGTTTAGCCCAACAAGTAGGTCGCCAAAACACCACTTTTTGACGCATTTTGGGGTCAAATGACAGTCGTTTGACTGTCGCTGCTTTTAGAAGGTTTGACTGTCGTTTGACTGTCATTTGGTACATTAAAGGGGTGTTTTGGGGTCAAAAGGGGCTGTTTTGGCATTAAAAGATTTTTTGTATTAATAAACACAATCTCTTACTGTGAAACTACACTAATTCGATAGGGTTATAGTTTATGAGTGAACAGCATCTGGAAGTGCTTTCGATTAAGCGCAGTCATGACAGTAGCGATGGCTCCTTACTGCAATTTTTACGAGAGCATGAGAAGAAAATATCTGGCAGAGGTCTGACTAAAATTGTTTTGAACACTTTAAGAACGTACTGGTGGCCAAATGTCCTCAAGCGCCAGGGTGCTGACAAGAATACTTTAGAAATTGCTGTGATGTACTCTGTCTCACATTTAGAAATACAGATTTCCTTGCTTAAGCACTTACTTAAGTAGACACTTGCTTTGATGGTGAGAGCTAAAAGCTTGCCGAAAGCTCAAGCTGGGTTGGCAGGTTGAAACTAGTCAGAGTCATTTTTGAAGTACGTTTGCAACATTACAGGATTACGCATTCTCAATAATCCCCCAGCTTATTGACAATAAAAATGCCTCAAAAAAGTGGCTGTAATTGAGACTAGATAGGGGTTACAGAAGATTTTTTTCCAAAACTGTGTCCGGCCAAAGTGTTCAAAAAGGGTCATTTTGTAACTTTTGTCCGGCCAAAAACAGCTAGGGATTTTGCCACAGAGTATGGAGTTTGATGAAAATTGCGTTGATTGTCCGGCCAAACAGCTAAAAAACCACTGTTTTTGATGTTTTAGACTGCCGGAGATAATAGTATCGGATTAGACAAAAACGGCACGGGTAAACAACACTAAATCTACAGAGTTACAGGTTTTTAGTATGGCTTTTGTGTATGACAGACAAGTTTCTATTTCAGTTAATGCCAGATTCACAGAATGACTGCTGAACTCACAGTTGGAATTACAGATTTACTTACGTTTACAATCATTCATAGCGTTCAAAAAGTTACAGGTTTTAAGATTATCCGCATGAGCATTACTAACGATACACAGGAGTTATTAGTTAATAGTCAACAGATAAGGCCGACAGAGCCACTAGAATATCGCGCAATCGGTCGGCTCTGGGGAAGATATATTCCTAGTAGTGATCTTATTTATCAAGGGCAACTAATAACTGCTGACGGTGTAATGCTTGAGACAAACCTTGCTAAGAGAGCATCAATACTAGTTCAACAATCTCAACTTGACTTATCACTTGAATACCTGTGGACTGTTTACCCCAGAACACCATTCAAAGATTCTCCGACCCTACTTCGGGTGACTTTGACAAATCTTCGCACCCCCAAAGAGTATACCGACTCAGTAAAAACAGAATTGCAGTTACTAGCTGATAACTTTTCTGTACAAGGATTAGTTGTATATCAAGACTTAGAACAAGGGATAGTCGAAGTCAAAATTCACCGAAAACCTCGAAGAGAATCTGAGCCAGCGAAAGATTTTCAACTAAGACTACTCGGATTTTTACCATCAAATTCGATTAAGAAATTCTGGAATTTTTCTGTGCGGCGTGTTGGGACTAGCTTAGTAATTCAATCAGGGGAGTGCATTAAATTAGAGCCTCGTGAGCAATCATCAACATCAGATACATCAACCAACACAACTGAAGATACTACGCTCGCTTACTGAAAGTTAATTCAACAGAAAAAGTATAGTTACTCTTTGTTCATTGCTGATTTAATCAACGTTCTAGAGTGCATTGCTGCCAAGAATTTATTATGCCTAAACGTAAATCCCAGAAAGCCAATAGTTCACCCTCTCAAGAAGAAGCCGCGCAGCTCCCGCCAGCTATTTTGCGTGTCGTCAAGCAAAAATCTACTGCTACAGACGATAATAATTCTGCACAATCCCAATCAGCATCAACTGCCGTACCAAGGGGAAATAAGCCAGTTGAGCCGGAGTTAGAAGTAAATAATAACCAGAGCCAAAGCATTGAAGTTTCAGAATCAAATAGTAGCCCTGTCCTGACTGATGACGCTGTGCCTCAAATAAGAGAAGCAGAGAATGAACAGTTGGATTTACCTCAAACTCTAGAGACAGCACCAGTTAATTTATCAGAATCAACCGCTTTTGTTGAAAGTGAATCGGATGAATCTGGGCAATCACAGAGAGATTTGGAGCAATCGCAATTAGCTAATAAACCAGCCTCGAAAAAATTAGAGACAGCAACTAATAGTTCAGGACAGACCTTTACTGTCAAAGAAAAGATTGAGGTAAGTACCTGCAACTTTGGTATACAAAAAGTTTTGATTATATCTTTGTATTCAGCACCAGATGGAAGTATTTGGGCTTATTACCATCCTGTAGATAATACTCAAAGACGGCAATGGTTGCGGGGTTGCTGTCGGATTGAGGATTTGAAAAAGCTTGGCTCAAACTCTTCTATTGCTTAGTTGCTGTACCTCACAGATCACTGCGGCGGGGTTTTATAAAATGTGTGAGTGAAACATAATAGGATAAATTGATACTTAAAACGCTTTAATATTTCGGGTTGAGGGTATCTAAGTTAGTCAGCCTCCAGTGGCATTTGTACGTTTGATTTCGCAATACACGTCAACGAGTAGAACTTCCAATAACCCAAAGTAATGGAATCGGATCGCTTTCTAAACAGGATATCCCAGAGTATTCATAAGGATATTTGCTACTCATTTCAGATAAAGCAACTTTAGTGAGCGTTCGCAGCTTAATACCAGCAAGCTCTTTAGAATCTGTACTTGACTTGAATTCTTTATAGTTATTACTTGGTGTGATATGGAGAATAACTCCATTACAAGCAACTTGCCAATGATTATTGTACGAACGATTTTGGCGAGCATTAACTTTTTGTTCTCTACTCCCTGGGCGAAAAATTATGCCACGCATTCTTCCATATTTATGCCATTTAAATTTTAGACTTGTATTTTTATCTTTGTTTTCTCGAATAAAACTTTTTATCCTTGCTGCTGTCCCTTTTGGTGAACAATCTGTCCAATCATACTTTAAATAAACGTTGGTTAATTCAGTATTGTTTTTATATTTAATCCCAATGATAATTAAACGTCTAGAGAAAACTTTCAAAAAATCTCTCAGGATAACTTCTGATGGAATAACGGCAGGTAATTCAACTTTTCTCCCATTTAATAATGGTTGAAAGTTGTTGATTAAGTATTTTTCTGCTTCCCCTAAGTCGGACTCATTCCATGCTTGCCAAGCTATTCTCACTGGATAATTTTTATCAATTTCTTCTAACTGATATTGACGATGATGATTTTTCCATCGAGATGCTAAATTAGTTGCTTGTCCTACATAGAGGATTCTATTTTGTGAATCTATTGCAAAATAAATGGCTGTACAATTAGGAAGGTTTTTGGTTTCTGATAAATAAACTGATGGTAAATTGAAAGGATTAATCAATGTCATCTGAATATTTTCAGTAAAAATTATTTCTGATTTTTTTATTCATGCTGCTACCATAATTAAATATATCATGATTCACAAATGTTATTAGAAGACATTAAACTGTCTGAACTGCCATCAGTTGATTTATTAGAAATACCTCAACTACCTAATTGTGCGGCTATTTACTTTGTATGTGATAGCAAAAATCGGGTTATTTATATTGGGAGAACAGTAAACTTAGTTGAGCGTTGGAGAAATCATCATAGATTTAAGCAATTAAAAAGGTTGAATCTAAAAGACCGTCTTAGTATTAGCTGGATAGTTTGCACTCAGGATGTAAAAGCTCTCTCAAACCTGGAGAATAAGTTAATAAACTTATATAATCCGCCTTTGAATTGGACGAAAGTAGTATCGCCAATTAGTAAAATAACTCCATCTGAGATCGCACTACAACAAAGCCTGCAACAGCTAGCAAAGTTAAATACTATGATATTGGGCTTTGATCCAATCGCTAACGAAGAAACCCCGACAATATACTTGGTGTACCCCGTCTATGGCACACGCGGTCTATCAGGCAGCATACGAAGTTTATTAAAAAATATTAACAAGAAAGCTAGCTATTTGAAGTGGAAAGAGTACCATACAGACCCTAAATCTTTAGGGAAATTTGGTTATTGGTCAACGATTTACAACGGGATAAGAATAGACCTAACTCCATTTCAAGGTCTAGTCCACTTTATGAATACTACATATAAAACTGTAGCGGGCGTAGAGTTGATGGCTTTTAGTCATGAGCAGCTAGAAGTATTTCTAGAAACTGCATCATCAGAGCTTAAGGAAGTCGTTTCATGTTTAGATGCCCTAGAAGATGACCCTATTCCTATAAAGCTTGTTGATAAATGTCAGCCGAAAAAGGGGAAACATAAAAATGTTGTTGAAATAGAACCTTGGGAAGAATTAGAGCCAATGCCTGAAGGTGAAGCTAGAGAAATGAGCCGCCAGTTCTTATATGTGGACGGTGTAGAAATAGAGGTATGTATTAATGCGAATGAGAAGTATTTTGTCAGGCACAATGTTTACTGGTGGATGATTTATGGACAAAAAGATCCCGTTCCTCAGCGTAATTGTGTAATAGAGAACTTGCAGAGAGCGGTAGATAGATTACCTACTATCAGATGGTCTGGCTATAGATTTAGATTTGAAACTATTCTATTTACTGAAGACGATGTTGAAGTTCAAAGCATACTGTTTCCATTAGTTATGTTTGAAGATTTGGTCAGGTGGTTAAAGTTAAATTATAGTGGCAAAGTTCGTGAAGAACTTGAAAAAGGTGAATATAAACCTAAGCCAGATGACCTTGCAAGTTTAAAACTATGTGCATGGTTACAAAGCAATTCATTAAGCTCGTTATTAAAAACCTGATTTCAGTAATAGATTAGAGATGTAAACTGCTCAGTCGTATTGTAGCATTAATGTATTTAAAACTATTGTTTAAAGATTCTGTTTCTTAAAATGACTTATGGCTTAAAAAAAATGTTGGTAATCTAACTCAACTTTAAAATCAAAAGCTTTACTTTATACAAATTTTAAGAAGAGTAAGGAAGTTTTCATTGATTCCTACGAAGTAGAAAAAATTTACTTAGTTTAAGCTGAGACGGTGCAGACTACTTTCCAAATGCACAACCAGTGGAAGGAAATACAGTGCTATGGGACAACTGTTTAGTCGAATTAAGCGACTCGTCAAGGCAGAACTTAACTATTCTAAGGGCGAAATCAGCACAGATAACTATGAAGACGCTGTAGCATTAGCGGTACTAGGAGGCGTAGCAGGTGCATCCCTTGGCAAAATAGGGATACTTGCAAAAGGTACTGGCTTGAGCGTTGGTGCTGTTCCTTTGACTGCTACAGGTGCTTTAACTGGTCTTGCCTTGTATGAAGCTATAAGACTAATCACACTTGGGGATACTTCATCTGTTGGTGCAGCAGCAATTGGAGCGTCTGTTGGGGGTGGTATTTCTGCTGCCATTGGTGGTGTGGGAGTTGCCACGGGGGGAACTGCCTTTGCTGTTGGTATGGCTCCTATGGTCGCTGCTGGCTCTGTAGTTGGGCTTGGGATAGCTGGCTTAAATCGGCTACTTCAACGAGGAGTTGACCCAGAAAAACTACTAGACCTGGCTATTGAGGATATGCAGCAAGAGTTGTTAAAGTTACGTCGAGCTGTAATCTCAATTATGGTTACTCAAAAACAAACGCTGCAACAGTATGAACAAGCTCAATCAGAAGTGAGTAAGTGGCAAAGACGTACACAACTGGCTTTGCAAAATGGTCATGATGATCTGGCGCGAGAAGCACTCAAGCAAAAAAAGATTTTTACCGAAAAAGCTAATACTCTTAAAGCCAATCTAGATGAACAAACTGCCTTAGTAGATGTTCTCAAAAGTAAACTAGCAGCCTTTGAAAGCAAAGTTTCTGAAGCTAGAGCGTTTAAAGTTCAGATTAAATCCCAAATTATAGCTGCTAAAACTCAGGAGCGACTTCAAAACGTGGGTTGTAGCATGAACACCAGTAGTGCAATGGCAGCATTTGAAAGGATGGAAGCAAAAGTTTTCATGCAAGAATCCCAGAGTCAATCGTTGGTAGAGTTAGCAGGTGCAGACCTAGAAAGCCAATTTGCAGCAATAGAATCTAGTAGTGAAGTAGATGAGGAATTGGCTGCTTTAAAAGCACAGATAAATTTAAAATCTCCTGTCATACCATCTAACTACACAGCTAACCAAGTAGTTGATGAAGACTTAGAAGCACTACGAAAAAAACTAGATGAATTATAGATTTAAAAAAAACAATGCTATTAAGATAAACGTTTATGCCCTACCTAAAAGCCAAAAATTTAACAGTATCCTCTAAACGGCTTAATGATGAATTAGAAAAAGTTAATCCTCATTTAATATATGTAGGGAGTAAAATCAACTTTCAGTCAGAATTGCATTTAGAAGATTATCTTGAAGATAATTTCCAAAAAATCTTTCCTGACTTAGCTTTAGTCAAGCGTCAGCATAACATTAAAATGCAGCGATGTGATTTGTTATGTTTTAACAAATCAGACAAACAGCCAGTAATAATTGAGTTAAAGAATGAAGAAGATAGAGGGTTAGTCTCTCAGTTAACTCGTTATAGAAAAGCGATTTTGCAAGAGCAACCATTTTCAGATATTATAGATTACTCTTTACCAGTAAAGTTAATAGCGGTAGCACCTGCTTTTCATGAAGATAACTATACAGATAAAGAAGCCTCAAAATTTGAAGATGATCTTAGCTTTTATGAGTTCACTATCAAAATACATGAGAACTCAGCCCAATTTCAAATATGTAGTAAAACTTATGACATTCCTTACCCTATCTTAGGTTTACCTGAGAGCCAAACAAGTTCTGATTTATCCCAAAGAAATTTATCAATTTTTATTATCAATTTCACAAGTAACTTACCTCTAGAGTATCGCCAGGATTTTCTAGCTTTGCGCTCGACTTTAATGGCTCAACCAAAAGTGAAAGAGATGGTTAGCTCAACCTATAGAAAGGTATTATATGCAACTGGTGAGGGAGAGAATCATAAAAAACTAGCAGAAATAACTAATACTAGCAAAGGCGTTATATTGTTTTTGTGGTTGCCTACTCATGTTAAAACAAATATAAAAATACCTGTAGCACGATTTGGTTTTATCTTAGCTAAAGATAACAATCCTTTCTCAGAAAAATCCATTGTTGAATGGTTAGTATGTACTAAAACTACTATTGAACTAAAAAATCACCCTAATAATAATATCGGACTCTCATTTAATAGGCATGGTATGACATTATGGACTAAAGCTAACCAATACCTATTTCAAGCTTCTTTAGGATCACAAAATACGTTTCAGTTGTTGATATATCTTTTGAAAGGTATTAAACCACCAATTGATGAGGAAACTTTTACATGGTGGAATTCATATAAAAGTAAAACTCCAGAGAATTTAGGTTGGTATATTGATTTAGCTATAAAAACGTGGAACTACAGGTTTAAATAGTTTTTCAAGGGTGACAAAGCGGAGATCGCATCAGTTGTCTACTCATCCATCTGGGTACCCAGATTTTTGATTTGTTCTAGTGCTTCTACTACACCAACTTCATCAGCTAGTCGGATAAAAGCATTGGCTAATTCCTCTAGTAAGTCACTGCGATCTACTTCTACCCCCTCATCAGCTAAATCCATCAACACACGGTTAATCTGCCTACTCAGCTTTTTAGGAATGCGAAAGGTAGTTTGTGTGTAGTCGGGATTCTCACGCTTGGCTAATTTATCTTTATCCTTTAACTTACTAGCTGTCTGGGTAGTTGATTTTTCGGGTTGCTGAATGTCTGGGTATCCAGGTGGCTGAGTATCTGGTTTTATGGATGGCTGGGTTTTTGACTGTTTAGATTTCTGGGTTTTAGTAGAAGCGGATTTTTGGGATGATAAATCTTTAGATGGTTGAGTATCTGTGTGTTCGGGTTGTTGAATGTCTGGGTATCCAGGTGGCTGAATATCTGGTTTTTCGGATGGCTGGGTTTTTGACTGTTTAGATTTTTGGGTTTTAGTAGAAGTGGATTGTTGACTTGATGAATCATCAACT
>JAESGN010000453.1_pt1 | contig 36706 bp, 25 predicted proteins | sample 9269731 | NCBI WGS metagenome assembly JAESGN01 (sample SAMN15720683, study PRJNA650826) | algae metagenome | isolation source: Mojavia pulchra JT2-VF2 and co-occurring heterotrophs from desert soil | place: USA: Cadiz Valley, Joshua Tree National Park, CA | collected 1998-06-08
TGCCAGTTCTTGTAAGCAGGCTTTGATACGTTCTTGTTTCTCTTGGCTCATAGTCAGCGATCGCACAGCGTTATTTCCTTCTACATTTTCTCAGAAATGGTAAATCTTCCAAAACTGGATGCTCCCCCCACTTTTGCGTTCTTCTTTGCGTGAGAAAAAATTATTTATACAGCAAATCCACTATCTTAAAATAACTCTAACTGCGATCGCACTTAATAGTTTTGACACTTATAATAATAAAGTTTTATCCCGCATCCGAACAATAAACGGCGATCGCTGTTAATAATTACATCTGTCCTATGGTAGATATAATCACTTCAATTAATAACATTTCAATAGTCCTGTAAAATGCTCACTGGTAGCGGAAATAAAAAACTTCAACAGTCAAAAAATAAGCAAGAAATTGAGGCAGTTCTAAAATTTCTAACTATTAGTTGAAACAAGAGCATAGTGATTTCCGCCTTTAGTTATGTATAGCTTCTGAAGAGAATTGTTATATTAGTAACTAATAAAAAGGATTGATGATCCTTTAGTTTTGTTTACGGAGATAAATATCATGGTTGATAGTAGTCAGACATTTGATGATAAGCAAGACAAATCTATTACCCCTGTAGTTCAGGCTCAGTCTAGTGATCATGCAATCACGTCTGAGCAACATGATGAAAATACAGAGCAGCAATCTGGTGGACATCCCATTGGCACAGCGATTGGTGCTGCTGGGGGTGCAGTCACTGGTGCAGCTATTGGTCGATTAGTAGGTGGACGACTAGGTGCAGCACTAGGGGCTGTAGGCGGTGCAGTCGCTGGTGCCGCTGTTGGTCGAGATATAGCTGAGAATATTAATGAGACTGTAGAAGAGGTAGCACATAACGTTAAGGACGCAGCCGAAGGTGTTGCACATTCCCTCAAGGACGCTGTTGAAGATATCAAGCCTTCTGTCAAAGCTACCGTAGAGTCTGTGAAAGACAAAGTTGACGAAGCTAACATTCAAGGCATCTCTGAGTCTGTCAAGAGTAAAATTGACGAGGCCGATGTCAGTGGTCTGTCTCAATCCGTTCAGCATAAGATTGATGAAACTGACACCCAAGGCATCTCTCAGTCTATCCAACATAAGATTGATGAGGCTAATGTCAAAGGAATTTCTGAGTCTGTAAAGGGCAAAGTCGAGGAAGCTAATATCAGAGGAATCTCTGAGTCTGTAAAGGGTAAAGTCGAGGAAGCTAATGTCAGAGGAATTTCTGAGTCTGTAAAGGGCAAAGTCGAAGAGGCTAATGTCAGAGGAATTTCTGAGTCTGTAAAGGGCAAAGTCGAGGAAGCTAATGTCAGAGGAATTTCTGAGTCTGTAAAGGGCAAAGTCGAGGAAGCTAATATCAGAGGAATTTCTGAGTCTGTAAAGGGCAAAGTCGAAGAGGCTAATGTCAAAGGTGTCTCAGAATCCGCTCAACACAAGATTGACGAAACTGGCACTAGAGACGTATCTGACACAGCTAAGGTTGTAATTCAACATAGCAAATCAGACGAACTATCTACTCCACCCGAAGATGTGAAAGGCTCTATTTAGACTACTCTGTTGTCACTCCTTCCAACCAGGGTTGCAATTGCCATAACTAATTCCTCTGGTTCGATGGGTTTGGAAAGATGCTTTTGAAACCCTGATTCAAGGGCTTGCTGCTGGTTGCTTTCTCCTGCATAGGCAGTTAAGGCGATCGCCGGAATCTGTTTGTTTTGCATTTTAAGCAATGCTTTCACCTGTTGCATCAGCATATAGCCATCTGTCTGTGGCATCCCAATATCACTGAGTAAAACATCTGGTTTTGACTCTGCCAATACTTGCAATGCTTGCGTTGCTGATGCTACAGCAGTCACGCTTGCGCCAGCTTCCTCTAGGAGGAATGTGTGTAAGTCACGGGTATCTGCGTCATCGTCCACAACTAAAATTTGGATGCCTGTAAGGATTGAAGCCATAGGAGAAGTATTTACGGCAGTAATGTTTACCTGTTTTGTTGGCGTTAAGTCTTTCTTAATTAACGGTAGCCTGACTGTAAAAATAGCTCCTTGCCCTTCACCTAAACTTTCTGCCCCAGCCGTTCCGCCATGTAATTCTATGAGATGGCGGACAATTGCTAACCCTAACCCCAAGCCGCCAAACTTTCGAGTTGTTGTGCTATCAGCCTGACGAAAATATTCAAACACATAAGGAAGGAAGTCTGGGTTAATTCCCTTGCCTGTGTCGCTGACGGTAATCTGAGCTTGAGTGTCAATACGCTCCAGTTGAATTTCAATTTTTCCACCTTCAGGAGTGAATTTAACGGCATTCGATAATAAATTCCAGATTACTTGTTGTAAACGACCGGAATCACCCAAAACTCTGCCTAGAGAATTGTCCAGTATCGTTTGAATTTGAATATCTTTAGCTTCTGCTGCTAAACGCACTGTCTCCAATGCCGCCTCAATCACGGGTGCTAAGTTGACAGGAGCCATGTTGAGGTTGAGTTTGCCTTGTAAAATCCGAGAGACATCCAGCAAATCTTCAATGAGTTGAGCTTGTAATTTAGCATTACGCTCAATCGTAGTAATAGCTTTCTTAAGTCCGGCTGAGTCGAACTCACGGGTCTGCAAGAGTTTCGTCCAACCGATAATCGGATTGAGAGGCGATCGCAACTCATGGGACAGCACCGCCAAAAATTCGTCTTTGATGCGGTTGGCTGCCTCGGCTGCTTCCCGTGCAGCTTGTTCTCGTTTCAAAAGCTGTTCTCGCTCGGTTTCGGCTTGTTTGCGAGCAGTGATATTCAGCACAGTGCCAATAAAGCGAACTGCTGCTCCGGCGGCGTTGAAAAATGCTTTTCCTTGGGCAGCAATCCAGCGCTCAACTCCATCCGTGATTCCGACTGTGCGGTACTCAATGTTATACTCCCCACCACTAGCAGGATTGAGGGCAGATTGCACGACTTGATCGGTGCGATCGCGATCGTCTGGGTGCAAGCCAGCAAGAAAAATATCGTAAGTCACTACTGCATCGGTTGGTATACCGAACATCGCTTTACAGCATTCGTCCCATCTGAGTTCGCCAGTGATTGGGTTAAAATCCCACGTTCCTAGTTCTGCGGATTCTAGTGCTAATCGCAAGCGCTCCTCAGCTTCACGTAGGGCGGTCTGTGTCTGTTTATGTTCGGTGATGTCTGCAAGTGCTCCAGGAAAAGCAACAGGTTTGCCAGCGCTGTCATACTCAACAATACCCCGTGCGGCGACCCAGCGCTCCTCACCAGTGGCAGTATGAATACGGTACTCAGCAATATACTCTTCGCCTGTTTCGATCGCCCGGTTAATTGCTGCTAAAACTTGTGACTGGTCTTCTTTGTGGATGGCATTGACAAACATCTGGAGGGGCAATCCTTTTGCTGCATCCACTGGGTCAACTGCGAACAGGCGGGACAAGGCAGCATCTGTAATGAGGCAATCTTCAGAAATTTTCCACCTCCAAGTGTAAACTGCTCCAGCTGCTAAAGCTGACTTTAATTGCACATGGGCTTCTCGTAGAGCTTCTTCTGCTATTTTGCGATCGTTAATGTCTGTAACAAAAACACTTACACCTTCAGCAAAGGGATAGACACGATTTTCAAACCAGCGCTGCCAAGGGGGATAAAAGTATTCAAACCGAACGACGGTTTGTTGTGCCATCGCACGATGAACCTGTGTATAAAACTCGCTGCCGACCACATCTGGAAACATTTCCCAAATGTTTTTACCTAGTAACTCTTCTTTTGATTTGCCAACAACTTCTGCTACCCGGTCATTAACAAAGATGTAACTACACTCTTGATCCAACACAAAGAACTGGTCTTGAATACCAGCTAGGACTGTCTCTAGGTGTGCTTTTGCGACCTCAGCCTCAATCCGTAGCCCTTGCTCTCGTTGCATTGCCTCTTGGCGCAGACGAGCCATTTTTAAGGCTGCCTCTACCCGCGCCAACAATTCACGGGCAGAGAACGGTTTAATTAGGTAATCATCAGCGCCTGCTTCTAACGCTTCCACCCGTGCTTCTTCCCCGGCGCGTGCCGACAGCAGAATAATGGGAACTTTTCTCGTCTGCGGATCAGCCCGTAGTTCTTGCAGCAGTCCAAAGCCATCTAATCCAGGCATCATCACATCTGTCAGTACCAAATCTGGAATACGCCCACGTGCAGAAGACAAAGCAGCTAAACCGTCCGGTACTGCTTCCACCTCATACTGCTGACTTAACAACCGCTTGACATAATCGCGCATATCAGCATTGTCATCAGCCAAGAGGATATTGGGGATTGGGGATTGGGTATTGGGGATTGGGTATTGGAGATTAGGGAAGTTTTTCTCCCCTGCTTCCTGCTCCCTGCTCCCCTGCTTTTTCCCAGTCCCTTGTCCCCAGTCCCCAGTCCCTTCCTCCGGTAGCCAACGCAGAGCTTCTTCTAAATAGGGAGACGCGCCTAATGCGGTTGAAGCTAAAGTCCGACTAGCAGTGATCCGCTCTTGAGGCAAATGAGCAGATCCGGTCGGAATTGACACGGTAAAGCAACTACCCTCTCCTAAAACACTTGTCACTTCCACTGTTCCGCCATGCATTCGCACCAATTCTTGCACTAGTGACAAGCCAATTCCTGACCCTTCAAAACTGCGCCCTTGCGCTCCTTTGACGCGGTGGAATCGTTCAAACAGGTAGGGGATTTCTGTAGATGGGATACCGATTCCTGTATCTTCTACTGCGAACTCAACACGATCATTTGACCACTGCAAGCTGACGGCGATTTTTCCGGCAAATGTGAACTTGAATGCATTAGAAAGCAGATTCAGGACAATCTTTTCCCACATCTCCCGATCCACATACACTGGTGCTGGCAGGGGAGGACAATTGACTGATAACTGCATTCCTGCCTGCTCCACGGCTGAACGAAATACACTGGCTAGTTCGGCGGTAAAACTAGCAAGGTCAGTGGGTTCGTATGAGGCTTGAACCCTCCCGGCTTCTATACGCGAGAAATCTAGCAGGGTGTTGACTAATTTCAGCAGCCGCAGTCCGTTGCGTTGTACCATTTCTAACTGCTCTCGTTCGTTGGGTGGAAGCAGGATGGCACAATTGGTTAAGGTTTCCTCTAGAGGCCCCAACATCAGGGTGAGTGGGGTACGAAACTCGTGGCTGACGTTGCTGAAAAAAACAGTTTTAGCGCGATCAAGTTCTGCCAAAGCTTCGGCGCGTTTGCGTTCTTCTTCATAAGCCTGAGCATTGGCGATGCTGGCTGCGATTTGAGCCGCAACCAAATCGATGAATCCCTTATAATTATCGTCGAAGAGCCTAAACGGGTTTAAACCAGCAATTAGTATACCAGCTTTTCCTGTCTGCCCGGATGGTGCGATCGGCACAGCAACTGCTTGATGGGGCGATCGCTGCCAAGCACCCGTCGGCAGTCCGCTAAAGGACGTTTCCAAATCGGAAAACACGGTTACTTGATGCGTTTTGATGACTTCCGCAAAGGGCCAAATTGCATCAGAATCAAGAGCGACTGTTTCCGGGACTGCTACGTGGTTGCGATCGATACCGCATGTTCCTGCCAGAAAAACCTGCTGCTGATCTGGATCGACCAGATAAATCATCGCAAAGGGTAGGTCGTAAGGGTTGGTTTCCAAACAACGCACACTCAGCGTACAGGCTTCATTAAATGTGCGTGCGTCTGCCGTCCTGGCCGCCAGTTCCCGCAACAGTGCCAATTGGCGTTCGCCGATGATGCGCTGGGTGTCGTCTGTATTAGCACAGATGATGCCACCTGTATCACCCTGGTCATTAGGAACCGGGCTATAGGAAAATGTGTAATAGGTTTCCTCCGGATAGTCGTTGCGCTCCATGATCAGCAGCAGCGCTTCGTCGTAAGTGCCCTCATTCTTCAGCATCGCTGATTCTGCCCGCGGCCCAACCTGATCCCATATCTCCCGCCACACGTAGGAAGCTGGCTGCCCAAGTGCTTGTGGATGTTTGCCGCCAATAATTGCTTGATAAGCGTCATTGTAGAGGTTAATAAGTTCCTCACCCCACCAAACAAACATCGGTTGACGGGAGGTCAGCATAATCCGCACAGCAGTTTTCAAGCTCTGCGGCCACAGCTGTGTTGGGCCAAGCGACGTTGTTGACCAATCCAGCTCGTGCATCCGCGCACCCATTTCGCCCCCACCCAGAAGAAAGCTTACGTCGGCGTTGCTTACTGACGTTGACTCGTTCTTCATTGGTTCCTCTCGATTGGTCATGGGCCTGTTACAAAGCTGAAACTATGGAGATCTGCTGATTGGAATCCTTTCCAGATTGTGTCACTTCCGCTTTTAAGGAGTTTTTTGGCAATTTTCGCGGGCAGATTGCAACCATCTTTATCTTGGCAAATTACTGTTTTAGTGATTTTTTTGTCTCAGCGAAGTATATCTCATTTTCTCAATTAACCAATGGCAGGCAAGGTTTTTAGGTAGCATTGGCTTAATCTCTCGCAACTAGCTTTGCTAGATGGAACTACGCGATTGCGCGAAGCGCAGCGCCAGAGGCGATCGCAAGGTAAGCCAGGTAAAATTTTAACCATAACTAACTTCTACTTTCCTTTGTCCCACGACTTCTGGCGCACCAATTTCTACACTCATCTGCTCATAGCGCGCAGTTAAAAATGGCTGACCTAAACCCATCCCAAAAAACGGACTTTCGGCGGGGACTTCTAACTGTGAACCAATTAAACCTAAGCGAGATTCAAATTGTGCCGGAAATATCAGTAAATCAGCACCCATTGCACTGAAACTAGATGCGCCTAACCATTGTCGCCACGCTAAAGTTTGTTGGTTGTAATTGAGAGTACACAACTTCCGGTTTCCCTGGCTAACAGTAACACGCTCTCCCTTTTCCCAGTTAAAATCAGCTAGTTCTTTTGGTAGTCCCCAAATTTCTCGACCACCAGCCACCGAATTAACATCATCTACGTAAATATGGGAAACCCAACCACCGATTTTTCCTCGATAGCCCACGATGGCAGGGGCAACAATTAACTCGCTGTACTCCAGCATTGAGCCTGAGCCGTAATAGGATAAGTACACACTAGCTACAGTTTTACCAGGCCATACAGAGATAATGTCTAACTCTGAAGGAACCAAGGAACGCACTTGGTCAATATTTACCAAATGGAGAGTTTGGATAGCGTAGCCTTGCAGTGTCCAAGGTGCTTGTGGATATGGCATATATACAATTCAAAATTCAAACTTTAATATTTATTACTACTTAACAAATTAGTAGATAAAAAAAATCCCCACCCAGGCTAATGCTTGGATGGGTAATTAGGAGCTAAGGATGCGCTAGCATCCTACACCCCAAACCACCATGAGAATTATTTGCTTTCAGTAAAATCAGCGTCAATTACATCGTCACCGCTGCTGCTAGAAGAGGAAGCCGAACTACCATCCTGAGGGCCAGGGCCGCCAGCGCCAGGAGCAGCACCGCCAGCTTGTTGATAGATGTTGCTACCAACAGCGAATAGAGCTTGTTGCAATTCTGGTGTGAGCTTCTTGATTTGCTCATCATCTTCTTTAGCAACTGCTTCGCGCAGTTCTTTTACCAAACCTTCAACTTTGGTTTTGTCAGCTTCGGGAACTTTGTCGCCTAATTCTTGCAGCTGCTTCTCGGCTTGGTATGCCAAGGAGTCGGCTTGGTTTTTGCGTTCAATTTTTTCACGACGTTCTTTGTCTGTGTTGGCATTTTGTTCAGCTTCTCTGACCATGCGCTCAACATCAGATTTATCCAAGGTGGAAGCGCCAGTAATGCTGATGGACTGTTCTTTACCAGTGCCTTTGTCCTTGGCGGTGACATTGAGGATACCGTTGGCGTCGATGTCAAAGGTAACTTCAATTTGGGGAACGCCACGTGGTGCTGGAGGAATACCATCGAGGCGGAAGGTTCCCAAGCTCTTGTTATCGTTGGCAAATTCCCGCTCACCTTGGAGGACGTGGATTTCTACGTTGGTTTGACCATCCACAGCGGTGGAGAACACTTCTGATTTCTTGGTAGGAATTGTAGTGTTGCGGGGGATAATTTTGGTCATCACACCGCCTAAAGTTTCTACACCCAAGGACAATGGTGATACGTCTAACAGCAAGATACCAGTAACATCACCAGCAAGTACACCTGCTTGAATAGCTGCACCAACCGCTACTACTTCATCAGGGTTAACAGTTTGGTTAGGTTCTTTACCTAAGGCATTCTTCACCAGTTGTTGTACAGCGGGAATCCGGGTAGAACCACCAACTAGTACAACTTCATCAATATCGCCTTTGCTTAACTTGGCATCTCGCAGTGCTGTCTCAACTGGGATGCGGCAACGGTCGATTAAATCAGAGCAGAGTTCTTCAAACTTAGCGCGAGTTAAGGTCATATCCAGGTGCTTGGGGCCATCCTGGGTAGCGGTAATAAATGGTAAGTTAATTTCCGCTTGGGTAACGCTAGAAAGCTCAATTTTGGCTTTTTCTGCGGCTTCAGTCAAACGCTGTAAGGCTTGTCTGTCTTTTCTGAGATCAATACCTTCATCTTTTCTGAACTGTTCAGCTAAGAAATCAACTATTTTCTTATCGAAGTCATCACCACCAAGGTGGGTATCACCAGATGTGGCTAGTACTTCAAACACGCCATCGCCTACTTCCAGTACGGATACGTCGAATGTACCACCACCAAGGTCAAATACAAGGATGGTTTCGTTGCTCTTCTTGTCAAATCCGTAGGCCAGAGAAGCGGCAGTAGGTTCGTTGATAATCCGTAGAACTTCGATACCAGCGATTTTACCAGCGTCTTTTGTTGCTTGCCGTTGGGAGTCGTTAAAGTACGCTGGAACGGTGATTACAGCTTGGGTTACGGTTTCACCAAGGTATTTGCTGGCGTCTTCAACTAATTTGCGGAGAACTTGAGCAGAAATTTCTTCAGGCGCAAATGCCTTATTCAGACCTGGGCATTCTAGCTTAACGTTGCCATTGCTGCTGAGGACTTTGTAAGAAACTTCTGTAGCTTCGTTACCAACTTCGTCGTAGCGCCGTCCGATGAAGCGTTTCACCGAGTAAAAGGTATTTTCGGGGTTCATCACCGCTTGGCGCTTGGCAATTTGACCAACTAAGCGATCGCCATTTTTAGCGAATGCAACCACCGATGGCGTTGTCCGAAATCCTTCCGCATTAGCAATAACTGTAGGTTTACCACCTTCCATAACTGCTACGCAAGAGTTCGTTGTGCCTAAGTCAATTCCAACTACTTTTGCCATTTTAAGTGCTGGCTCCGTATAACTACAAATGAATGAATGTGAGTATTTAAGGGCTAAATTTTGAACCAACTGGTTGAAAAAGCAGCGAGTTCAGCATCAATACCTTTGGTTTGGTTTTTCTGGGGTTAAAACTCCAGAATATGCTGATATATATACTGAGCTTGTGTAGCCCGTCCATGAAGGAGGGTTTCCCGTACCTTGTTTGGGACGGTTAAATTTGAATAAGTTTTTAGCTGGCTCATGGATGAATTTGCTTTCACTCTGTCTAATGTATGAGAATTAATACTTTCAGCGATTAGGGTGAACCGTAACGTCAAAGTGGTGTTTGCCGTCTTTAGGCAGCCTAAACTGTAGAACTACTGAGGAAAAATCCGCAATTAAAAGAGCGATCGCAAAGTTTGCTTGATTAATTGAGTTAACTTGCGAATATTACTATTAATGTGGTTGGCAAATCCCAACCTTGAGGAAAAAATTGTTTATGCGTCGTGCTTCTGGATGTTTATTTGGGCTGGCCTTTGGCGATGCCTTGGGTGCTGTAACCGAATTTTTGACTGTTGAGGAAATTTGCCGTCGCTTTCCCCCAAACGGCCCACAAGCACCAGCAGGCAATCCAGCATTGGTAACTGATGACACGCAAATGACGTTAGCAGTAGGGCAGGCAATTGTTGAAGTTTCAGCGTCAAACTTGACTGTAACTAGTTTAGAACCTGCGCTCAGACGTGCTTTTATCGAGTGGTTGAACAGTCCAGATAATAACCGTGCCCCTGGTCTGACTTGCTTGCGCTCTTGTGAAAATTTGCAGGCTGGGATACCTTGGCAGCAAGCAACTAGGGCAAACTCCAAGGGTTGTGGTGCAAATATGCGTGTCGCACCTGTAGGATTATTGCCATTAGATGAAACAAACCGTGCAGCGATCGCTCAATTTCAAGCAGCAGTTACTCACGGTCATCCTACAGCCCTTGCGGCCTCAGATTTAACCGCAGCTGCGATCGCTGACCTTGCTAGGGGAGGCGATCCGCAAGGTTTGCCTAATCGACTGCGTAACTATGCTCTAAGTCAACGCTTAGTCTACCACTCGAATTGGTTAGGTTCCCTCTGGCAAAGCCCCCACATTAATACACCAGAGGAATTCATTAGCCGTGGGTGGGATGAATGCCTAGCCGTGCTTGACCGTCTTGATGCTGCATTAAAAAACCCAAACCGAGACACTGACCCTTGCTTGGCAACAGGTGAAGGTTGGGTAGCAGAAGAAGCCTTAGCAACAGGTTTATTATGCTTTTTGCTCTTTCCAGAAGAACCTTTAGCAGCACTGCGTCGCGCTGCACTCACAGCAGGTGATTCTGACTCAATTGCTTGTTTAACTGGTGCTTTCGCTGGGGCATACTTGGGAATGGCTGCATGGCCTGAAGATTGGGTAATTCGCATTGAATACCGCGACCAACTAGCAGCATTGGGTAAACTTTGGGATTGAGTATTCATGTTGGGTTTTTCTGTTGGTAAAATCACAAAAGCGCCAATCTCAACAATTCCGCTAGCGTGAAAACCGACAGCATTTTTTATCGTCTTTTTCAAGAACTTCCCAGTATCTTTTTTGAATTAATCGGCAATCCTCCCGAAAGTGCAGAGGCTTACCAATTCTCATCAATTGAAATTAAGCAAACTGCATTCCGCATAGATGGCGTTTTTCTACCTACTCAAGGAGAGCAAAACCCAATTTACTTTGTCGAAGTTCAGTTTCAAACCGATGCAGAAATTTATTCACGTCTGTTTTCCGAAATCTTTTTATACCTGCGTCAAAATCAACCTCAAAATTCATGGCGGGCAGTAGTTATCTATCCAAATCGCAGCCTTGATACCTCAGATATCAATAATTACAGCGAATTACTCAATAGCCAGCGTGTAATTCGCATTTATCTTGATGAATTAGGTGAAACAGTATCTCTGCCAGTTGGTATTGCTACTATTAAATTAATAGTAGAAAGTGAGGAAACAGCAATCTCGACTGCCAGAGAGTTAATAAACAGAACACAACAAGCAATCAACACAGAATCAGACAGAAGACAGTTATTAGAATTAATAGAGACAATCTTAATTTACAAATTTCCGAGGATGAATCGAGAGGAGATTGAGAATATGTTTGGTTTAAGTGAGTTGAAGCAGACGAGAGTTTACCAAGAAGCCAAACAAGAAGGCATAGAAGAAGGTATACAAGAAGGTAAGCAAGAAGGTATACAAGAAGGACGCTTGGAAGCAAAATTAGAATCTGTAACTCGATTATTGACTTTAGGTTTAACGATTGAACAAATTTCACAAGCTTTGGATTTGGAAATTGAACAAGTTCAGCAAGCCGCCCAAAAGTCAAATAATCAAGAGGATAAATCGAAAGGAGATTGAGAATATGTTTCGTATAAGTAATTTTGAATTAGCATTCTATCCCTATGTCAGCCGAACAAAACAAGTCTATTGTGCTGCAAATGTACCAGTCCTTCGACCAAGGCAATTTAGAGCAAGTACAAGAGTATCTTGCCCCAAATTTTGTTGCTCACATCCCTGGTGCTAGCAAAGCGCTAAATCGGGAAGCATTCATGCAGTCTGTACTGATGATTTTTCGTTCTGCTTTCCCTGATGGAATGCACAAGTTTGAAGATGTAATTGTCGAAGGCGATAAAGTTGTAACACGTGGGACTTTTAGTGGTAATCATCGTGGAGAATTACAAGGCATTCCTCCCACAGGTAAGCTAATTACTATTCCTTTCTTTCACATAGATCGCATTGAAAATGATAAACTCGTAGAACACTGGGGATATAGTGACTTACTAAGCTTGATGCAGCAATTAGGAATAGTTTCGCTACCAGGGCCTGGTTTGATTGCACGGAAATTATATTTGGCGATCGCTTCACTTACTAAATTCAACAAAGAAGCGTCTTGATTAAATAGATATCATTAATTTTTTATTTTGAATTGTTCGTATGGTTACTCTGTCTGCCAGTTTGCAAGCTAGACTTTCTCAACCCCTGAAAATCGGCTCTTTTGAGGTAAAAAGCCGGGTTCTTCAATCGCCTTTATCTGGGGTGACAGATTTGGTGTTTCGCCGTCTGGTGCGTCGCTATGCGCCAGATTCGATGATGTACACGGAAATGGTGAATGCAACGGGGTTGCACTATGTCAAAGAGTTGCCCAAAATCATGGAGGTAGACCCCAATGAACGACCAATTAGCATCCAGTTATTTGACTGTCGCCCAGATTTTTTGGCAGAAGCAGCAGTAAAAGCAGTTGCAGAAGGCGCTGATACTGTTGATATTAATATGGGCTGTCCAGTAAATAAAATTACTAAAAATGGTGGCGGTTCTTCACTTTTACGCCAACCAGAAGTAGCTGAGGCAATTGTGCGGGAGGTGGTAAAAGCTGTTGATGTACCAGTAACAGTTAAAACCCGTATCGGTTGGAATGACAAGGAAATTACCATTCTCGATTTTGCCAAGCGGATGGAAGATGCTGGGGCAAAAATGATTACCGTGCATGGACGCACCCGCGCCCAAGGGTACAATGGCAATGCACGCTGGGAATGGATTGCTCGTGTAAAGGAAATTCTTTCTATCCCGGTGATTGGGAATGGAGATATTTTCTCAGTTGAAGCGGCGGTGAAATGCTTAGAGCAAACTGGTGCTGATGGGGTAATGTGTTCTCGCGGAACTTTGGGTTATCCGTTTTTGGTGGGAGAAATTGATTATTTCCTCAAAACCGGGGAAATGTTACCGCCACCAACTCCAATTCAACGGTTGGAATGTGCCAGAGAACATTTACAAGCTTTATGGGAATATAAAGGCGATCGCGGTGTTCGTCAATCGCGTAAGCACATGACTTGGTATGCTAAAGGCTTTGTTGGTGCAGCCGATTTGCGCGGACAGCTAAGTGTTGTTGAAACAGTACAGCAAGGCGTGGATTTGCTTAATCGAGCAATTGAGCAATTAGCTAATGGTTACGAACCGGAAGTAGAAACAGAATCTAGCTTTGCTTTGGTGTAAGAGTCATCTTTTAATAATTGGTAATGATTAATTAAATAAAATCTATATCTAGTTAACCATTACCAACCTCTAGCTTAAAAGAGTGCTGAGTTCTGAGTTCTGAGTGGAAGAGTTCGGAGTTATCCCCTTGTCCCCTTGTTCCTCTGTCCCCCAGTCCCTGCTTCCTTTTTTATCGGAACTGCTTCTGCCAACTCTTATTGCCGACGGCGAATATATCCTTCCGCTTCTAATTTTTTGATAGCTCTGGCGGCAGCATCTTTTCCATATCTTAGTCCAATTGTTGCCGATTCTCTGGAAAGTTGGGGAAGAACCGTAAGCGTTTTTTGCCCTAATGGTGTTTGATAAAATGCAATAATTTGTTTTATCTCATCATGAGTGAAATATTTATTATAAAGAGGCACAAACTCATTAACCATTTCTTCTGGTTTTAACTCTGCTTGAAAAGTATCCCAAAATTTCGCTGGAACTTGAGGATATTCAGTTTTCATTGCACTTACCATTTGACTAATGATTTGTCGGGAAAGATTGCTTGCACCTGTTATATCTAACAACTTTCTAATGTTATTGATTTTTTCTTGGTCTTGAGTATTAGTTGTTGGCGCAGTTCTGTTATTATTCGTAGCCTGAGCAAAAGCTACTCCCTGAAAAGTAGTTATTGCTGATATCACAACTGCTGAAATCAAAAGTTTGGTCTTCATAATATTTATGAAAAATTATTAATTCAAAATCCTTAGAATACTTGAAAAATCAAGCAGTATTTATATGATCTACTTAAATATTTTTACTGTCAAGTTTATAACTATATACTTTATCTACTATAAATTAGTAGCTCATTCTTTCCTGTTCCCTGTCCCCTGTTATCTACCATACATTAAATTATTCTTGTATCACCTTGAGAGTATGTAAATTTGTATCAGTACAACCAGTGATAAATCCTCCCATTGCTTGAATTTGTTGCAAGTACTCAATGGCAGATTTTGTAATTACTTCTCCTGGCATTAACACCGGAATTCCAGGAGGATAGGGACAGACGATTTCTGCACAGATGCGATCGCACGTCTCTAATAAAGGTAATGTTTCACTAGCAGCAAAAAAAGCCTCGCGGGGTGAAATTTTCAAAGAATACTCGAATTCGCTGGGCGGATTTTGGCAAATTGGGTTTTGTGCAATCAAGTTGGTGCGGCGATATCCTTGGGCAAGGGTAATAAAACCTTGGGCTAATTCCTCAATATCTCCTTTGGTGTTACCCAAACTAATAATAAAAGTAAGATGTTGCAGTGATGAACATTCAGCCGTTACACCTAGCTTTTCATCTAGAATTTCCTCAGCCTCAAATCCGGTTAAGCCTAAGCCAGAAACAGTAACGGTTAATCGTGTTTTGTCTAAACCCACAAAGCCAGGAGAAGCAGGGTTATCAATAATCGATAATCCGGGAATTTGACTAATTCTGGTTCTAGCTGCTTTTGCAAGTTGCAAAGTCCGAGTCATCAAGCGTTCCCCATCAATTGCCATTTGCTGACGCGCTGCATCGAGGGAAGCTAAAAGTAAATAACTGGGGCTGGTAGACTGGACTAGTTGCAAAGCTTTACTCACTCGATCAGCGTTTATCCTGTTACCTTGGATGTGCAGCATTGATGCTTGCGTCATCGCACCCAGAGTTTTGTGGATAGATTGTACAGTTAAATCTGCACCTGCGGCTAAGGCTGGGGTGGGTAATTCGGGATGAAAGGCGAAGTGTGGGCCGTGTGCCTCATCTACGAGTAAAGGGATATTGTATTGATGGGTAATGTGAGCGATCGCTTCCACATCTCCACAGACACCGTAATATGTTGGGTAAACTATCATCACTGCTTTCGCATCAGGATACTGTTGCAGTGCAGATTGCACAGCGCTAGGTGTAATGCAATGAGCAATATCTAAAACTGAGTCATAGTCAGGATTGAGAAAAATTGGTATAGCACCGGAGAGAATTAAGCCGGCGATCGCAGATGAATGCACATTTCGCGGCAGAATAATTTTATCGCCTGTACTACAGGTAGCGAGAATTGCTGCCTCAACTCCACAGGTAGAACCGTTAACCAAAAACCAAGTTTGAGCAGCGCCAAATGCTTCAGCCGCCAATTGTTGCGCCTGCTGAATCACACCTTGGGGTGCAAACAGATTATCTAAATCTGCTAATTCTGTTAAATCAGCGCGAAACATAGCTTTACCTAACAAATCAGCCAAGGGTTGAGAAATTCCCTCTCCCCGCTTATGTCCTGGCGTGTAAAAGGACGCATGAGGATGTGCTACACAGGCTTTTAAGGCGTTTAATAATGGCGTTTGGTTTTGATTAAGCATGAAAGAGATATCGGAGTTACTGTTAACTTTTTTGCCCAATCATTTCGTATATTTGTGTTACATATAGGACTCATATTTGATTTTTGAACAAAATTCAGTACACCTTTATCCCTTCTTCCCAGTCCCCAGTCCCCAATCCCCAGTCCCTTACCTCTACGAGTGATTCAGAAATCAAATCGGATTGCTATATCTGCCTATGATTGCAAAAGGAGTTAAATTAGCATTTACTCATTTTTAGCCTTCACAGGAATTTTAATTACAAATTCTGTCCCTTGCCCTGGAGCAGAGATACAGCTAATTTGTCCGCCATGTTTTTCAACTATGATCTGATAGCTGATTGATAAACCCATTCCAGTACCTTTACCCACGGGTTTGGTAGTAAAAAAGGGGTCAAATAACTTTGAATGCATTTTTTCATGAATGCCAGAACCATTATCCGCAATGCTTATTGCTATCCATTCGCTATCTAGTATTTCGGTACGAATGCGAATTGTCGGTAATAAGTTATTGGATTTTTCTGCTTTATTAATTATTACCCATGATGCATTACTATCTTGTAAAGCATCAATGGCATTGTTAAGGATATTCATAAAAACTTGATTGAGTTGGGAGGGATAGCATTCTATTAAAGGTAATTGACCGTATTCTTTAATAACTTTGATTTCTGGACGTTCATGTCTAGCTTGTAAATAGTATTCCATAATTATTAAAGTACTATCGATACCTTCATGAATATCGACCTGTTTAATATCAGCTTTCTGTAAATGAGAAAAGGTTTTGAGTGATTTAACAATATCAGTAATTCGTTGCGTTCCCATTGCCATTGAATTTAAAACTTTAGTTAAATCTTGAGTTAAAAAATCTAGTTCATTTTCTTCTATTAATTCTTGAATCTCTTGAGGTGGATTTGGATAATTCTCTTGATAATGTTGGATTAAATTTAACAAGATATCAGTATGTTTTTTAGCATAAATGAGATTGCCATGAATAAAGTTAACAGGATTATTAATTTCATGAGCAATTCCAGCAACAAGTTGTCCCAAACTAGACATCTTTTCAGAATTAATTAGTTGATATTGAGTTTTTTGAAGCTTGTTTAAAGTTTCCTGAAGGTTAGCATTAGTTTGTTCAAGACGATCGGATTGACTGATAGTAGATTGCTCAGAAACATCCAATAACTGAGTTAATGTTGCAATTTGTGAGTTGAGACGCAGAAAAATTTCATCTTTATTAGTTGCCGTTGCAATTTTTTCATTCACAACAGGTTGTCTATGACTGCTGAAAATTTTGTCTGACTCAAAAGGTAAGATTGCCATTTTAACGTTTAATGCTAGCGGACGCAATAAATCGACACTCATTCGAGGGACTGCCACTTTCAAGAACATGAGAATCACAAACATATTGCCAGAAGGTAATAATCCACCAAAGCCAACTACAGACTTAATATTAAACGGGATAACAAATGATGTTTGTGAAGGAATGTAAGGGCTACCCAAGGCATCAGGAACGTAAAATACGTTATACATCCGCTGTTCTAAATCAGTTAATAAATTAGGGTCTGGCTGAACTACATTACTTAGATTCAAACCTAATTGTTGTATAAGTTTGTAAATCATTGGGATGCTGGCGATCGCATCTTCATTTACTAGAGGAATAGCTTTATGCCCTGAAGATTTGTGCCGCGAATTCCATTCTGGTAGTTCCCCAGCGCTGGCCAATAAAGTCAAGCACTTAAGAGTATCTTCAGGTACATAATTACCTAACAGACTATCTGCATACTCTTGCAAATCTGGTGTTAGTCCTCCATAGGAATGAGTTTTAAAAAAACGGGCAAGAACACATGATTTTTCACCAGTTTTTTTATCAATTAAATGTGTATAAAGATAATTAATAATGTGGTTACTAACCTCTTCCATACTATTAGCTTGATTGCCTAAATTTCGCAAAGCTAAACCGCATTCTGACATATTTCTTAAAGTAAAATTTTGCAAATCATACATTATAGACATCTCCTAATATGACTAGAGAAAGGCCATGGCAAAATACGCACCCAAACAAGAACAAGTTGTTAAGTTTGCAGAATGCGAAATATCAATGTTCTTGCTTGACTATGAAAGAAAACCAAGATAAATCAGTTTTAATCTATACAATATAAATTTCAGCAATGTATGAAGTAAGGCTTATTAAAGCTTAATTAAACTGAGTCACTATATAAAGCTTGTAATTGATGAAAGCTTGTAATTGACGAGTAATAAAAACAGAACTTACGCACTCAGATCCCCCAACCCCCTTAAAAAGGGGCAACCCTGCGCCCTTGCGGGTTCTCCGACTCCCTCAGTGGCGTGGCTTTAGACGTTCCCCCTTTTTTAAGGGGGGTTAGGGGGATCAGGATTTGAGACTTCAGTGCGTAAGTCCTAAAAAAGTGAAAAGAGTTGCAAAGGCATTTGATATCTCTCATGAAGTTTTTCTAACACCACCGTCAAACTTAACAACATCTTAATCTCCACTTGATTCTAAGTTAGTAACTTCCTTTTGTTGCTTGAGCAAGCTGGAGACTAGTTATTTCAAGCGGCTAACTCTCTTGAAGTTTGCCAACTATATCAACATCTCAGTAGGGGTGAATATGAAATTCATGCATTGCCTTAGCGAAGCTGACCGCTCGCGTAGCGTCTCGCAGACAACGTATCGCCTGTTATCAAGTCGTTGCAGACGGCGGAGCTTTTTGTTAGGTGCAGGATTCTTAACAGGGTTAGCAATGACTAGTCAATGGAATCCAGCAATAGCGAAATCGAGGTTTTCTGGCTATCCCTTTAGCCTTGGTGTCGCCTCTGGCGATCCTTTACCAGATGGTGTTGTGTTATGGACGCGACTGGCTCCCAGCCCACTCAATGGCGGTGGAATGCCACTAAGCAATGTTGTAGTGCGGTGGGAAGTTGCTCTTGACGAAAATATGAAAAAAGTTGTGCAACAAGGCAAAGTTTTAGCAACTCCAGAGTTAGCACACTCAGTACACGTTGATGTGCGTGGGTTAGAGCCTGAACGCTGGTATTGGTATCAATTTAGAGTAGGCAATGAAGTTAGTCCGATTGGGCGGACTCGCACAGCTGGCGGATTCCATCGCTCTATCAAAGAACTTAACTTCGCCTTTGTTTCCTGTCAAGACTGGCAAAACGGCTACTATACAGCCTATCGACATCTGGCTGACGAGGATCTCGACCTTGTTGTTCATCTGGGTGACTACATTTACGAATACGGGCCGGAATCTGGTGGGCCACGCCAGCATAACAGTCCAGAAATCGTCACCCTTGCCGACTATCGCAACCGTCACGCTTTGTACAAGACCGACCCCAATCTGCAAGCTGCTCATGCTGCTTTCCCTTGGATAGTGACTTGGGACGATCATGAAGTCGATAACGACTACGCTAACCTGATACCTGAAGATAACCAAAGTCAAGAGGCATTTTTAGTTCGGCGAGCCAATGCTTACCAAGCATACTACGAACATATGCCACTGCGTGAATCTTCGCTGCCCAACAGGTCAAATATGCAGCTTTACCGGCGGTTCGCTTTCGGTGATTTAGCTGAGTTCAACGTGTTGGATACCCGCCAGTATCGCACTGATCAACCTTGTAATGACGGACTTAAGCCTCGTTGTGTCCAAGCTTTTGATGCCAATGCTACCATGACAGGGAAAGAGCAAGAGCAATGGCTATTCCAAGGATTAGACAAATCGCGATCGCGCTGGAACGTGATTGCTCAACAAACGATGCTAGCTGAATATGATTTTAATGGTCGCCCAGACATAAAAGTATTCAACATGGATCAGTGGGATGGCTACGTGGCGGCGCGGAATCGGCTCCTGAACTTTTTGCAACAGCGCCAACCTTCCAACCCAGTGGTAATTACTGGAGACATCCATTCTAGTTGGGTACACGACTTGAAAGTTGACTTCAACAACCCAGCCTCAGCCACAGTTGGTACAGAATTTGTCGGAACTTCGATTTCCTCTGATTTTCCAGCTCAATTTATCGCGCCAGTTCAAGCCGCCTTGCGAGACAATCCCCACACTAAGTTTTTTGACGGTGCTTTTCGGGGTTATGTCCGCTGCAACCTCACCCCAGAACGCTGGCAGAGCGATTACCGCGCTGTATCAACTATCATTAGCCCTAATGCCTCTATTAGTACCCTAGCTTCGTTTGTAGTTCAAAACGGTCAACCAGGCGCACAACGGGCATAAATCTCGTAGGGTGTGTTATGCCGTAGACTAACGCACCCTACAAATCTTCTTGACTTTTAACTTTTGACTTTTACGTTGGCGGTTGCTCATTAGTAGGAGTTGGCGATTCACCTCGCAGTCCCTTGCGGCGTTGGTTTTTAGGAACTCCTCCCGCCATACCATACTCTATACTGCTTTTGCCATATTTAGCCCCAACTCCCATGAGTATGTGTTCTGTCATGTCTGCCAACTGTCGCTCTGTTTCCAACATGGTACGGTATAACTTATCCAGGTTGGTCAGGGCACTGTTGTAGATATTTTCTTGATTTCGCAGTGACTCAATTAGTCTTGAGTAAGCAGGTAGGGTAAGTCCATTACCTACATCTAACTTTGGATCAATTGAATTCATACCAGCTGCACGACGCGCTGCTTTTTCTAACACTTGGGAGGTTCTTTTTCTTCGAGCCATGAAATGCACCTCATAATCTGGTTATCAGTTATCAACTTCACTGTTAACTGATGTAATCTTCTTTACGTTAAAAGCTTCTGTATCAATCAGCCTGAGAAAATTCCTGCAAACTTCTGATGAGTTTTGCTACACAGGGTTAGCAGTAATTATTGATGTAATTACGCAAAACAGTAAGCAAACCGCAGTTTGAGAAAGCAATATCTGCTTTTGCTTGCTAAATATACTGAAAACAGTAAGCAAACCGCAGTTTGAGAAAGCAATATCTGCTTTTGCTTGCTAAATATACCGAAAACAGTAAGCAAACCGCAGTTTGAGAAAGCAATATCTGCTTTTGCTTGCTAAATATACCGAAAACAGTAAGCAAATTTGCATTTTGAGAAAGCAAACTCCAGTTTGAGAAAGCAAACTCCAGTTTGAGAAAACATCGTAGGAAACATCAAAAATCTTCGAGTCACAGGAATAAAAAAGTTGATAAGCTAATGCACATTTAACTTGCATATTTTAATTTTGGAGAAAAAGCGTCATTGCGACCGAAGGGTAGCAATCCCAAAAACTTTGCGATTGCGTCGTTTCATTTCGTTCCACTTGCAATGAGATATTTTGCCAGACATCATATCAATTCTTCTCCCCTGCACCTGAAGCCCCTCTGCTCCTCTGCTGTCTCAATGTGCAAATGAGATGTGTAACAGCTTAGTACTGGGCAATGCGATCGCACTGGCTAAAATATTAAAATTGTGCTTAGAGGATGTCTCAGAAGTATTAAATATTTCGTTTGATCCCCCTAGCCCCCCTTTCCAAGGAGGGAAATATATCAAAGTCCCCCTTTTTAAGGGGGGTTGGGGGGATCTATAAGTCTCAAATACAACATCAAAAAGTTTTTAGACATCCTCTTACCAATGACCATTGATTATTGATAAATGATCATTTAGGAAGATGTCAGCAACTTAAGTTGTCATCTAGGTTGGGAAAGTCGAATAATTTAATTCAGACTTTCTATGATTCAACCCACTGCTATTTCTATACCCGAACCTGGAATTCCCAATCCTGTACCAAATCCCTTACCCAGTCCTGAACCTACACCAGGGCCAACCATTCCCCAGCCTGTACCGGGGCCTGTACCAGAACCTGTACCTGCACCAATTCCCCAGCCTGTACCAGGGCCAATTCCTCAAACAGTTCCAGGAACAATACCCCAAACAATTCCTGAACCTGTTTAAATTATCTTGGTAGTGTAAGCCAAAATCTAAAATCTAAAATGCTACGAGCCGGAATTGTCGGACTTCCCAACGTCGGAAAATCTACTTTATTTAATGCTGTAGTTGCTAATGCCAAAGCAGAAGCTGCTAACTTCCCGTTTTGCACCATTGAACCGAATGTCGGCGTTGTCGCAGTACCGGATGAGCGCTTAAATGTTCTCTCGAACATTGCCGGTTCAGCACAAATTATCCCGGCGCGTGTTGAGTTTGTGGATATTGCCGGTTTGGTTAAAGGTGCAAGCCAGGGTGAGGGACTAGGTAATCAATTTCTGTCCCACATCCGGGAAGTCGATGCAATTGTTCATGTGGTGCGTTGTTTTGAAAACGACGATATTATCCACGTTGCTGGCTCTGTTGACCCAGCACGAGATATTGAAATTATTAATTTGGAGCTTGGTTTATCAGATTTAGCACAAATTGAACGCAGAATCGACCGCACCCGCAAACAAGCACGCACTAGCAAAGATGCACAGTTTGAAGTCACAGTTTTAGAAAAGTTAGCTGCTGCTTTAAATGAAGGTAAATCAGTTAGACAAGTTAGTTTAACAGAAGAAGAAGCAGAGATTATTAAAGGACTAGGGCTGCTCACCAATAAACCAATTATTTACGCCGCCAATGTTTCTGAGGATGATTTAGCAACGGGTAATGATTTTGTAGAAAAAGTGCGGCAAATAGCATCTGGTGAAAATGCTCAAGTTGTCATAGTTTCTGCCCAAGTAGAAGCCGAACTTGTAGAATTACCAGAAGAAGATAAAGCTGATTTTCTCGCATCTTTGGGTGTAGAAGAAGGCGGTTTAAAATCTTTAATTCGTGCTACTTACGCCTTATTAGGCTTGCGGACATATTTCACTAGTGGCCCTAAAGAAACCCGTGCTTGGACAATTCATGCAGGTATGTCTGCGCCCCAAGCAGCAGGTGTGATTCACTCGGATTTTGAACGGGGATTTATTCGCGCTGAAACTGTTGCTTATGATGATTTAGTAGCAACTGGTTCGATGAATGCGGCCAAGGAAAAAGGTTTAGTCAGAAGTGAAGGCAAAGAATATATTGTCAAAGAAGGCGATGTGATGTTATTCCGATTTAATGTGTAGGGAGAAATAATTACTAATTCGTAATTCGTAATTCGTAATTAAGAAACTGGTTTAAATACAGCAGATTGCACTTGGTGAGGTACAGATTATCGCCGATCGTAGGGGCACGGCAGTGCCGTGCCCCTACCCGTGTACTTACGCACTCAGATCCCCCAACCCCCTTCAAAAGAAGCAGCCCTGCGCCCTTGCGGGTTCCCCGGCTCCCTCAGTGGCGTGGCTTTAGACGTTCCCCCTTTTTTAAGGGGGGTTAGGGGGGATCAGGGTTTCAGACTTCAGTGCGTAAGTCCTAAATTATTCCAATTTCTGGTTCAACGCGACTGTTCCTTCTCCCTGCTTCCTCTACCGTGTACACAAAAGTTTTTGAGAGTTGTCCCACAGGCTTTTGATCCCCCCAACCCCCCTTTTTAAGGGGGGCTAAAATCCCTCAAAGTCCTCCAATTTATCGGAGGATAATGACGGATCTACAATGATTTCGGTTTAGTACACAGATGTGTGTACACCGTAGGCTCCCCTGCACTTAATGCGATGGGATATTTTTTTAGTTGGAAGTCCCTATTCTCCACCCACAATGTACACAGAAGAACCAAAATTTTCATCATCTGTACCAACAATCAAACCACCTTCTGCACCTGGGACAAGTTCCATCCCTTCTATTTTGTGGTAATCAGAACGGTAAAGCGGTACAAATTGAGGATTTTGCTGCAATACTAATTTGTTACCACGAAAACCTATGGAGCCAGCAATGTATACAGCTGATTGAAATGGGCCATCATCTCCAGGATCACTTGCTGAAGTGATGTATACAACTCCAGCCGGGTCTATTTTTAAATCTGAAATATGACGAACATTGCCCTGGGGAAATGGTACTTTTAAATTACTAGAACCTGTAAGCACAATTTTATATTGCACCAAGTCAAGCAATCCCCAATAAATAGTTGCTGACTGTTCTGCTTCACCGCGATGCGCCCAAACAGCAATTAATTTACCATCTATATCTTGTAAAGAAAATGCTTCAAAATTACTTCCTTGAGAAATTGTTGGTAATTTAAATTCTTTGAGCAGCGAGATAGGATTGTTGGTAGGTTCAAACTTGATGTAATAAGCTTTTCCAGAACTGCTTAAAGCTATAAAAGAAGTATTTTTTGTTCCTGGAATAGATGTTAACGCTTCTAAGTCATTTGGTAATTCTGTGTTATTTGGCCAATTTAAGGGTAAATATTCAGGTGGCTTTTTGCGTTTGATACTAATGATTGCTAAACGACCTTGATTTTGCTTTTTGTTGTCATGGACAATTAAAAAATTTAGGGAATTACTTTGTTGATTAATCAAAGCCATACCGCTGATACCAAAAGGGATACCACCTCGAACTGGAACCCAATCTTGTGCCCAAACTTTTTGGGTAATAAATAACAGTGCGCTCAAGATTAATATATTTATAATTAACTTTAAAAATCGACGCATATAAATTGATGCTGATAGACGCATAAGTAAGCAGATGACCCATCATATCAAATGCAGGCGATGCCTTCGGCAACGTCTTCGACGAACGCGCCATATCAGCAGATGACTTTTAATAATCTTGACTGTTAATAGCAACCGAAATTATACTTAAGTATTTAAAAAATTCTGATGGCTCGACACATTTTTTTACTAGTGTTATTTTTGAGACTGTAGACCCTTGATTAAGCACTGAAGGAATCGTGCAAAATGGTGGGATGGCTTTTTAGTGGTTTTGTTAAAAAATTAGAGCGTTCAGCAAAAAAGGTTTCACGAGATTTTGTGGAATCCAGCAGTAAAGAAATAAACGATTTGTTTGATAAAAAAGTTAACCCCTTAGCTGAAAAGCTAGACTATATAGCTGAACAACGGATAAAACAAACTGAGCAATTAAAAACTCAGGTTAAAGCTGATATTGAGTCTTTGCTAAATAATGCTGATCAGAAACTTAAGAAGAATTTTCAAGAAATTGATGAAATACGTGAATCGGCTCTTAGAGATGTAAGAGAAACTGTTGGTGAAGTTGATGTTTATTTAGAAAATAGAATTAATCAGATTTCTTTGGCGGTAATGAGAGCATTGAGTCAAACTGAATATCTAACTAAAAATATTTTTGACGGAATTAATATTTTAGAAGAAAATTTGTTTCAAGATATAAATTATATAGTAGATAAAATCAACGAAGATATTGATGAAAAGCTAGAATTAATTCGGAATGAATTGAAAAAGCATTTGGCTCATGCTTTACCGAACCCTTTTGATAAATGTAAACAGAGGTTAAAGATAGGGTTGAAGCCTGGTGCTATGCTATCTGACGTTGAGCTTTATCAATTAAGCGAGTGCTATGAACTAAGTAAGTTGAATGAAAATACTTCGATTGATGAAGTAATAAATATTTATGGACAACTTCAACTAAATGGCAATAAAAGCTAGTAATACACAAACTTTAGAATCAAGCATTAGGACTTTTCAAACAGAAATACATTCATTAAAATCAGGGCTTCAACTTACTAAAGAAAAGCTTTTGTCTGCTGAAATGACAGCAATAGAAGCCAAAAAAGTTGCTAATAATGCTCAGATTGAAATTGAAAATGTTAAAAATCATATGACTGAATCACCTATAAACTTGCAGATTATTGAAGAATTAGCACAACTTAAAGAGCAATTATCTCAATTAGTACAAAATTCCCAAAAGATAAAGTCTGATGAAAAAGATTTCCAGAAGCCAATTTTAGAATCTATATCAAGTTTGCGATCGCAATTATCTCAACTAGAAGCCGAATTAACTCTTGTATCTCCAACTTCAGGTATAAACTACACTAAATTGCGAGATTTGTTAGCAGAAAATAAATGGCAGGAAGCAGATAAGGAAACTTGTATTTATATAGTCAAAATATCTGACAGAGAAGAAGAAAACTGGTTAGACGATGGAGATATTAAACGTTTCCCACGCCATGACTTGCGAATTATTAACAACCTTTGGATGAAATACAGTGATGGCAAATTTGGTTTTACTGTTCAAAAGCAAATATGGCAAGATTCTAGAGAAGATTATAAATGCTTTGGCGATCGCGTTGGCTGGCTTGTAAACAGTCAATGGCGTAGATATGAAGAGGCGATTTTTAGCCTTGATGCTCCAGAAGGGCATCTTCCATATACAATCAAGGTAATAGGTTTCGGTTATCGTAATCTTGGGGAAATTCCACACAGACTAAAACGTTTTTTACCAAGATGCTGATTTAATAAAAATATTTTGTTTTACTAAATAATACTTTTTAAACAGTTCCAAAGTAAATAAAAAATCAGGTGGGCATTGCCCACCCTACTATTAATTAGGCGGATCAAAACGATTCACAACCGCTGCCCAAAGAATCATCGGTGAACCTACACCAAGACAGAATAACCACTGCTGCCAACTCAAGGGCGCTGTTTCAAATACGTAGTTAATGAACGGTACATGGGCGAAGATAATTTGCAAAATAATTGCTCCCAAAATCCCGAAGCCAATAGCAGGAATATCAACATTATCTTGAATTGTGCCATCCATTTTGGCAATCAAATTGGGGATTAATTGACTAATGCTCAATAAGTAAAATATCCGTCCAGCGATTAAAGAGTTAATCGCCATAGTTCGCGCCAAATTTAAATCACCTGTTGTTTGCCGGATATATTCAAACACTCCAAAGATTACAATCCAATTAAATAAAGAAATTGCCAAGATTCGCTTTAACCGACTTCCCGATAATAGCGGTTCGTTGGGATGGCGCGGTGCTTGTTGCATGACATTTTGCGCCTTTGGTTCAAATGCTAAGGGCACTGTCATGGTGATAGAATTGAGCATATTTAGCCAGAGAACTTGTAAGGATAAAATCGGTAAGTCTCTCGCTAATAATGTACTAATTAAAATCGTCATTGATTCCCCACCGTTCACAGGCAAAATAAAGCAAATCGCCTTGATGAGGTTTTTATAAACCGCCCTTCCTTCTTCTACAGCCGCTTCAATGGAAGCAAAGTTATCGTCGGTAAGCAACATATCTGCGGCTTCTTTGGCAACTTCTGTACCCGCACCACCCATCGCAATACCAATATCTGCTTGTTTTAAGGCGGGTGCATCGTTGACACCATCTCCTGTCATGGCGACGACTTCGCCTTTTGATTGCAACGCTTCGACTAAACGCAGCTTTTGTTCTGGGGCGACACGGGCAAATACTACACCTTCTTGGGCAACTTGGGCGAGTTCTGCTGGTTCCATCTGTGCGAGTTCTGCACCTGTGAAAGCCAGAACTGAACCATTTTTGTTGATTCCCATGCGGCGGGCGATCGCCTGGGCTGTGATAGCATGATCTCCGGTAATCATCTTCACCTGAATTCCTGCTGATTGACAGGCTTGCACCGCTTTAATTGCACTTTCACGCGGCGGATCAATCATTCCCTGTAAGCCTAAGAAGATTAACCCACTGTCAATATCTGGATGATCTACCGTATTTTGCTCATCGCCGATGGGCTTTTTCGCTAAAGCTAACACCCGCAGGCCTTGCCGTGCCATGATATTTACTTCTCGCTCGATGGAAGTTTGCCGTAATGTTTCTACACAATCGAGCGGGCGGGGTTGTCCATTAGTATTCAACATCAAGGTGCATCGCTGGAGAATAGCCTCGACTGAACCCTTGACATATATAGTTTTACCCTTGGGTGTGGCGTGCAAAGTCGCCATGTATTGAAAGTCTGATTCAAAGGGTATCCCATCCAACTTGGGCATTTGCTTAGTTAAGGTAGACTGGCTAAAACCAACTTTGTTAGCAGCTACAATTAATGCTCCTTCGGTAGGATCTCCCATCACTACCCACTTCCTATTTTTCTGTTCTAAGTGGGAATCATTGCACAATAATCCGGCAATTAAGCATTCTTGCAAACCCTTGTCGCTGTTTAAGTCAACTGGTCTGTCATCTATCAATATTTCCCCATCCGGTGTATAACCTAAACCAGTGACAGTATATTGATGTCCTCCAGCATAGATTGCTTGTACTGTCATTTGGTTTTCTGTTAAAGTCCCGGTTTTATCGGAACAGATGACAGTTGCACTACCCAAGGTTTCCACGGCGGGCAATTTGCGGATAATCGCATTGCGCCGCGCCATGCGCGAAACACCAATGGCGAGTGTAACTGTAACTACTGCTGGCAAGCCTTCTGGTATAGCGCTGACTGTTAACGCCACCGCCGCTTCTAAAGCTTCTTGAAAACCGCGAAAGCTTAATCCAACTACAAAGCAGAGGGTTGCTAACCCTAGTACCATATACAACCAACTCTGACTGAATTTGTCGAATTTTCGCGTTAAAGGCGTGGAAATATTAGTGTGTTGCTCCATTAGTTGGGAAATACGCCCTGTTTCCGTGGCGTTCCCTGTAGCAACTACAATCCCAGTTCCTTGCCCAAAGGTAACAAAGCCACCTGCATAAGCCATGTTTTTCCGTTCTGCTAGGGCAGTATCTGGCTTTAAAATTGCGGTATTTTTTTCTACCGCTACCGATTCCCCAGTTAAGGCTGATTCATCTATTTGTAAATTTCGTACTTGTATTAACCGTAAATCTGCTGGGACTTTATCGCCGGAAGTCAGCAATACAATATCCCCAGGCACTAACTCACGGGAAGGAACGCGTATTTTTTGACCATTTCGGATGACAGTGGCTTCTGTGGTAATGGCTTTGGCTAGGGCTGCGATCGCACTCTCGGCTTTTGACTCTTGGATAAATCCAATGATGGCGTTGGTAGTGGTGACACCCCAAATCACTCCAGCGTTGACAAAGCTACCAGTTACTGCCTTCACCAAACCCGCACACAACAAAATAATCAGTAGCGGTTGGTTAAATTGCAGCAGAAATTTCCACCACCAAGGTTTGCTTTTCTTGGCTGTCAGTTCGTTTGCACCCAATTGAGTCAACAAATGTTTTGCTGTAGCGTTACTCAACCCATACTCAGCATCACTCTGCAAACGGGCGATCGCATCCGAAATATTCAAGCCATGCCAAACAGTCAGCTGCTTATCTTCTGGTGCGATGGTAGATACAGCTGGAGCCATAACTATTTATTACCTTTTTTAAAGTGTTATTTCTTGTATAACACGCTTTTTTGGTGTCAATTTTTATTTGACACTAATTATATTTGATAACGATCATAGTTAGCTTCAATGCTTGCTCGGTAATCATGGAAGTTAGTATGCTTGGCGTTACAGCTTGGATGGGTAAAAGGCGGGTAAATTTTGGATTTGTCTACTCCTTTGGAATTAATTGGGCGTTCAGCAGAATTTCAGTACATTGTGGAATTACTGGCCCAGGATGGTGACTTGCTAATTACTGGAGTCCCTGGTAGTGGACGGCGTACCCTAGTAAAAGGCGCAGCGCAGGAAGTAGGCGCGATCGTGCTAGAAATCGACTGCATCCGAGCCACAGAGGGAGAGCGATTTTTACAATTGCTAGCAGAGGCTGTTAATCAAAATTGGCAACCAGAAAAAATTCAAGAGTGGGTTGCTAACACTGCTAGTGAGTTTTTTATTTACTTGATGGAAGAAAACGGTGGAAAACTAAAACTACTACGTTCCCTTAACCAAAAACAAATATGGCAAGCTTTTGAAATATTGCTTGAGTTGCCACAAATGATGGCAGTTGATTTACATAAGCGAGTAGTGCTGATTTTGCAGAGTTTCCCCCACATTCGCTCTTGGGATCGCAATGGTTTGTGGGAAGCAACATTCAGGCGAGAAATCAAGACACAAACTCACGTCAGTTATGTCTTGATAGCAACTATTGCTGAGACAAACAATCATGCAGATGAAGATGAGACTAACTACCCTTTAGAAACTGTACAGTTACCACCCTTAGCTAAAGAGATTTTAGCAGTGTGGGCAAGGGAGATGTTGCATACAGAGGGATTAAAATTTGATTCCCGCTCCCTAGCACTGCAACTATTCTTAGATGCCGTCCAAGGACATATTGGCGATGCGATGACACTAATTCGCCGCCTCAAAACCTTGTGCCATCCCGATAGTTTAATTACCGAGCAAGAGGTAGAGCAAGCAATTACAGGGCTGCTTCAGGATTTATCCATCACTTTTGAGTCCTTACTGATGTTACTGCCAGCAAATCAAGTACATATTTTGGAATGTTTGGCCCTAGATCCTACGGTAAAGCCACAAAGTAAGGAATATATTCAAAAACATGGGCTTTCTAGAGGTGGTAGCCTTCAAGGTGCTTTGACTGGGTTACAACACAAAGGTTTAATTTACGGTGCAGAGCAGGGTTATAGCTTGGCATTGCCCCTACTGGCTTTATGGTTGCGGCGGCGGTTGAGTTGAACTGCACATTAAGACGTTTATCTATATAGCAATCCGATTTGATTTCTGAATCACTCGTAGAGGTAAGGGACTGGGGATTGGGGACTGGGGACTGGGAAGAAGGAATAAAGGTGTACTGAATTTTGTTCAAAAATCAAATATGAGTCCTATATATTCAGTCAAAGATTATTGCAACAGATGAAGGTAGATTTACAAATAGCCAAATAGGTAATACATTGCAATCAGTGTGCGAAGATAATTTCTGGTTTTGTTATATAAGGAATATCCACGATTGTAGGTAAAAGCATTAAAATATTTCTATGCCAGAATTAATTCATTTTCGTATAAAAAATGAAATATGGTGATTAATCCACATCATAAATACATTGCAACTGGGTTGAATGCCTAGTTATGGTTAATAAAAATAAATGTTTTTTTCAAAAATTAGTCAATAGTTAAATCAATATCAAGTTGCGAAAAGTTTCGCTTTGTGTAATGTTTTAAATCACAAAATTACCTTGCAAGTCAACAATAAAAATAATTGCTATCTTTGTCATCCTCTTTATTTAATTAAACTGGAGCGTGTAAAGGACAAAAATTATATCAAGTGATTATTCAACATCTTTAATTAAAAACTACTGACTTTTAGTGGCGTTCGTTATTACGATTAAAAATTTATAACTACTGCCATTTGAAATTAAGCAGAATTATAATTACTAATTAAAATCGGATAAATTTAAAAAACTGCATCATAATTCGTATAGAGAAAAATTTCTAGTGAAAAACATTATATTATTTTGCCAGCTTTCGATCATCCAATGCTTTATCTTTCCAAGAAAGGAGGTGCTGAAAATATCCATGTAAGGTTGCGGCTGCATTACTTAAAGAATAAAGTTTTCTACCAGACTTAATCACTTTGCAATTATGCAACGCATGACATACCCTCATATCATTGCATCCATGCGTCGATGGCTTGTTGTTTCGTTAGTAGGGTTAATAGCCTTAATTTTGGCTCATAAAATAGCCCTCATCTACCGATTTCAACCTGGAATTTCTTTATGGTTTCCGCCATCAGGAGTTGCGATCGCTCTCACATTCTGGTTTGGCCTCTATGGTATTTTTCTAACAGAGATTGCCTCGTTCTTGATGTCACCGTTTTGGGGATTGACCGATTGGGAGCAATTACTGGGTTTACTCGATGGTATAGAACCTTTAATTGCTTGGTTACTCTATCGTCGTTTTTGGCAGGGTTCGCTAAGATTGAAGACTCTCAGAGATGTTACAACTTTTATCTTAAGCGTGCCTATAGCAGCTTGCGCTACTTTAACTGTGGTTGGTAGTTTATCTTGGGTAGCGGTAGGCAAAATGTCAGCTTCTAGCTTGGCTGAAAATATTCCACACTGGTGGTTGGGCAATGCTATGGGAGTGATGGCAATTACCCCTACACTTCTTTTAGTGCTAACTCCATATCTGCAATCTTGGGGCTGGTTACGCCATTCAGAAGCATTAAACTCTTTATCTAAACCTGTAAATTTTCAGTTCTCCCGTTGTTTATTCTTTGAGTTCAGTGCGATCATATTCTTTTGTTTAACCACAGCAATCCTCACCGTTTCGGAAACTAACCATACAGGCTTTAAGTTTCAACAATTCTCATTTTTGGGCTTTATTCCAGTGCTGTGGGCAGCAACTCGCTTTGGTGTGACTAGTGGGATGGTCATCTCTAGCTTTTGCGTATTAGTAACGCTGTTCTCTTACTTGGTTGCCTACCCTAACGCTATTTTGTTGCCCAACTTTCCTGTGCAACCAGAAGTGTTGCATGTTCACAAACTTAGTCTACTCGTGCAGTGTGCTGTTGCTTTGCTCGTGGGAACTGCAATTACAGAAAGGGCAAAGACTCAAGTAGCATTAGCCGTAGAAAGAGTCAAACTAGGGGAGTATCAAGCCCGTGCAGAACTATCGGAAAAGCTCATTCAACTTAATAATTCACTCCTAGAAACCAATGCTCGTCTAGAAGAATCCAATCGTGACAAAGATGAATTTCTCAAACGCGAGCAAGCCCTGCGTCGTCGTCTTGGTAATATTCTTGAAAGTATGACTGATGCCTTTATTGCTGTTAATCGAGATTGGCAAATTACATATGTAAATCGACAAGCAGCAATAATTAATGCAGTAGAGCCAGAAGAGCTATTAGGTAAAAATTATTGGGAGCAGTGGCCAGCCACCAAAGGCACGCAGTTTGAGTGGGAATATCGGCGAGCATTAAATGAGGAAGTATCTGTCCACTTTGAGACATTATACGAACCTGATAATATGTGGTTTGAAGTCCACGCCTACCCTGCTGAAGATGGTCTTGGTATCTTTTTTAGAAATATTACTGAGCGCAAACAGGCAGAAGCAGAGCGAGGACAGATACTAGCGCGAGAACAGGCTGCACGCAGTGAAGCGGAAGCAGCAAACCAACTTAAAGATGAATTTCTAGCAGTCCTCTCTCATGAATTGCGTACTCCGCTCAATCCCATTTTAGGTTGGGCAAGTTTATTGCAAAACCAAAAATTTCAGGGAGACAGGCTGATTCGTGGACTAGAAACTATCGAGCGAAATGCTAAATTGCAAATTCAGTTAATTGACGATTTGTTGGATGTATCTCGCATTCAGCAAGGAAAAATGGTTTTAAACATCCAGCCTGTCAATTTAGTTAACACCATTGAAGCAGCACTAGAGACTGTGCATTTAGCAGTACAAGCAAAAAATATTCAAATTAAATCCTTATTGGAGAAGAATATTGGAATGGTTTCAGGCGATGTAGCTCGCCTACAGCAAATTGTTTGGAACCTATTAGCTAATGCAGTTAAATTTACTCCCTCAGGAGGACAAATAGAAATACAGCTAAAGCGAATAGACACCTTTGCTTTAATTCAAATTAAAGATACTGGTAAAGGTATTTCCTCAGAATTTTTACCCCATGTATTTGAGTATTTCCGCCAAGCTGATGGTAAAACCACTCGACAATTTGGTGGGCTGGGATTAGGGCTAGCTATTGTGCGTCATCTTGCAGAATTGCATGGTGGATCTGTCCATGCAGAAAGTCCAGGCGAAGGAATGGGAGCAACATTCACAGTCAAGTTACCCCTAATGCGCGATCCGCCACAAATCAAGAAAGACAGCGTGACACCGAATAATTCCTTGAGTTTGGCAGGGCTGTCGATTCTAGCTGTAGATGATGATACAGATACAGGTGAATTTCTTACTATCATGCTCGAACAGTTTGGAGCATCAGTGATTGCAGTAGCATCAGCAGGCCAAGCCTTAGAAGTAATAGCAAAATCCCCACCAGATTTACTGTTGAGTGATATTGGTATGCCAGGAATAGACGGCTACACGCTAATACGTTTAATTCGAGCTATGACACCAGAACAAGGAGGACAAATTCCCGCGATCGCCTTGACTGCTTATGCAGGAGAATTTAACCAGAAACAAGCACTCGCCGCCGGGTTTCAGATGCACTTACCTAAACCTATTGAATCACAGGAATTATTAAAGGCGATCGCCCAAATCTTTGCTGACAAAAGGGGATTAGGGACTGGGGATTAGGGGCTGGGGATTAGGGACTGGGGAGTGGGATAAAGCAGGGGAGCAGGGAGCAGGGGAGAAAAACTTCCCCAATCCCCAATGCCCAAATTTTGATTTATTTTGTTCTTTTCAACTTAAAGCAATTTTATGAAAGCTTACGAAGTTCAAAGCGATGCAGGGATTGATGGACTGAAATTAGTTAATCGCCCTGAACCGAAACTGGGTTTGGGACAAGTTTTGATCAGAGTCAAAGCAACATCGCTCAATTACCGTGACTTGCTTGTTATTGAGGGAGCCTACGGTTCTGGAGTGAAATATCCCCTAATTCCCCTGTCTGATGGCGCGGGGGAGGTGGTGGCGGTGGGCGAAGGTGTGACAAGGGTGAATGTAGGCGATCGCGTAGCTGGTATTTTCTTCCAAGATTGGATTTCTGGCGCTTTAACCAGAGAGAAAATGAAATCGGATTTAGGAGGTGGTATTGATGGGATGCTCGCTGAGTATGTTGTATTACACCAAGACGGATTAGTGATATTACCCGATCATCTATCCTATGTTGAAGGTGCAACTTTACCCTGTGCAGCAGTGACAGCTTGGCACGCTCTGGTGAGCAAGGGCAATCTTATTGAAGGTAACACTATATTATTACTCGGTACAGGAGGCGTTTCCATTTTCGCTCTGCAATTTGCCAAGTTACACGGTGCTAGAGTCATACTTACTTCCAGCAATGATGACAAGTTAGCACGAGCTAGAGAATTGGGTGCAGATGAGACAATCAACTACAAGACAACGCCAGATTGGGAAAAGAAAGTCTACGAACTAACTAATCGCACAGGTGTGGATCATGTGGTAGAGGTAGGCGGTGTAGGTACTCTCCCACAATCACTACAAGCAGTTCGTATTGGGGGACGTGTGAGCTTGATTGGTGTGCTGTCAGGCAGGGGAAGTCAAATTGACCCCATGCCAATACTGTTTAAAAGCTTAACATTTCAAGGTATTTATGTGGGCAGTCGCAAAATGTTTGAGGCAATGAATCAGGCGATCGCTCAGTATCAATTACAGCCTATTATTGATAAAATATTCCCCTTCACCGAAGCGCCAGAAGCTTACCGTTACCTCAAAAGTGCGGGTCACTTTGGCAAAGTTGTAATTCAGATTGACTGAAATCCCCCTAAGATAGCTAAGGAGCTTCTTAGCTCATTACAATTAATTTCTAGAGATGCAAAACTTTGCGTCTCTACAACTATTTTTAACTAGCTATAGATCAAAGTAAAATTATGATTACTTTTGTCAATGTTTTTACAGTCCTCCCCGAAAAGCAAGAAGATGCATTGCGAAAAATCCAGCAAGTTTATGTGGAGGTTGCCAGGTATCACTCTGGATTCGTTTCTGCTAAATTACTCAAGAGTGATGATGGCACTAGAGTTACTGCGATCGCTAATTGGGAAAGTGTAGAACAACTTGTTGCTATGAGAGAAACTCAGGGCTTTAAAGATTTGCATAATCAGGAATTTTTTGATGCGATCGTTTCCGTCGAACCTCATATATATAGTAATGCTAATACTATCGAAGTTTCCAGCATAAAAATAAATAGTTAAACAGACCAACCTCAATAAAAATTTTTGACATTAGGACGATTTTCTGATTTTTCTCCTTCTGGCTTGAGTTTGCTTTTCTAACGGTAATTATATTAAAGAGATTCCTGATGTCAGTAAATAATAATCCTCTGAAGCAGCCAGAAAATAAGCTACTCGCTGCTTTACCTACAGATGAATATGAGCGTCTTATTCCCCACTTGAAGTTTGTTCCTCTCTTATCTGGGCAACTTATTTATACACCAGCAGAACCGATCACACACGTCTATTTTCCCCATAAAGCAGTGATTTCGCTAATCGCAACAATGCAAGAAGGTTCGTCAGTTGAATTTGCTTTGGCGAGCAATGAAGGTATGGCGGGTATCACAACGATTTTGGGAGACAATACAACAACCACAACAGCAATTGTGCAAGTACCAGGTGATGGTATGCGGATGGATGTGGATGTGTTGATAAGTGAGTTCAAAAAGGGTGGAAAACTGCAAAGCCTGTTGCTGCGCTACTTACAAGCTTTAATTGCCGAAATGGCACAAGGGTCTGCCTGCAACCGTCTCCATAACTTGGAGGCGCGGTTTGCTCGTTGGTTGCTGAAAGTTTCCGACCGTTTGCAATCGAGCGAATTTGCACTTACTCAAGAATTTATTGCCCAGATGCTAGGTGTACGCCGTTCTGGTGTTAGTGTCGCTGCTGGTACGTTCAGCCAAGCAGGAATAATTAGTTACAGTCGTGGTCGCATTAAGATTTTAAATCGAGAAGCATTAGAAGCAAATTGCTGCGAGTGTTATAGTGTTATAAAAACCGAATTTGCTCGGTTACTAGACGATCAGCCTAAGCGCGATCGCGGTTAAAAATTTTTACGTCTGTATGTGCGAAATCGGACAGACCTCATCGCTTGAGTACATTTAATCTTATATATGAGAGTGCATATTCATACAATTGCTACTCCAGATATTAAAACTTCACTATGGTCGAAATGATGGATAACAAACCCCTATCTTTACAAGGACTACGGTTGCTTATAGTTGATGACGACCCAGATACAAGAAAGTTGCTTAGTATTTTGTTTACATTGGAGGAGGCAGATGTAATGACAGCCACCTCAGTGAGCGAAGCTTTAGAAATATTGCCATCCTTTAAACCAGACGTCCTGATCAGCGACATTTGCTTACCGGATGAAGATGGTTACTCACTGATGCGGAAAGTTAAAAAACTTGACTCAGCACGAGGTAAAAGAACTCCAGCGATCGCACTGACGGCATTTATTAGAGAAGCAGATGAGATATATGCCTATATAGCTGGTTTTCAGAAGTACTTATGTAAGCCAATTGACTTAGATGAGTTGATTTGGGCAGTTGCTAGTTTAACTGGACTTCAGCAGTACGCTTGAAAATTGCTTCTCCAATATCAATACCATTGCCAATTTACGAGGGTTCAACGCCTGTAGAAACGGGATGAATACGACCTAAAGCAGTAAGCTTGGCAAAAATCTGGGTTAATAAAATAGGCTCCGGGATTTCGGGAAGCATTTTTAA
>JAESGN010000464.1_pt1 | contig 35886 bp, 26 predicted proteins | sample 9269731 | NCBI WGS metagenome assembly JAESGN01 (sample SAMN15720683, study PRJNA650826) | algae metagenome | isolation source: Mojavia pulchra JT2-VF2 and co-occurring heterotrophs from desert soil | place: USA: Cadiz Valley, Joshua Tree National Park, CA | collected 1998-06-08
ATCGCAGTTGGTACAAATGTGATTTTGTTTACCTCTTCGCTTTCCGTTTTTCCTAATTTCCGTAGATCCACAGTATGGACATTGCACAGTAGACAACCTCAACTCATCCCTCTATTATGCAACGCCAAAAATGCCTACTCTAACCACATCAATAACTTGCTATTAATTAAAGTTCATAGTATATATGTACTAGCGAGTAGAGAGCGGATGATTAGACTCAAGCTAGGTGTGAGGTTGGAGAAAAATGACAAAGCCCTTTATAGGATTGGTTTGCGTTAACTTTCAAGATTAACTAAAAATCTTTATAAACTGCTTAAAACTCTTGTCACATTAGGATTTAAAATTAAATTATCAGGGATTCACCCCAAGACTGAATTAAAGCGTAATATAATGCAGAATCCACTGCATTTACCTTGGGGGAAGCTTTGCGTTTTCAGTTTAAGAAAAAGAAACTCGAAGCACTTTACACAGAAGAAAAAGATGCTCATAAATACCCAGGTGTGGTTGATGACTTTTTTGAAGTCATGGCAATTATTGATGCTGCTGTAGATGAGCGAGACTTATATGCTCAAAAAGGGTTGAGATTTGAAAAACTCAAAGGAAAACGAGGAAAACAAGGACAGCGTTCCTTACGTTTAAATGATCAGTGGCGTTTAATCGTGACAGTGGATGAGGATAATCAAGGTAATTACCTCACAATAATCGACATTGAAGACTACCACTAACTTTCGCTACTCAGGGAAGACAGCAACATGAGCCAGAATCTAGCACCAGCAAGAGTACCAACACCAGGGAAAATTTTAAGTCGAGAATTAGAAGCCCGTGGCTGGACACAAAAAGATTTAGCAGAAATTATGGGTCGTCCAGTTCAAACTATCAACGAAATTATCCGGGGAAGCAAGCAAATTACACCGGAAACAGCTATCGAACTCTCACTTGCATTAGGAACTTCTCCTGAGTTCTGGACGAACTTGGAAGCAAAGTATCGGCTGCATCTAGCAGGTAAAGAAAAAAAGGAGCAAGATATAGCTCGTAAAAGCCGATTATATACAATTGCCCCGATCTCGGAACTAATCAAAAATGGGTGGATTCAATCAACAGATTCGATTAATGAGTTAGAACAGCAAGTTTGTAATTTTTTCGGTATATCTTCTTTAGATGAAACACCTAAATTAGATGTTAATTTTCGTTGTTCCAAGCATCGAGAGCTAGAGTTAACCTCTCAAATAACTTGGGTAAAGCGGGTAGAATATATAGCGAAACAACAAACAGTTGCTAGTTTTGACTGCACAAAACTAGAGGCTGCTATCGCTGAAATTCTAACTTGTAGTGAAAAAGTAGAAAGTATTGTGCGGATTCCTAAATTACTAGCAGATTTAGGCGTACATTTTGTAATTGTGCCGCATTTGAGTAAAACTTACTTAGATGGTGCAGCCTTTTATTTAAATGATAATCCTGTTGTTGCATTGACATTGAGATATGACCGGATTGACTCATTCTGGTTTACCCTGATGCACGAGTTAGCGCATATTGTTTTAGGACATCAAGGAACTTACTTAGATAACTTGGATGCTCTAGAAGAGAATAATGAGGAAACAGAAGCTAATCAAAAAGCGGCTGACTGGTTAATACACTCTCAGACATTAAATGAATTTATTATCAGGAGTAAAAAAGTCTTTTCTCGTAAAGCAATTGAAGATTTTGCTGAGAATCAACACAGACATCCAGGCATAATCCTTGGTCGCTTACATTATGACAAATTAGTTCCCCATAAAAATTTGAGACCGTTACTTGTCAAAGTTAGCCCCCTTTTGAAGAACTGGATTGATAACTAGGGTCGAAATGGATGATTGCAGGCTGATTACATAGAAGACGGTATTGAAGTAGTTTGAGCTTGTATTACTACTTCAAAGTCTATATTTCAAGCTGAAAACTCTTCACCTATGTGTCGTCCATAAATTTTAACTCTTTTGTGCGTGCAAAACTACTGAGCCGCACATCATTAAAACTGCATCCCCGCGTCTTTGCGTATTTCTGACGCTAGGGATTATGCAGCTTCAAGGCAAATTAGCTTATCAGATTTTTCTCCCTCAGCTCCCCCAGCTTCAAAAACTATGGAAAGTCCCTTATGGCACAATCAGCACTGGACAAGGTGAAAGATTTATGACGCGGGTAGTGACGCTATCAGTTGCTCCCTCTTCAGTCAAGCCTAAACCTCGACAGCCCATAATAATTAAATCTGCTTCAATTTCATCGGCGACATCACAGATGGTAAAAGCTGGTTTGCCTTGCCGTTCAATAGTTTCACATTTAATTCCTTGCTGAGAGAATAGATTTTGAGCATTCTCCAGCAGTTTAGCAACTACCTCTGGTGACACCATTGGATCAGCACTAGGCGTCTCTGCGGAGGGTTCTTCCACTACAGACAGTAACACCAAGCGACTACCATACTTTTGGACAACATTGGTAACCACATCAGCAGCTTCCCGTGCTTCTCGACTTTGATCGATAGGAAATAGAACTGTCTTAAACATCTCTCTCACCTCCGTACCCCTGACTCCGGTAAAATCTGGATGGTTCTACTTTTAAAACAATAACAAAAAGGCGATCAGGAGGGTCTGGCTGTGTCCAAAAAAACTTTAGCAAATTTATCTGCAACAGAGGTATCTGGTAAACGTGCGTTAGTACGGGTTGATTTTAATGTGCCTCTGGATGATCAGGGCAACATTACAGACGATACTCGCATTCGCGCTGCTCTACCAACTATCCAAGACTTAACGCAGAAGGGAGCTAAGGTAATTCTAGCAAGCCATTTTGGTCGTCCCAAGGGCGTGGATGACAAATTGCGTTTGACTCCTGTGGCTAAACGGTTGTCTGAATTACTGGGTCAAGAAGTCATTAAGACTGACGACTCTATCGGTGATGAAGTTGCTGCCAAAGTCGGGGCTTTACAAAACGGTCAAGTACTGTTATTAGAAAATGTCCGTTTCTACAAAGAAGAAGAAAAAAATGACCCAGAATTTGCTAAAAAATTGGCAGCCAATGCAGATTTTTATGTAAATGACGCTTTTGGTACTGCACACCGCGCCCATGCTTCTACTGAAGGTGTAACTCAATTTTTGAGTCCTTCTGTGGCTGGATATTTGGTTGAGAAGGAATTGCAATATCTGCAAAACGCGATTGAAAATCCTCAACGTCCTTTGGCGGCTATTATTGGCGGTTCCAAAGTTTCTAGTAAGATTGGCGTAATTGAAACACTGCTGGAGAAGTGCGACAAGCTGATCATCGGCGGTGGGATGATTTTCACCTTTTACAAAGCGCGTGGGTTGAATGTTGGTAAGTCTCTGGTAGAAGAAGACAAGCTAGAACTAGCGAAGTCTTTGGAAGCCAAGGCTAAAGAACGCGGTGTTACTTTCCTGCTGCCTACAGATGTAGTAGTAGCAGATAAGTTTGCCCCTGATGCTAATGCAACAACCGTCAACATTGAAAACATTCCTGATGATGGCATGGGTTTGGATATTGGGCCAGACTCTGTAAAAGTCTTCCAAGACGCGCTTGCAGATTGCAAAGCGGTGATTTGGAATGGGCCAATGGGTGTGTTTGAATTTGATAAGTTTGCGGTAGGTACAGAAGCGATCGCTCATACCCTCGCTGGACTTAGCAAGCAAGGCGCTACCACTATCATCGGCGGTGGCGACTCTGTGGCAGCTGTTGAAAAGGTAGGTTTAGCCGATCAAATGAGCCACATTTCCACTGGCGGTGGCGCTAGCTTGGAATTACTCGAAGGTAAGGTATTGCCTGGTATTGCTGCTTTAGACGATGCGTAATTAACTTACATAATTCCCCGGCTTGTAGAAGTCTGGGGAATTATACGAATTAAGTAGGTCGGCGTAAATAAATATCGTTACGATAAGGCAGGGAGCAGGGAGCAGGGAGCAGGGAGCAGGGAGCAGGGGGAAAAAGAATTTGAGCTTTGTTTATTTTTCTGGCGTTGCATAATTACGGGATAATTTTGGAATTTGCATTAAAAATAATCACCGCGTCTTCCCGTCTTTGCGTCAGCCTCAATCATTCCCTTATTCAGCAACGCCGAATAAATTTATAAAATTTCCCAATCCCCAATCCCCAATCCCCAATCCCCAGCCCCCAATCCCCAGTCCCCAATCCCCAGTCCCCAATCCCCAATCCCCAATCCCCAGTCCCCAATCCCCTTTTAAAAAATCCTAATTCTTAGCTTCTTCATCGTGTTCAACTACTTCAGAAGTAGCTTGCAAAGGCTTAACTACCCGTGCGATCGCTTCTTGCACAAAAGCTTTAATAAATTCGTCCCGGCGATTCATCTGAAACTGACGCTGTACAACCTCTGTCATCCCACCATCACCCCAATCTTGGTCATGACGAAAATACTCAATAAAACTTTTGCCGGCAATCCGCGTTAAATAAGCTGCTGTTACACCTTGAATGGCCCTACCTACAATAAAAGTAGCAGGATTAGTTTGCAAAGCCGCAGAAAGTAACTGAATTGCTCCCTTAACTATGCCCAGACTGGCAATCGTTTTTGCTAAGGAAAGGGCTAACTCTCGTCCCCGTTCCATATTCAATTCACAGCCGTACAATCTACCAATTTCTACGACCATCTGAGCATTGACAGCAGCTGTTGCTAGTAAATCTACAACTGGTAAAGGCGTGACTGAGACCACACCAGCACCAATCCACTGAAACCGCTCGACTATTTTATCTGCTTGACGGCGACGTTGGGAATCGATGAGTTTGCGCGCTTCCTCACCCAATCGTAGAGATTGTAGGAGAATATTATCTGCCACCAAATCTTCACCCTCAGCCCGTAAAATAGCTGCCATCCGCCGCAACAGAGGAACAATATCCGGTTCAGGCTCGAAGGTTTCCCCAGTTTCTAGTTGTGCAGGTTGAGGATTTGCCGCGATCGCCACGACATCATTAGGGGCAATAAATCCCCGCACCCGCTGACGCAATCTTGCTAGGATAGATTCTTTGTTTTCGTCTGTGTATAAGTCAGTTTTGTTGAGGACGAGAAGCGATCGCTTGCCAATTTCTGCCAAACCCCGCAGTGGTTCATATTCTGATCGTCTTAAATCATTATCCACTACAAACAACAGCAAATCTGCTTCCGTTGCCAGTGCCCGTGCTAGTTGTTCTCGTTCTGTTCCCGCCACCCCTGCTTCTAAAATTCCTGGTGTATCCGTAATTAAAATTTTGCGTTCTAATCCCTTCAACCTCAGACAATAAGTTTCACCTACCTGGGTTGTACCCATCGGTGCATCCACTTGACCTACCATGCGTCCCATCACCGCATTTACCAAAGAAGTTTTGCCAGCACTCCCCGTACCAAACACCACTACTTGAATTTCACCCCGTGCTAAAGTAACTTCAATTTCCCGCGAGCGACTTAGTAAAGCTTGCCGTGCTACTTCATCTTGAATTTGTGCAACCTGTTGCCGTACAGCTTGTAGCGTTGAAGAAGCCGCATCAGATTTGGCAGCCGGAATTTGCGCTGGAGTTACACGAGACCGGTTACGGCGGCGCGATCGCTGCTCGCCAGACTGCATCATCACTACATAATAGACAAACGCGGCTATTAAGGCTCCGATGAGGACAATCAGCAGCAACAGCAGAAGATTGCCCAACAAAGGAGAATAGGACAACTGCCAGTAGAGGCGAGACAGGGAATCAATTAGCCACAGGCTAAGACCCAAAATAAGAATGAAACCAACAATCAGCGTTACTATGCGCGATAGAGGCATGGATGGCAAAGATTAGTGGATATTCAGTAGGCAGATGCTTTTAATCTTAATAGTTTCAGTGTTTTTTATCAGAGTAGTCAGCAAGAAGTATAGATCCTTTGGAAGTTGTGGCGTGGGAAATTTACTGCCATAAAGAAAGTACAAGCCAAAGTAGGCTGACCCTAGACTTCGTGCCTGAAGAGCCTTCAGGTAAGTCTTACAAAGAAAAAACTCACAAACAAAACAAAATTATGGGACTTTTCGATCAAATTCTTGGTGCTGTCGCCAATCCTAATCAGCAAGCCAGCTTAGGGCAACTGGGAAGTATTGTAAACACCGTGAATCAACTGAGCGATCGCACTGGGGCAGATCCCTCAACAATACAATCTGTATTGGGTATTGTGGGTAACTATGTGCGTTCTTCTTTACAAGAGAAGCAAGCTACAGGCGGTAGTGAACAAGCCCAAGCTCTGGTAAATCAATATAGCGGCACTTCTGCCAACCCTCAAGCCGTGAACTCTCTGTTTTCGCCTACGATGCAGCAACAGGTTGCTCAGGTTGCTGCCCAGCGCACTGGCTTGGATGCTGGTATGATCCAACAATTGCTGCCTTTACTAGTGCCTGTAGTCCTAAATTTCCTACAATCTGGTGCAAGCGCTCAAAATCCTCAAGCTGGCGGCAATCCTGTACTAAATTCCTTTCTAGATGCTGACAGGGATGGCGATGTCGATATTGCTGATGCTATCAAGTTGGCTAGTCAGTATATCAGACGGTAAGAATTCCAAAATAAAACCCTCACCTTTATTCTTTGCATTAGAAGGTGAGGGTTTTGACAGAGGGGCAGAGGGGAAAGTACAGACGCGATTAATCGCGTCTTATACAATAACTCCCCTGCTCCCCTGCTCCCCTGCACAAGCGCAGGCTTTGAGAGATGTGGTGAGAAATCCGGGCTTATACTCTTGCAGGTAAAGATAACTTTACAGGTTGCTCTAACTTACGACCTTGAATGTTATTAACATCTTCCGCTGCTAACAACTCCCGAATTATAGTGGCTAGGACTTTTTGCAATAAGCGATTGGTAATTTGTTGACCCAAACGTTGTACCCCAGGATTGACTAACAATTGGGCAAGTTGGGGAGCAAGTTGTGTGATGTCAAAGCCACGAGTTTCTCTGAGAATATTCAAGATCCGTTTTATATGCTCCAGAGTTTGTTGTTGTTCAACTGTGGCTGCGGGAGTTTCGTTGATAGCAGTTATTCCTACCTGTTCACGCAGTAAGTAGGTGAAGTTATGCAAAACATTTTTACCTAAAGCATTGATTCCGTTAACAAATTCGTCTACCAGCTTGTCACGAATAAAACCACCTCGTTCGGTAGCAAGAAAATCTACACCTTGATTTACTACTAAATTCAAGTCGTAATCTTCATTGCTTCGAGCATTTCTTAACAGATTTTCTAAGCGATTCCAGCGGAATTTACCATCTTTAAATAGTAAATCTTGCAGTGATGCTCTTAATGCTGGTGCGGGATCGGTTAACAAACGTTTGGCAACGTAGGGATAAGCTTCGCTGAGAACTTTAAAGTTAGGATCTATATAGATAGCAATACCTTCTAAGGTAACCAGCGAGCGAATAATTAAAGCGTAGTAGGGAGGTACACGGAAAGGATACTCATACATCAAAGCCGATAATTCATCGGTGATGCTTTTAATATTCAACTCAGCAACGCTTGCACCTTGGGCATCAGCAAAGACGTTAGCAAATGCTGGGATAATTGGTGTTAAATCTGTGTCCGGCGATAAAAAATCTAGCTTAACGTAGTCTTTGGCCAAGCCTTCAAAGTCACGGTTGACAACGTGAACGATCGCCTCAATTAAACCATAACGCTGAGCTGGCTGAATCTCGCTCATCATTCCAAAGTCGAGATAAGCCAATTTCCCATCCAACGTTGCTAACAAATTGCCTGGGTGGGGATCAGCGTGGAAAAATCCATGTTCTAGCAATTGACGCAGCGAACACTGCACACCCACTTCAATTAAATAACGGGCATCTATGCCCTGAGCTTTAATTTCTGCTGTTTGAGTTAGTTTAATACCGTTAATCCACTCCATCGTCAAAACGCGACGGTTGGTGTATTCCCAATAAATTTTCGGTACGTAGATGTCTTTTATATGACCATACAATTGAAAAAAGCGCTCGGCATTTTCGCCTTCATGGATGTAGTCCATTTCTTCAAAAATGCGATCGCCTAATTCATCAAGAATGCCTACTAAATCACTTCGTATCCGCTTAAATTGTTTCTGTGCCCAACCAGCCAGACGACGTAAGATATATAAATCAATAGTAATGCGCTCTTTTAAGTCAGGGCGCTGGACTTTAACTGCAACTTCTTCACCAGTTTTTAGCTTACCTTTATACACTTGCCCCAAAGAAGCAGCGGCAATTGGTTCGGCTGAAAGTTCTGTGTAGATTTCTGCTGGCGGTGCGCCTAGTTCTTCTTCGATAAATTGGTAGGCAATTTCGTTGGGAAAAGGTGGTAATTGGTCTTGTAGCCTAGTCAGTTCTTCTAAGTATGTGGGAGGAACTAAATCTGGTCTTGTAGACAAAGCTTGCCCAATTTTGATGTACGCAGGCCCCAGTTGCGTCAATAATTCTCTCAGTTGAACAGCACGGCGGCGGTCATTTTTCACTGTAATTCCCCGTCTGCTGTCCCACCACAACCCAAAAGCAAAGGATATAGTTGGCCCTAAGACTGCAAAAATCCGCTTGACAACTTCTAAGCGTCTGTTTTGGTAATGCGCCGCTATCTCCGCCGGATTGTAACGCGTTGGCTCAGGTTCAACTTGCGTCGTCAATGCCCGTTGTTGTTGGGCTGCTATAAGTCTTGGCGATCGCACTACCAAACCTTGTGTACCATTTTCTGGCACTACTTCGGCAACATATACTTCGTCGCCACGGTTGTTGCTAGCGCGATTGTCCTCCTCGATCGGTCGGGAAGTAGGGGGATGTGTTTTAACAATCATGAAGAATGCCACCGGTCGAATTGATCATGTTAAGTATTGTAACAATATGTTTCAAGACAAGCATCCCTAAATTAGGCATGAGCCTGATTTGGCAGATATTTTCTTGACAGCTAGTATATTGAGACAAAATTTTCATTATTAAAAACTATTGAGCCAGGTCAGAGGCAATAAAACAATATATATGCTTCTGCTCGACTAACTCAAAATCAAACTAAACTAGGTTTGCTACACTTAAATGGGCCTGCTACTTCAATAGTAGTGGGTAATGCTGGTTGCTAAAATGTCATGTTTGCTGAACTAAGACGGAAATAAATCTAGCTTGAAACAAAGTGTCAAAAGCCTAAAACACTACGGTTTTTGGATTTGGAATTCCGCATAGCGGTACTAGTGTCCTCTAAGTTGGAAGTATTCGGCATCTGCCCTCATGGAGAACTTGGCTTGATGTTGCTTTGCCTGCGAATTGAAAATTTTGCCCTGATTGACCAACTAGAACTGGAGTTTGGCGCTGGACTGAACGTCTTGACAGGTGAAACCGGCGCTGGAAAATCGATCATTCTAGATGCCATTGATGCTGCACTAGGAGGTAAAGTCTCTAGTCGAGTGATTCGCACTGGAACGAGTCGGGCAATGGTAGAAGCTACTTTTAAATCTAACCCAGCCTTAGTTGCTTGGCTGAACGAACAAGAAATTGATGCAATAGACGAGAGTTCTGTAGTTATAAGTCGGGAAATTGCAGCCACTGCTAGTAATATCCGTAGTAGATCGCGGGTAAATGGCGTGTTGGTAAATCGGCCGATGATGGTGGGATTGCGCGATCGCTTGGTGGAAATTACTGCCCAAGGTCAAACTGTACAAGTAGGACAATCTGCCCAAGTCCGTGACTGGTTGGATTTGCATGGTGGTGAATCTCTCATGCAGCAACGGCAGATTATTGCTAGTGCTTTTAGTACTTACCAACAAGCACATCTAGTATTAGAAAAACGCCGGACATCCGAACGAGAACGTTTGCAACAACTCGACTTGCTCACCTATCAAGTGCAGGAATTAGGAGCAGTCAATCTCAGCGATCCTAATGAACTAGAACAGCTATTGCAAGAACGAGAACGCCTCAATCATGTGGTGGATTTGCAACAGATGAGTTACAAAGTTTATCAAGCTTTGTATCAAAATGATAACGAAGCCCCAGCCGCCGCTGATTTATTGGGAGATAGCGAAGCGACACTCAATGACATGGTGGAATACGATGCTCAACTGCAACCACTGTTGGACTTGGTAAGAGATGCTCAAGCTACATTAATGGAAGTGGCCAGGCAAATTAATGCTTATGGAGAAGATTTAGAAGCTGATCCGCAACGTTTAGAGGAAGTAGAAGAGCGAATTCGGGAATTAAAGCAGATTTGTCGTAAATATGGCCCAACGTTACAAGAAGCGATCGCCTACTACCAGCGTATCCAAAGCGAATTAGCAGAACTTAACGATAGCGAACAATCAATCGAAAAATTAGAACAGCAAGAACAAGCAAGTTTGACAAAGCTGATGCAAGCTTGTAATCAGTTAACTCAATTGCGCCGTCAAGCTGCTAACAAATTAGAATCACGATTGATATCTGAACTCAAGCCCCTAGCGATGGAAAAGGTGCAGTTTACAGTGGAGATTGTACCTACCACCCCAACGGCTACTGGAGCAGACAAAATTACATTTATGTTTAGCCCCAACCCCGGAGAACCACTACAACCTTTATCGGAAATCGCCTCTGGGGGTGAAATGAGCCGCTTTTTGCTGGCGCTGAAAGCTTGTGTTTCTCAAGCCGACGCTGCTGGGACAATGGTATTTGATGAAATTGATGTCGGTGTATCGGGAAGAGTAGCCCAAGCGATCGCCGAAAAATTACATCAGCTAAGTCAAAGTAACCAAGTATTATGTGTTACCCACCAACCTTTAGTTGCTGCTATGGCAGATCGACATTTCCGCGTCGATAAGCAAATTATCAATCAGTCTAAGGGTAATAAAGCGAACAATGGAAACGCCGAACAGAGAACCGTGGTGCGCGTTACTACCTTGGATAATTTAACCACTCGCCGGGAAGAACTAGCGCAATTGGCTGGTGGTAAGTCTGCAACAGACGCGATCGCCTTTGCAGAATCTCTATTATTGCAAGCTGCTAATCATCGGCGTGGAGAAGGGTAATATCTTGTCGGGTTCAAAACTTATCATTAAGACCGCAAGGGAGCAGGTTTTTTCATGACTAATCAGCCGGACATGATATCAAGAACTGATACACGTAGTTTAGGGTATATAGTGATCGCATAATGCAGTACCACCAAAGTATTGGTGCGCCACAGCAAGCTAGAAGCATCATACAAGATTAAAGGCTCGTATTTTAATTTATTTACATTCCTTAGCTTCAAAATTAACCTCAAACCTACCTTTTGGTAGAGATAATAAATTTGCGTAACGGATAAATTTATCACTAAACCCATATATCCAAGCCAGTGTCCTCCGACAATCTCCCTTATCGGAGGTTTCTCTTGTACCTAAATTAATATTTGATTAGTGCAGATTTGTATCTGGCTGTTGAGCGCAGCAAAGATGCGATCGCCTACCTATAAATTCAACACTTTTCATATCAAAGTCAATCAAAGCTCTATCAAGGATATTAATCAATGAGAGCACTGTTGCTTTACCCACAGTTTCCCCAGTCTTTTTGGTCTTACGATCGCTTTATGGAAATCGCTGGGCTAAAGGCGGTTATTCCACCACTGGGAATTATTACAGTCGCCGCACTTCTACCCAAAGATTGGGAAATTCGATTTTACGATCGTAACGTCAAACTAGAAACTGAGGCTGATTGGGAGTGGTGCGATCTGGTGATCATCTCAGCGATGTTGGTGCAAAAACCTGATTTCCACGCCTTAATTCAAAAAGCAGTCCGATTAGGTAAAAAAGTTGCAGTGGGTGGGCCCTACCCTACATCCGTCCCCCAAGATGCCCTTGATTCTGGGGCGCATTACCTAATTTTGGATGAAGGCGAGATGACAGTTCCGCAATTTTTAGAAGCCTTCAGCCAAGGACAAGAGCAAGGAATCTTTCGCTCTTTAGAAAAACCGGATGTCACTCAAAGCCCCATGCCTCGCTTTGACTTGCTGAAGCGAGATGCTTACTTGATGATGGCTATGCAGTTTTCTCGCGGTTGCCCATTTAACTGTGAATTTTGTGACATCATTACCCTTTATGGGCGGAAACCTCGTACCAAAGAACCAAGCCAGGCGATCGCAGAGTTACAAGCTCTTTATGATTTAGGTTGGCGAGGGTCACTTTTCATTGTTGATGACAACTTTATTGGCAATCAACGTAACGTCAAGCGATTCCTTAGAGAATTGATTCCTTGGGTGAAGCAGCACAATTACCCTTTCACCTTCATCACTGAAGCTTCTGTAAACTTGGCAGAAGACGATGAATTATTACAGCTAATGAGTCAAGCAGGCTTTTATGCTGTCTTTCTCGGCATTGAAACCCCAGACCAAGATAGCCTGCAAGTAACAAACAAATTGCAAAATACTCGCAACCCCCTCATCGAAGCCTGTCGCAAAATCAATGATGCAGGAATGCTGATATATGCAGGATTTATCCTTGGTTTTGATGGCGAACGCACAGGTGCAGGAGAACGGATTCAAGCTTTTGTAGAACAAACGAGTATTCCGCAACCGATGTTAGGCATCCTTCAAGCTTTGCCTAATACTGCTTTATGGAACCGCCTGCAAAAAGAGCAGCGTTTAGTAAAGGGTATTGGCGTGACTGAGGTAGGAGACCAAAATTCTTTGATGAATTTCGTCCCCACCCGTCCTTTAGCTGAAATTGCTAGAGAATATGCCGAAGGTTTCTGGACATTGTATGAACCTCAAAACTATCTCAAACGCTGTTTTCAGCAGTGTCTCAGTATTGGCTCACTGGCAGAGCGAAAACAAACTATGCAATTTTCTCCAGGTAAAGGGTTGCGGCTGGTTGCTCAGTTAATCTGGCTCCAAGGTTTACGCAGACCTGAAATTCGGGTACAGTTCTGGCGACAACTGTGGACGATTCTGCGAACAAAGCCGCAAGTTCTCAATATGTATTTAGGTCTATGCGCCGCAGGAGAGCATTTTTGGGAGTACCGTGCTTTAGCCAGGGAACGGATTACTCAGCAACTAGGCTATGATCCACTGTCAGCCTCGACATTATCCGAGCCAGAACGAATGCTTGTCAGGTCTTGAGTTTTTAGCAAATACTGATTAATTAGTTGATTTTACGGTGGTAGGACTTACGCACCCAAGCCTCTCCCCTTGTTGGCTACGGTGTACACACAAGTCTTTGAAAGTTGCCCCACAGTCTTTTGATCCCCCCAACCCCCCTTAAAAAGGGGGGCTAAAATCCCTTAAAGTCCTCCAATTTATCGGAGGATAATGATGGATCTACAATGATTTCGGTTTAGTACAGAGATGTGTGTACACCGTAGCCTTGTTGGGGAGAGGTTCATCGAATTCACGTATTTTTAACTTGGTATCCAAGCATAAATCATTTTAGAAATGGCTCTAAACCAACCGAATTCAGCAAATTTGTCCAGTCCGTCGCTAGAGTTGTATCTTGAGGTTTGGCAAGACGTAATTCAGCCAGGGTAGTCAGGGCATCGTACCAAATACCATTCTCAGCATAAAGCCCTACCCGTTGTTGGGGAGTCGCTTGCTTGAGGCTGTTTGCTAATCTAGGATTCGGATTAACTCGTTGCACCCATCCTTCTACATATTCCTGATATTCTCGTTGTACAGGTTGTTGTGAGTCACAAATGCCTTTCATCTTGAAATACCAGTGGTACATCTTGCCTGCTTGTAATGGCGAAGTAGTTGCTGGTAAACCGACGCTAACAATTCCTGGTATTTCTGGTGCTTTTACTGTTGTTCGGTATAGAGTTTGGCTTGGTTTAATAGACTCATCTTTCAAAACAAATTCAATAGTATTAATTTGAGATTTGTTATAAGGTAAAAAAAACCAAAATGTTGGATGTTCGCTAACTGTTAAGCCCCAAACTTTGTTGACAGTAACTACTTCTGTTTGACCTTGCTTCAGTGTCTGTTCATAGACAGGTACGAGTGCAATGACAGACTGATTGCCAACACTACAACTGCGACTTGCTGCACCTCCGCGATCGCCAACTGCGCCCCTGTCTGGTGGTGGCGGTGGTGGTGAAAATTTGAGCGGGGTGGCAGAAACTGGTGTCATCCAAATAGTAGCATAACAAGTGATTATTCCTAATAAAGCTATCCTTAATGCAGTAGTTAATTGTACTTTTTGCCAATAGCTTTTCATAAAGAGTTATTAATTTTTAATGCTATTAATTTAGTGTCTATTTTTTGGGTAATAGAGTGAAGTAGGCGACTAAACTTATACTACTCCCTGCCAACGCTAGGGCAGCAGGAACTAGGGGAACCCAACAGCTAGATGTAATGAAAATTATTAAGCAACTACTGTATAAAACTGTCATAGCTATTCCACCTGCCAAGCCCAAGTAAGCGAGTCGGTGCAGATAAGCCGCAAGCAACCCACCCAGAAAAGACCAGCCCCCAATCCAAATCCCCTCACCCCATATAGACCAACTCCACAATAGAGACCGCCCGTCTAATGCTGCACTCAGCAGTTGACTGACCATCTGTGCTTGTAAAAAGACTCCTGGTATTACCCGTGGGTTCCCTTGGGAATTGGTGTAGGGGGTCGCCCAGTAATCACGAAAACTTTCTGCTGTTGTGCCAATAATAACTATTCGGTCTTTAACTGCATTGGCATTTAGCTGACCTGCTAGCGCTTGTCTTAAGGTAATATGTGGTGCGATCGCCTCTGGAGAGGGAGAGGAGCGATAATTCAATAAGATTTGATGTCCGAAAGCGTCAATTCTTTGATAGCCTGCGGTGTGAGCTTCTATCGGTTTAAATGTGATTTTCCCTAATTGCCACGCCCCATCTGGGGGAAATTGCAGCTTAATTCCTTTAGTATATAGATAACGCAGTGCTAGTTGGACACTTAGGGCATAGGATGTACTACAAGCAGATGAGGGTGGGGGCGTTAATGCCAATAGCTGACGACGCACGACATTATCTGAATCTAGGGTAATGTCACTAAAACCCAGACTGTCTGGAGAAACCTCCGGTGGTGGTTTAATGCCTGGTTTTCTTGCTTGAGGATCGCTAACTTGACACACAGCCACGAAGTGATCGCTTTGGCGCATTCGTTTCGCTAACTCTGGATAATCTTTCTGTACTGGATAATCTCGGTATATATCCAAACCAATAGCTTGTGGTTGATATGCCTCTAATTTTTCTAATAACTTAGCAAGTGCTTGGTCTGATAAAGAACCTCGTCGGTCTGCTGGTTGAGCTTGCACATCTTCTTCTGTAACAGTAATTACTAGTAGGCGAGAATCTGGTTTTTCCTGGGGACGCAGACGCAGCAGATGGTCAAACGCGGCTAATTCCAATGATTGCAATAAACCTAAATACCGCACTCCCATTACTAGACCTGTTACTACTATGCTGACGAATACTATTGCAGAGATAAATCGCTTATTTGTGCCTCTAGTTGATGGAATTTTTGGTAAAGATGGCGTTTGGCTAAGATGCCCCTTACTGCTATTACTTAAGTATAATTCTTGCCATAATAGAGGTATTTCCGCAGGATTTTGGTAGATAACAGGCAACCATGTAGCACAGGGAAATTGTTTTTCTACTCCTTGCAGTCGTTCTCGTGCTTCCCGCACTGCTGTGTATAAGGATTTACCATAGGTAAAGGCTTGCAAAAAATACTTTAAAAACTCTTGGGCAACGCGATCGGGGACTGGTTCGCGCATTACAACCATTTGGGGAATCTGTAAATCTGCAAATTCTTGCGCTAACCCCAAACCATCACAAGAGTTAAAAATTGCCAGTTGTAGGCCTCGTTCTACTGCTTTCTTGAGGGCATATTTCAACTCATTAATAGACAAACTTTCAGTTTGATTAATATAAATTATTCCGGTTTCACCGCTTTCTTGACTAGAACTATGTCCGGCAAAAAATAAAATCTGCCAGTCTTGCTCCCATAGCTGGTCGGTGAGGTCTTTGCATTCCGGCTCAACTAGGAAGGTAATATCTGCATTCGGTAATTTTTCGAGGAGTTTTCGGTCTGTTTGCGTGTCAATTCCCTGACTATTACCCAAAATTGCCAGGATTTTTACTTCTGATTTAATGAGTGAGTTGTGGCTGACTTGCTCATAGCTAGGCGCACTTAAAGCCATTTCCGCTTTTGGATAACGTTCTAGCAAATCCCAAAGATGCCAAGGTAATTTTTGCAGTCCCAGGTCTTTAGTTTGTAATAGCAAGCGGATATTATCCTCTGCTTGGAGTTTTTCTAGCCATTTTTCACGAATTGGACGAAAGGGTTCAGAAGCAAGCCAAGTATTAAAGTGTACTTTTAATACTGTTGCTGCTTGCTGACAGTCTTCCGGCATAAAGGTTTGTGTGAGCTTGCGTAGACCAATGGGACGACCAGGTAACTTAAGGCTACGATAAATAAATTGCCAATGTTGGTAGTGACGGAGAATTTCAGGGTTTGGCGGTAGCTCTCCAGTAATTTCCACATTTTGACGGGCATTTTCATCACCAATTTGCAGCGTGACCGAAAAACCTTGTTCAAAGCTACCGGCTCCAAACTTTAAGATGACTAACTTGCCCATGACTAGTTACCAAACGCCACAAGTAGCACTAGAAATAGACGAACCATTAGCTGCAATAGTTGGTGCTTGCGCTACCAAAGTTACATTACCTTTATTATCGAAAATCCAGCTTTGTGCCTCAACTATCTGATCAGGGGGAGGAACAGGGGTTATATTGCTGGCTTGTGGTTGCGTCTGTGTATCTAGTTTAATCCATCGGGCGATCGCTACTTCCCCTTGTAACGGTTCCATGGGACTGCGGGCAATTCCTCCCCGTCCAGTAATAGTGAAGGAACTACGGCTGGCGACACTTCCAGGGTTGCAGCTAGAGACAATTTGTTGTGATGCATCTGTCAAATTTTCAGGTAACTGTACCAAGCCACGGCTAGGGTCAACATCAGGTGTATTAATTGTGATGGAACCTGTTAAGCCAAACTCCGAGCTAGCATCAATATCATTTGTAGTGTTGGCGGGAGTTGACCTGCGTTCAGCTACACTAAATATACTACGGGCAGTAATATCGATTTTGCCACCTTGCCCTTGAAACGCATTGGCAACAATATCATTATTTTGATTGGGGACTGCCACAATAAAGCCATCAGGCGCGTCAATTATAATATTACCGCCGTTGGCATTATTGAAGGCTTCAGCAGAAATCAAACTTTGATTTTGCAGCGTTAATAGTTGTAGATTTTCCAGGCTGATATTTGCACCTTCACCCGCATTGGTTTCTGCGGTGAGTTTACCTTGGTTGAGGCGGATGGTATTGGCATTGGCAGTTAAATTACCTGCTGCACCACTACCTGTGGCACTGACAGTTACTTCTCCCCCGTCACGCACATTTAAAATTGGGGTGTTGATAATCAAGTTTCCGGCTTTACCAGCTGCTTCACTGGAAGTAGACAAAGCACTAGCGAAAGCCTCTGAATTAATACTTCCTGAGCCTGTAATTTCTACAAACTCGTCTGAGTTGACAATTAATTCTCCTCCCGAACCTTCACCAAAAGACCTTGCTCTTACTTCTCCGCCATTACGAAGAATTAATTTTCTAACATTGAGGGTGGCAGTTCCTCCTTTTTGGAGACCGAAATTGTTAGCTGATATTTCAGCGTTATTCTCAACTATTAGTTGTTCGGTCGTAATCTTTAATTCTCCTGCATCACGGGTTGCTCCTGGCTCTGCGGAGGCAAAAATGCCACTTCTGCGAATATTTCGAGTCGCTGTTTTGGCAGCGCCACTTAATATTATCGAGTTAGAGGCATTAATGGTTAAATTTCCACCCTTACCTCCAGTTCGACCAGCAGCAGAAATCTGCCCTCCATCTAATATTGTTAAACGCGGGGTTTCTATTGTCAGGTTGCCAGCATCACCTGCAATATCCGGGGCATAGATTCCAACTTGAGCAAAAATACCACTAGGAATCTGATCGTCTGGACTTGAGCCTATAATTTCAATGAAGTCAAAAGCTTTTATTTGTACATTTCCTGCTTTACCTGCACCGAAAGTTGAAGCATCAATAATTGCTCCGTCTCTAAGGAAAAGTTTTTCTGCTTCAACAATTAAGTTTCCACCATTACCAGTAACGTTTTCACAATTAGTTAAAAATGTGCAAACTTGTGAACCTAAACCGCTAGGATATATACCATCTGGTGTTGTTCCTTGTATGTCAATTTCTGAAGCTTTTACCAATACATCTCCGGCTTGACCTGTACCCTCAGCGAAAGTACCGATAAATGAACCTCCACTTAATTTTAAAGAATCAGTTGCGTTGATGATTAAATTTTGTCCTGTGCTTTCTAGGAAGGAATAATAAAATACCTGCGAATTATCTATAAGAGTGATATTTTGACCCTGTATCTGAACAGTACCGCCACTATCACCGCTGGTATCAACAACTGCACCTCCAGAGAGTTGAATATCTCCAAAATTTTGAATATCTGTGTATCCTAAAATATAGTTTTGATTAATTTCATTTAAACTGACAAAGCTATTGGGAGCAACACTACCTAGTTCTACTCTGCCGTCAGATGCTGTTAAATTCCCACCCTCAAGCAATAGAGAATTGCTCACTAATGCTAAAGTTTTACCACTTTCCACTCTTAGTCCTACTGGTAAACCTGCACTATTAACTGCATTATCAGGACTTGCTTGAGATTGATTAATAATTGCTCCAGAATTTGCCCCAAATTGTAGACCAATCGGTACGTTAATTGTTAATAATGGTGTAGTTGCAGTGTCAACTGCACTAAATTCTTTACCATCGGGAAACTTTAGGCTAGTTGCTGTACTTGCTATAAAAGAACCGCCTATATCTAGGCTAGCATTCTGACCAAAGACAATGCCCGCAGGATTAATTATAAAAAGATTGGCAGTACCATTGGCTTTGATAATACCATCAATATTTGAAGGTAAACCACCCGTTACCCTAGTAATAATATTTTTAACTGCTAAATCGTTATTAAAATAAGCAGTATTTCCTGTAGTCTCAGGAGTAAGATTAGAAAAGGAGAAATCTTTAAAGCTATGCAATAAGTTTTCTCCTTGTAATGTACCTCCATCAATCACCTTAACAGTACCTTGAGACGTGACTGTGGAGTTAACTGGAAGTGTGGTGTCTGGTGTAATATCTGCATTTACTGGGTTGGAGACTAACAACCAACACAATACACTTCCGTGGAAAATTCCTAGTCGGAAAGTAAATGGTTGCATAGGTTGTAGTCTCCTTAAACTAAAGTTGTTTTAGTACGATATAGGGTATTTTATTGGGAAATATTGGCTGTTTTACAAGATAATGTTTTAGAGCGTTGATTGCGTTTAATACGCAGGAATCCGCCTAGAGTGGCAGCACCTAGTAAACTAACTGTTATATCAGGTTCAGGTACAGATATAGGATCTTTTGTTACATTTAGGCTTAATGGGAAAATCCCACTTTTTAAACCAAATCTTTGAGTAAAGGGTAATTTACCTGGACTAGGATTGGGAATATTAGTAATAAATCCTTGAAAACTTTTCCCAGGATTATTGCTAATGTAAAATTCTAAACTTTTTAAAGAGTTAATTAAATTAGTTTTTGAGGGAGTACTACTGTTTGAGCCAGGAACAAAAAAAGTAAGTTGAATTGGACTACTTGCAAATGAAGCTTGATACTGCACTCCATCGCCACTAAATTCTGGAGTTGGACTAATGCCATCATTTATTAGTGCATCAAAAAGAGCCAAATTGCTTGGGTCAATTTCAGAGACTGTCAGCCTACCAGAATTGAGATTTATGTTGCTACCTACAGGAGAGGTATCAAAATTAAGTTCCGGGTCTCTGATATTTCTCAGATTCAATTGAACTACGTTATCAAAGACTCCAATAGTCTCATCACTTTTAGTTGAATTTAATTCTTCTATCAATGTATTTATATCAAATGTAGCATCAACACCAGGCGCATTAGATGCACCAGAACCTATGAGTCGAGCTTCTGCAACTTCTGGTAAAAAACACACTGCCATTAATAAGAATGGGACTGTTTTAACAAAGATTGATTTCACTAGTTTGTCTCCAATTTGTTGTACTAGTTAAAATTTCATACCAAAATGTTTGCTTTTATCCTACATAGCTTGCTACTAATAGAATAGTATTTCAAGTTTTATTGAAATTCATTTATCTATCCTTTTCAAAAATTAAAAATTTTTATAATTAGAATTAAATATATTAAGCTCCGCTTTTACAGGGTGTTTATCATGGGCTTGGGTTGAGTAATTTTTTTTTGCAAAATTATTGAGAACATTAACTTAGGAAGTATTAAAGCACAAATAACCGTATTTTTACCCAAAGTGTGTTGTTTCTTCATGAAAAAAACATAGGTACTTAAAATTTAAAGTACTTACTAAGCTTTGTTAGGTTTATTAGCGCGATCGCCAACTTACCATAACCACACAAAATACTTTAATTACAAACTAGATTAGGCAACAACCGCGGCTCAACAATCCTGCAAGAAACCATCTAAAATTAAGCTATAAAAAAGCAAAGACACGTAGTGGCTTGTTGCTAGACATTGCCTGCATTATTTCAGATATGCATACAGTTAATAACAGTAGCAACAATCAGTATTAGGTTTTTGACCTTTGCTCGTAATATATGGGTAATGGCTTTGACCACAAGCTTGATGGTTATTAAGAGTGCGAGAATTACTTACATGAAAATTTATTTTGGCAAACTGAGAAAGTAATCCGCCTGTTTGCTTGCAGAAAATACCGAAATGAGAAAGCAAACTGGGGTTTGAGAAAGCAAACTGGAGTTTGAGAAAGCAAACTGGGGTTTGAGAAAGCATTTAGGCTTTTGACTTGCTGAATCTACTGAAATGAGAAAACAAACTGGAGTTTGAGAAAGCATTTAGGCTTTTGACTTGCTGAATCTACTGAAATGAGAAAGCAAACTGGAGTTTGAGAAAGCATTTAGGCAAAATGAGAAAACAAACTGGAGTTTGAGAAAGCATTCAGGTATTTTGCTTACTAAATTAGACTTTATGCCTTTTTCTACACTGGGGCGATCGCATGATATGACTTGTGAAAATTGCAGGGTAGGTTAGACTAAAACCACAACCCACCCATGCAAGCTCTATTAAACATTAAAATGTTGCATCCAAGCTAAGTACAAAGCTAGTACTATCTCGGAACACAGCAATTAAATCACTCTTGTAGTAAAGACCTGTATCTAATGCTGATGTACCACTCAAGTTGATATTCTTGTTAACAGTGTAATCACTGGCGATACCACCAAGGCGAACCTTATCACCTTCCAGCCAATTGAAGTCTGTGATAGTAGCGTATCCAGAGTTACCATCACCGTAGTAACCAACTTCAGTCCAAGAACCGTTGTAACCAAGCCCAAAGGTATCAGCACCAGCACCACCACTTAGAGTATCACGCTCACCGTAACTGTAGGCTTGATAACCATTTATGAAGTCGTTGCCTTCACCGCCAGATAGATAATCGTTACCACGTCCGCCATAAAGCAAGTCATTGCCATTTTCACCATAGATGTAGTCGTTACCATCGTTACCGAAGATCAGATCGTTGCCTCCCTTACCATTAAGGTAATTAGCGCTGTTGTTACCAGTAATGGTATTACCGAGATCGTTACCCCAACCAGCGTCAGCCGTACCTGTTATGGTTAAGTTTTCAACGTTGGCTGCTAAACTGTAGATACTGACAGAAGAATAAATTGTGTCATAACCTTCGCTAGCGTATTCAGTGACAACATCGTTGCTGGAATCTACATAGTAGAAATCATCTCCTGTACCACCATACATTTTGTCATTACCAGTACCGCCAACTACGGTGTCATTGCCTGTGCCACCATAAATAGAATCATCACCAATACCACCGTCGAGATAGTCATTGCCGCTGTCACCGTAGATGGTATCATTTCCACCGTTACCGTAGATGGTATCATTTCCACCCCAACCACCTAAGAAGTTAGCGCTATTATTACCACTAATGATGTTGTTGAGGCCGTTACCTTCACCAGTGTAAGCCGTACCGATTAGGGTTAAGTTTTCAACATTATTCGCCAAGCTATAGATACTAACAGAGGAGTAAATTTTGTCAGTACCTTGACTAGCATATTCCGTGACAACATCGCTCGTGGAATCTACATAGTAAGTATCATTTCCTGTGCCACCAAGCATGTTATCATTACCAATACCTCCAACTAAAGTATCGTTTCCGGCTTCACCGTAAAGGACATCGTTACCTTCGTCACCAGATAGATAATCGTTGCCACGTCGACCAAGGATGGTATCGTTACCTGTACCACCAAACACCCAGTCGTCATCGGATACAGTGTCGTTATAGCCATCAATAATATCTCCAGCATCAATGATGTCATCGCCACCGTAACCGTAAATTGTGTCGTTACCTGCGTAACCAAAAATAGAAATATCTGCGGAGTTTGTGCCGTATATTGTTTCAGAACCGTTAGTACCATAAATAGCCATTGTATATTTCCTCTCAGTCTGCAAATAGAATATGTTTTCAGTTAGATCAACTGGGGTTCACTCAATTGCACCTTTGGTGGTCTTTGAGGTAAACCATTCTGTTGTTCTTTACGACTGCTTTTAGCTTTTATGCACTTACGTGGAAAAAATTTTTGGAAAACAGGCAAATGCTTTCCAGGTAACCAATTCATCTGCTGATGAAGGCTGGACAACGCCATGTATTAAAATGGGGAGGTATTAAATCATAAATGCCTAATTTACATGCAACCCCGTCAGGGCATTATTGAAATCTTTTCTACCTTCGTGCAATTTGATGCAGACGAATTTAACACTTGGGTAAGCGATGCAAAACTACGACGCAGCATCAAAAATTGTTTAGAACAGTCTCCATCTCAGAAGTCTGAGGATTTTTGGGTGCTTTACTGGTACAAAATTTGGCAAATTCAATCTAGCCACCTAGCAGCAGCACATATTTCAGCTTATTTACAAGAGGTGTGCTATTGGGTTGCAAGAAAAATGGCGCTGAACTTCAAAAATCAATCTTCTGTGGCTGATTTTTTTCAAATTGCCATTTCTCGTGTCCAGAAAATCCTGAAAAGATTCAATCCTGAGTACAGTAAGAATCTGAAAGCTTACGCAGAATTTGCTTTTGAAGGTGCTATTAAAGACTCTCTGCGTCTTAATCAAGAAATAGATATTTGCAGTGACTGTGCATTATTGCATAAAATTAGCCGCAAGCGTTTGGTAAATTCTTTAACAAATGCTGGTCTGAATAGTCAAATTATTGACAGTTACGTTTTAGCTTGGGAATGTTTTAAGGAAATCTATACTAGTGATAGCAAAACTACTCGGAAGCTGGCGAAACCAGATTCTGCAACGTGGCAGGTAATTACTGACCTATATAATAGACAACGCTTGAGCCAATTGAGTTCAGCCACTTTTGCAGCTACTCCAGAAAATTTAGAAAAATGGCTGAGTGCTTCTGCTAAAGCTACTCGTGACTTTCTGTTTCCCAAGTTGATTTCTATAGATGCTCCCTCACCTGGTCAAGAATCAGGTAGTTTAGTAGATACAATACCTAATGATTTACAATCATCCTTAATAACAGAAATTGCTGCTCAAGAGGAAGCTGCAATTAGGCAACAGCAACAAGCTGAGTTAAATCAAGTTTTAACCAATGCCCTAGCAGGGCTGGATACTCAGTCACAAAAGCTACTACATCTTTATTACAGCCAAAAGCTCACGCAACAACAAATTGCCCAACAGCTAGATATTAAGCAATATACAGTTTCTCGTCGCCTGATGAGTATCAAGCGCTCATTGCTGCTCACCTTGTCAAATTGGAGACTAAATACTCTGCATATTTCTCCTAGTGCAGTCGTACTGGAGGCCATGAGTCAAGGTTTAGAGGAATGGCTCAAAATTTACTATAGCCATGAAAACTGACGTACTTAAGGTAGAACCAGTTCAATTATGTTTAACGCATTTCCCGCATTTGAGATTGAGTGTGAAACAATTTTAGAAATTATTCAAACGTCACGGGCTTTCAACTCAACTTACTCTACAGCTGGTGGTCGTCAACGCGCTTGGGTGAATCAGCTTTGTTTGAATACATTTTTAACTTGGTTGAGAGAAGAAATTACTCTTGATGCTAGAGTATATCCCAGCATGGCTGTATTACCTAGTTTTTGGGAAGTCGTTAACGGTACAGCCATTACTTTTGATAACTTACGCCTAGTGTTAATTCCGACACTAGCAATGGATGTCGATGAGTTGCGCGTACCGCAAGAATGGGTAGATATTCCAGAGTGGGTTGCTGATTATTACCTAGCAGTGCAAGTAAACCCAGATGATGGCTGGATGCGAATTTTTGGCTACACAACTCATCAAAAACTAAAAAGCATTGGCGTTTATGATGGGAGCGATCGCACTTATAGTTTAGAGTATGAAGATTTAATTCCAGATTTAAATGTTTTGTGGATTACAAAGCAATTTACTGCTGAAGCAACCAGATACGAATTGTCTCCTTTAGCCCCATTATCCCAAACTCAAGCAGAAAATTTATTACAACGATTAGGTGATGCAGATATCAAGTTTCCTCGCTTAGAAGTTCCATTTGATTTTTGGGGAGCATTACTAGCACATGGCGGTTGGCGACAACGATTGTATGAAATGCGGCAAGGTTTTACACAACAAGCATCAATTCTACAATGGCTTCAAGATGGTATATCTAATTTTGCTCAAATATTAGGCTGGGAAAAGCAAGAATTTGTGCCATTGCCTTCGGGAATGCGTAGCCTAGAACCGCAAGCAGCAATTGTGAGATTAACTCGACAGTTACTGATAGCGGGTAACACTTACGAATTAAGGATTTTTCCCAAAGGTAATCCAGAGGAACAAATATGGCGATTTGAGTTACGAAATTCAAACTCAGAAAATCTCATTCCTGCTGGATTTAAACTTAAACTACTAACCGAAGATTTACAACCGTTTATAAATAATGAAGACATTGCAACAGTACCAGTAGAAATGCTATTTCTGGAAGTTATGTTGGAGCCAGGTGAAGGATTAGTGTGGGAGGTAGAACCTTTACCCGAAGACTATGACAGAGAAATTTTGCGCTTTTAATGTACAGTAAAGCTTGGGCTACTCTCAACAAAGCTTAACAACTTGCTTTGCTTATTAATAATAATTACAAATTTACTATCTTTTGTGGATGGTTGCAGGATTAGTAAGAACAATTTTACATGAAAATAAATTTAATATTTATGAAACGAACCGCGAAGGACGCTAAGTACGCCAAGAGAGAAGATGTGATAATTAATTACAAGTTTAGGCAGAATTGGTATAAGTTTACTAAAAACTGTAAAGCTGGTGCTAGAAAGTTGAACATTTTCTATCTTATAGCTTTAGGAACTGCATTAATATGCATCATAATTTCACCTGCTTTAGCAAACATTTCTGGAATCAATGCTAAAACTCCACAATCAGTAATTCAAGTTTCAAAATCTCAAATTCAAGAGGGTCAGGTACTATATAATAGTGGACGGTTTGCTGAGGCAGTGCAAATATTACAGCAAACAGTCAAAGAATATCAAAATCAAGGAGATACCCTTAAACAAGCTGTAGCTTTGGGTAATCTTTCATTAGCTTATCAACAACTTGGAGACTGGAAACAAGCTCAAGAATTAATTACTCAAAGCTTAAAGTTACAGGGATTTAACCAACAAAGTTCTGAAGGAAAAACAATTCAAAATTTGTCAGTTTTGGCTCAAACACTTGATATTCAAGGCCGTCTGCAACTATTAATGGGGCAAGCAGAACAAGCGCTTAATACTTGGAAGCAGACAGAAGGATTTTACATCAAAACTGGAGATCAGAATGGTCTTGCTCTTTCGCGCCTCAATCAAACCCAAGCTTTGCGAAGTTTAGGACTTTATCGCCAAGCCATCGCAACTCTAGAACAGGTAAATCAAACTTTACAATCTCAAGGAGACTCCTTAGAAAAAGTAACAGTGTTGCGTTCTCTCGGTGAAAGCTTACAAAACGCTGTAAAGTTAGAAAAATCCGATCTCGTCTTAAAGCAAAGTTTGCAAATTGCTCAACGTCTAAAATCTCGCACAGATATTGCCTTAAGTCTTCTCAGTTTGGGAAATAATGCTCGTACCCAACAAAAAATTCCCGAAGCGATCGCTTATTATCAACAAACAGTTCAAGTATCCCCTTCATCACTGACTAAAGTTCAAGCGCGACTCAATCACCTCAGCTTACTAGTCGAGGCGCAAAAATTAGCAGCAGCCCAAACCTTAATACCAGAAATTCAATCTCTACTTGACAAACTTCCCCCTTCCCGCGCATCAATTTACGCCCAAATTAACTTTGCTCAAAGTCTCATGAAAGTTGTGAGTGCTGGTAACTCAGCAATCAAAACTCAAGACTCAGAATTATTACTCGCTAAAGCTGTACAGCAAGCCCGAAAATTGGGCGACACGCAAGCAGAAACTTATGCCTTGGGTAATTTGGGTAATTTGTATGAAAAGACACAGCGTTTTACCGAGGCACGTGACCTTACCCAACAAGCTCTTTTGTTAGCAACAGCAAGTAACACACCTGAAAGTGCTTATTTGTGGCAGTGGCAGTTAGGAAGGTTATTAAAGATACAAGGCGATATCAAAGGTGCGATCGCAGCTTATGATGCAGCAGTAGCAACCTTAGAAACTCTTCGCACTGATTTAGTCGCAGTGAATCAGGACGTACAGTTTAACTTTCGAGACAATGTAGAACCAGTGTATCGGGAGTCAGTCGCCTTACTGCTGCAAAATTCCCCAGAAAAACCCAACGAAAAAACATTAGATAAAGCAAGAACACGGATAGAGGCGCTACAGTTAGCAGAACTCGATAATTTTTTTCGAGAAGCTTGTTTACAAGGTCAAAGAGTGCTACTCGATAAAGTAGTAGATGAAGATAACCCCACTGCCGCTATTCTCTATCCAATTATTCTTCCCGACCAACTCCAAGTAATTGTTAAAATTCCCCACCAACCACTGCGAAATTATACAGTTAATAAATCACAGGCTGAAGTAGAAAGTGTTCTCGCCAAACTCCGAGAATATCTTTTAGAACCACATATGACAGAAGAAAGGCTAGCACTTTCTGAGGAAGTCTATGGTTGGTTAATCAAAACAATAGAGTCAGACTTAGAAAAGAGCAATGTTAGTAGTCTCGTGTTTGTACTAGATGGAGCATTACGAAATATACCATTAGCTGCACTGTACGACGGTCAAAAATATTTGGTGGAAAAATATGCCGTTTCCCTCAGCTTGGGACTACAGTTACTATCTCCCAAACCCCTGGCACAAGAACCACTGAGAGTACTGGCAGCAGGGTTAGTGCAACCTCCGCCAGAGTATCAAACATTTTCACCCTTACCAGAAATTAAATCTGAATTTAACCTGATTGCTAAAACAGCAGCATCTACCAAAACACTATTAGACAAAGACTTTACTAGCATTACTCTGGCAAACAATGTTAGTAGCGCTCCCTTTAACGTCCTACATCTGGCAACTCACGGTCAATTTAGTTCGCGTCCAGAAGATACTTTTATTCTCGCTACCGATGGCCCTATCAATGTATTGCAGCTTGATAGCTTGCTGCGCCGTCAAAATGAAAACAGCGCGCAAGCCTTAGATATGTTAGTTTTAAGTGCTTGCCAGACCGCCATGGGCGACAATCGTGCAACCTTAGGGTTGGCAGGAGCATCTATTAAAGCTGGCGCACGTAGTACAGTTGCGTCACTCTGGCATATTAATGATAGATCCACTGCTATCTTAATTGGCGAATTTTACCGCGAGTTAGTCAATGCCAAAGTAACTAAAGCCGAAGCCTTGCGTCGTGCCCAAGTAAAGTTGTTAAAAGAATATCCTAATTACAGTCGCCCTCTTTATTGGGCACCTTATATATTGGTTGGCAATTGGCTTTAACCCGCGCTGATTATTCAAGTAGTGGGTATTGGGCAGGGGGTATTGAATTATCTACATCGGTATTGGTATAAAAATCCTTCTTTGCCTGTTTCTTGTTCCCTATTTTCTAACGCTTATCAGCCACAAAGCACAGCAATCTCCTTCAAAGCTTGCAACAGTTGATGAATTTCTTCGACTGTGTTGTAGTGTGCTAGTCCAATCCGCAGTAAGCCACCACTGCCTTCTACACCTAACCTCTCTGTCAAACCGATCGCATAGAAATGGCCATGCCAAGAAAATATACCGCGATCGCCTAATGCTTTGGCAATACTTTCGGGAGTTTGTCCTGCCAGTCGCAAGGCAACAGTTGGTGTGCGCCAACTAAAGCGCTGCGGATTGGTGATGCCATACAAAGTTAAGCCAGGAATCTCTAAAAGTCCAGGAATTAGCTTTTGGCTCAATTCTCTTTCGTATTGCTGAATAGCTGACATTGCTGCGATCAAAGCAGCCCGACGGCTATGATAAGCAGAGGCTATTGAATGTATTGGTTGCTCTGGTGAACTGAGGAAGCTGGGACAGCGGAATGATTGCACACCCTCCTTGTCAGCTTCTATAAGAGCTGCAATCAACTCGCTATCAACAGCAGGCGAAACATGGCAACCGAGTTTTGCCAAATAGTTAACCGCCGCTACCAACCCAGCCAAACCCTCAAAATTCAAAGTGCCTGTTTCCCAGCGCGATGGTACTTCATCTGGAGCTGGTCTGACTTTATATGGCGTTAATCGGGCAAGATGCTCTCGCTTGCCATACAGAACACCAACGTGGGGGCCGAAGAATTTGTAAGCAGAACAAGCGAGAAAATCGCAATCGAGCGTATGCACATTAATGGGAGCATGGGGAACATAGTGGACTGCATCGACAAAAACCAAAGCACCAACAGCATGGGCAAGACGCACTACCGTCGCCACATCATTAATTGTCCCCACAGCGTTGGATGCATAGCCAACCGCCACCAAACGTGTGCGCTGATTAATCTGGCGTTCGAGTTCAGCCATGTCTAAGGTGCAATCTTCGACATTGATATCTACAACTCGCACAGTTACACCTCGTTCCTCCAACGCATACCAAGGAGAAACATTGGCGTAATGATCGAGTCGCGTCACAATAATTTCATCACCTGGTTGCAGTTCCCGCCCAATAGCTCGACTCAAGCTAAAGGTAAGGGTAGTCATGTTAGCACCAAATACCACCTCATCACTGTGGCATCCCAACAAATCGGCACTGGCAGCACGAGCAGCTGTAATCAGCGCATCTGTACGCGCACTTGTCGCAAAAGCACCGTGAGAATTGGCATTTGACCTCACCATATAGTCATTCATGGCATCAAGTACGGCTCCAGGTACTTGAGTGCCACCGGGGCCATCAAAATAAATTGCAGGTTGACCGTTGATTTTTTGTGTGAATGCAGGAAACTGGGCACGTATCCATTTCAGGTCAAAGGGCTGCATACTAAACTCCTGAGTTGATAGTTTTTTACCTATCTGTTGAGCCACTGCCAAGAATTACATTTGGCAGTTTATTGGTTTTCACAGGCAAGTTATGCTGCACAAGTTAACACAAAAATTTTGTTTCTACACTTTTGGTTACTTCGGGATAGCAACACTTTTAAGGATAGTCATTGGGCCTTGGTCTTTGAGAAGTTGCATTTGTTGTTGATTTCGCACTAGTAGCGCACCTGCAAATCCTAATGAGTTTACAGAAATTGACTCAAATTCCTCCTGCGATCGCGGTACAATCAACATCCATTCTCGTGTTGCTAAGAGATTGTAAGCACCAGATTGTTTGTTACCGTCCACAGCATTTAAACCTACAGCAGTTAACAAGGCATGGTAGCGTTCTAGAGTTGCTTCAGCTCCTGTTAATGGCGACTGCGCCCAATGGGGATTTAGGGCTACAAAAGCGTTTACAAAAGGCAATTTTGGTATTGTAGCGATCGCATCCTGAAATTTTGCCTCTGTTAACAGCGGTGCAATCGGTATCTCCAATCCAGAGGGTACAAGCGGTAATGGTACAATTTGCAAGTGCTTATGTCGCTGACTTGCACCTGCAATTTTACCGCCGTTGTAAAATGCCAAACCTTCGTATTCTGCAAAACAAGTCCACATTGCTGCAAAATCTTCTAGTGTTAGTAAGCTTTCTTGTTCTTCAAAGGCACGAGTAATAATTAGCAGGTGATAATCAACAACGTTGAATTTGTTCAACAGACATACATGAGTCTCAGAAATATCTGCTACAAACAAATCTTCTTCGTAGGGAAGAAAAGGATTAAACTCCTTGCCAGAAGAGGCAGTTTGTTTTGCTTGTTTCTGCTTGGCTGCATCCTTGCGAACAAGATTAGACAAAATCCTCACTAAGAAGCGAACATCACTTTGCTCAACGAACTCAAACTCTGTTGGTATCGACAGTAACGCTCCGCATTTCAAAGCGTGTTCAGTACGCCCTACGACACTTTTCCATAACGTGCCAGGTTGCAGTAATATTTTACCCTGTGTCATTTCTGTTTCTTCAGGCATGGTGAAATATTTTAGCAGTATGTTTAGGCAAGGGGTAAGCTGTTACACATCTAATTTGCACATTGAGACACTTCTAGGAGCAGAGGGGCTTCAGGTGCAGGGGAGAAGAATTGACGCTTTTTCTCCAAAATTAAAAATATGCACGTTAAATGTGCATTAGCTTAATTATCTTTTCAGTTTCTTTCCCCTAACCTACGGTTCACAACACAAGTACTTTGGTTCACAACACAAGTACTTTGATTCACAACACAAGTACTTTGATTCACAACGCAAGTCTTTTGGTTCACAACACAAGTCTTTTGGTTCACAACGCAAGTCTTTTGGTTCACAACACAAGTCTTTTGGTTCACAACGCAAGTCTTTTGGTTCACAACGCAAGTCTGTTTTGAGACTTTGCTTTTCATATCATGTTCGGATAAATAATTGTCATTGCAAGCGTTCGCGTTAGCGTCTCGAAGAGAAGCGACGCATAAGTCCTAAGCCCTTCGGGCACGCTGCGCGAACACAGAGACTTTGTGGTTGGGTCGTTCCACTTCGTTGCATTCGCAATGACGTTTTATAACTGATCAGCCGAACATGATATGACAGGTTACGAAGAGTAAAGTCCAGTCTCGTCACCTGGAGGAAATATAACGATTGTGGTGCTAAAGCTAAACGCGACAGGTAGAAAAACCTCTGCCATCCACTGCACCTCTGATTCCTAAGCGAACAGCGTTAACACGTTGAGCGGGAGTTCCATGATGATGTCTGCTGCCCCACTGATAATCTCCAAGGTGATAAGCTAGGCTAGAAATTTCCAAAATGTCGCGATCGTCTAAAACAATATTAGGAATCAACCCCAAATAAACTCCTGCTAAACAATCTGCTTGTAGTTCTGATATGGGCGTAACACGTGGTTGAAATCTGTAGGCAGTTTGCATGGCATGAGCATATTCATGTGCAACTATATAAGCTAAAGCAGCATCTCCAAAATAATATGCCATTCGGATATCCTGTCTAGTAATATAAACAGTGTGGTTTAGTTTGCAGTAATGACTACCATAAATACGCCCACAACGACCACGAGAACCTTGAGCAACGTTCCACACTAATTGTGGTGTGGCTCGATAGCCATGAATGTGTTGAATGCCTGCATAAACTCCATCGACTACAGCTTTAGGTGCCCATTCTGCCTTAACAGGTACAGATACTAGCACAGAAGTAATACTAATTAGAGCCGTAGTCAGTGCCTTGAGTGCTTTCATTGTCGCCTAATCAGTGCGCTCATAGAGTTCCCAGCCAATGGCCACAGTCCGCATTTGTGACTCCACAAACAGCAGCACACGTCCAATAATAAATAGATGATAATCTCGAAATTTCAGGACTGCAAAGGGATTGTGTTGTGCAACCTGAGCGTTAAAGGGATTTGAGTTCCGTTTGCTCGAAGACATTTTTGAGTAGAGCTAACCCTTGTTCAATGTGAGAAATTTCTTCAGATGACATACCTTTGAGCAGGTCGGCAATGTGCGATCGCGTATGATTGAGAGATTGCTGAAGATGATACTTACCGTCATCAGTAAGATTGAGGACTATCCGTCGTCGCTCTTGAGGATGGTGATAGCGTTCTACCAAGTTGCGTTGTACTAACCGTTCTATCGTTGCTGATGCTGTGGCAGCAGTGACACCGAGATGATCTGCCAAATCAGATAATGAAGCACCAGGATTGCGGTTGATAAATGCGAGCGATCGCAACTGAGGTATAGATAAGAAACCAGCATTGTGGGCACGCATCTGGGATCGGATAAACCGCATCACTAATGGAACTGTATCCATTACTCTGGCAGCACATTCGTCGGAAGTTGCACCTTGAGAGGGTTTATCCAAACTCATAGGATAGTTTTTCTCCTGATTACATTGCCATCCGTGGATAAATTTTGCCACAGATGAGGGTCAAGCCTATTAATGTTAGCAGGAGAAGGGTTAGGATATTGCCCTGCTGATTACTTTAATATAGGACTAATATTTTTTTTGAAATATACGTAGGGTGGGCCCACCAAAACCTGGATCTGGTGGGCAATGCCCACCCTACACTTAAGCTTCGGTGTACGGAATTTTTTCAAAAATCAAACCGGATTCCTATAACTGTATTTTGCGTAAGTCCTAGTTATGCGATCAATTTCTCCCAGCCCCCATTCCCCGCCGCGCAATAAATCCTACATGACCTTTTGCCAAATGATATTTACCATAACTACGGATTGTTTGAACCCGAAAGCCTACTTGACGAAGTTCTCTAGCAACATCTGTCGCTTTATACAACCGTAAACAGTGTATTTCGTCAGATCGTCGATACTGTTGCCCCACTTTACGAAAGCTAATAATTTTGCGAGTTAATGTTTGTTGTTCTCGATTCTCTTCTTTTTCGACTAGAACTACCCAGTCTTTGCCTTCTGTGAATCCTTTACTGATAGTTCCCTGTTTAACTTGTCCTGTCTCTGCAATGTCGAAGATAAATACACCTCCAGGCTTTAATGCGTCATATATGCGATAGAAGAGTTGAATAAGTGTTTGGCTTTCATTGTCTGGATCAAATAGATAACTTAGGCATTCACCGATTGAAGTGATGGCGTTGCACGGCGGAATGTCGGTTTTAAAGAGTGATCCAACTCGAAATTCGGCATTTGGCGCTTTTTCTCGTGCAATAGCAATCATTGATTCCGAAATATCGACTCCTAAAACATCATAGTTAGCCTTGGTAAGTTCTTGTGCCCATAATCCACTTCCGCAACCCAAGTCAACTACTAAGCCTGCACAAATTTTGCTGCAATTGAGGATTTCTAGAATGCCAGGTGCAGATTTGAGAGCAAAGTCCCGAAAACCGACATCATGAATAAAGGCGAGGTCTTCTTTATACCACTGATTCATCTGTCAACCAAACTCACGACATACTTACCCAATCTATAGGACTTATATTTGATTTTTGAACAAAATTCAGTACACCTTTATTCCTTCTTCCCAGTCCCCAGTCCCCAATCCCCAGTCCCTTACCTCTACGAGTGATTCAGAAATCAAATCGGATTGCTATAGGGTGCTACGATATAGCGATCGCCTGCTTCAAATACCGATTCTAATTGATGATGTAGTAGTTCGAGATTCGCAGGCTATTCTAGTCTATCTAGCGCGACGCTATGTTAATGAGGAATAGATGCCTGATTCAAGGGTTTGCAAATCTGGCACTTCTAAGTCAGGTTGAGCAACTACTGGTAAGGTAGCACCAGTACCTGCTTGTCCTGCTCTCCGGTTCACCCAAATTGTTGACAGCCCTAGAGACTTGGCCGGAATGATGTCATGATAAATACTACATGCAACGTGTAATATTTGTTCTATGGGGAGGTCAATTCTCTCTATTGCTACTCTAAAATTATTGATAGACGGTTTGTAGCTTTTTACCTGCTCTGCTGTAATAATCCAGTCAAATTCAACCTTTAAGTGTTGTGCAGAGAAGGCAAACAGATCGTCATCTACATTAGAAATAATTGCCAGCTTATATTTTTTCTTAAGAGATTGCAGCGCCTCAACTGTATCTGGGAAAGGCAACCAATTCTTAATTGAATCAGCCAGAGAATAAAGCTCTTTGGAATCAGGCTCAAAAGCAAATTGCTCACCGAATTTTTGGTATACTCTGCTTAGAACTTCTTTATATTTTATATATTCTTTTTTTTGGATATCTGCCTCAAATTTAGCAAATTTTTCCAAAATTTGGTCATCATTCAAATTAATCCCATGAACAAATAAAAGTGGTTTTAAGGCTGTTAAAATGCCGTTTTCCCAATCGATTAAGGTTCCATAGCAATCAAACGTTAAAACTTTGTACTGTTCAAAGTTAATCACCTTTTATACTCCATGCTAAGTTGATGATATTAATTTCTAGGTAGGGCATCGCTACCGGAAACTTTTCATCTAGGGTTACTCTTGTATTTTTACCATGTTTGAACATATCTATCTGAGTCTATAAGAATCCGCTTTAAAAATGACCTACTTGTAAAGCTTAAGTAAGGTGGGCATTGCCCACCTTACTACGTGTCGGCGTGGGTGTTAATTTTTATAATTAAGAGTTTAGTTTAACTACGCTGTATTCAATCTAGTAGCCTATTTTGCCCTGGCAATATGTCTGTTTCTCTTATTTTAGCTAGAAATACGCATTCATTAAGTCTGAACAATTTTTTAGAAAAGCTTAACCTAAATTTGTACTAATTTTAACTCAACCTTTGCTAATCCTGTAAGTCTTAATAAGAAGATTGTGTGGTCAAAATTTTACAATACAACAATTAATTGGAGTTTAGATGTATCAATTCCATCAACCCAGAGCCAAAATCCAGATTCAAGGCTCTTATAAGTTGCTGTTCAATGCGTTAAGGCTTTTAGATTCATGAAACTGCAACTTCTCAATTTCTATGTATTCTGAGCAAAAAAGTAGAGTTTAGAACCACAAAATCTATAGACGCTAAGGATCAAAGGACACTGTGTTGCAGGTATTGTTTAGCAACGTTTGGGTTCCCTACGTTATGGTGACCGCCATCCTGATGAAACTAATGTTTCTGACATCTAAATCTACAGCACTATTGTGCATTTTTTCTTTGGAGTTTTCTTAATAAATGTGAGGAGTATAAATGCTTGAGGCTATCGCTGTTGCTTGGCTATTACTGTTTTTTGGCGATTTCCTTTCAACCTTCGTTTATCACGTACCTGAGCATGTTTTTGGTAGCCTCCACTTGAAAACGCACCACTCTTGGAAGAAAGACTTCCGCCACTATGCTATTTTGACCTTAAATCCTCAGGTTTTATTAGATGGTGTCTTGGGTGCTTTACCTTATGTGCTGATGGCAATAGTTCTGTGGTCTTTTTCTCCAATCGGCGTAATATTTGGACTACTCTTGGGTCAGTTTCATGTTTGGTGGAGACATATAAGTGCCTTGAATTGGCAAACTCCAAAGCCTGTAACTGTTTTGTGTCAGATTCTATTTATTACAACTCCTGAAAGGCATTGGCTACATCATCAAAAAACTAATCACGGTTTCGGAGATATTTTTACCTTCTTTGAGCAGCCATCGCTAATTTGGTTACGTTGGCTACGCCTACTTAGGCTTCATTTGCACTACTCACCGAAACAGTGTTGAGTCAAAAGAGTACTGTTACCAAGTTGCAATCAAAGGTAACATTTGTCATTGCGAGCGAAACAAAGTGGAGTGAAGTAATCTCCCTTAACGAGAAAGGCGTTGCATAATAGAGGGATGAGTTGAGGTTGTCTACTGTGCAATGTCCATACTGTGGATCTACGGAAATTAGGAAAAACGGAAAGCGAAGAGGTAAACAAAATCACATTTGTACCAACTGCGAT